>OQVT01003185.1_pt1 | contig 10561 bp, 10 predicted proteins | sample 1691561 | NCBI WGS metagenome assembly OQVT01 (sample SAMN03418260, study PRJEB22391) | human gut metagenome | biome: human-gut; feature: organic feature; material: feces | host: Homo sapiens | place: Tanzania | collected 2013-01
AGCCAACCCCATGGGGCCGCGGGCGTGCAGCTTTTGGGTGCTGATGCCCATTTCGCAGCCCAGACCAAACTCGCCGCCGTCGGTAAAGCGGGTGCTGGCGTTCACATAGACGGCGGCGCTGTCCACACAGGCGGTGAACTGCCGCGCAGCGGCTTTGTCGGTGGTGATGATCGCCTCGCTGTGGTGGGTCGAGTGCTTGGCAATGTGGTCAATGGCGTCCTGCACGCTGTTGACCACGGCGACCGCCAGCTTGTAATCCAAAAATTCCGTGTCAAAATCCTCGGGACCGGCGGGGGTGCCGTCCGTCAGGGCGGCGCCGGTGGATGCCAGCTCCTCTTCCTCCCCGGTCAGGGACTCGGACAGGAAGCAGTCATCGGAGGCGGTGTCCGCCGTGCCGGGCAGGGCGGTGGCGGAATAGCTGCCGGGATACTCCGCCGGGTTGGTATCGCAGTAGACGGCGGAAATGGCGGTGGCGGTGCCCACGTTGCCCAGCTTCTCCATGGTATAGGGCTTGGCGCTCAGGTCGATGTAATAGAGCTCCGCCAGGCCGTCGGAATAGGAGACCACCAGGCCGTTGTTGGTGCCGTCGTTGAGGTAGGTCATGGAGAGGGCGGTGTCGTTGCTGAAGTTGCGCTTGGCGTAGCATTGCGCCAAGGCTGCATGTAGCAGTGCTTGCATGACGGGGCGCGTTTCGGTTTTTAGCAAAGCTTCTATGCGGTTGGTATAAACTTGTGCTGTATCGGGCGAAATTTCGTAGCCATAAGTGCGCAACATGAGCATGGAGCGTAGCATTTGCGCCTCATTCTTCTCATCGAGTGCTTTGTTGTAAATGCGTTGTATGCTCTTGATGGCTGATTGGGGTAAATCGTTTTCGGCATCTGTTTGCACTTGTTTCCACAAACTGTTGTAGCTTTGAGCTGATGCACTGGCTGCAAGCACGAGCCATACCATTAAGGATAATATCTTTTTCATCTTACGATTATTTTTGGGGGGATGGAAGAACTTGAGAGGGGGACTCCTTATTTAATAGCGCATGAGAACCTCAATAGAACGTAATACTTATTACTTAATCCAGATTTGCCCTTTTGGGGTTGGGCTGACGCATGAAACCCTCAATAGAATGTAATACTTAATACTTATTACTTAATCCAGATTTGCCCTTTGGGATTGGGTTAGCGCATGAAACCCTCAATAGAATGTAATACTTAATACTTAATACTTAATACTTATTACTTTTTGCTTGTTTCATCCACAGCCAAACTTCGCGGTAATAGCTGGCGTAGCCAAGTATGCCGAGTAGCATAACAAGCATGGTTTTTAGTCCGTGGGTGATAAGAGCATAGGATTGTGCAACACTTTTGGCAATGCCGTAGACCGAGGTGAGGGTTTTAACAATGGCAAAGTGCCATGGACCTGCTCCTGCTGGGGTGGGGAGGAGTACGCCTACACTGGTTGCGGCAAATACGTGTAGGGTATCGGCTAAACCAATGTCTGTCATTTCGCAAAAGCAGGGTACCAATAGGTAGAGTTGCAGAAAGTTACAGGTCCAAATGGCTAAACACAGGGCTGAAAAACTCAATGGGCTCTTTAGGTGTGCCACGGCACTGATGCCAACCCAAAGGTTTTGCATAAAGTTGTGCACATGTTTCCACCATAGTTTAAATGTTATGCCAACGAGTAAACAAATTCCACAACCTATTGCTATGTAGAAGCCGTAGTTGGGTACCATCCATGTTAAGCCTTCGGTTAGGTTGTGTACCAATGATATGGTGTTGTGCCAACGCAAGGTAATGGTGAGTCCTACGACGAGTAGTAGACAAATAATGTCGGCTGCTTTTTCGATGACCACGGTGCCAAAGGCGCGTGTTGACACTTGGGCATCGCCACGCTTTACGAGTAAAGAACGGGTGAGCTCGCCTAAACGAGGGGTTACGCTGTTGATTAGATAGGATATGAACATAAGTTCGATGGCTCTGCGACGGGTGGTTTGGATGTGCGCTGCATCGAGCAACATGTGCCAACGTAGCGAACGAAAAACATTGGCTAAAATGCCAATGGCTAATGCCGCTACAACCCAAACGTAGTTGGAACGCTTTGTAAAAAAGGTTCCTAAGGTTGAAAAGTCGAAGCCTCGGTATACGCCGTACATTAAGGCTACACCTATGAGGGTTGAAGCGATTAGAAATAATATGTTTTTTAAGGCAGCGCTCATGTATTGTATTCAGATTGATTTTAGATGTTAATTGTAGGCTAAAGTACAACATTTTAGAAACATAAGCACGGGATTTGTCTTTCTATAAGATAAAATGGTATTTTTTTTACTATCAGCATGCTGAATAGGGTGGTCTATGTTCGAAAAAGTTAGTAATTTCGCAACTTGAAATAAAGCATGAATATGGGATAGTTTAAAAAGGCTATGTAAAGTCTGTAGTAAATTTAGTAGGCTTAGGCAAGTTGGTTGAAACTGTCCTAAAAAACGAGAAAAAAATAATGGAACTTGAAAAGTTAGCACGCCAGTTGCGTTTGATGCTTATACTCACACAAAATCGTAGGTTGACGATTGACGAAGTGAGTGCGCAGATTGGCATAAGTCGTCGTTCGATTTACCGATATGTAGATGCGTTTAGGAATATGGGCTTTATTGTTAAAAAAGAAGGTCAAATTTATCGCATTGATCATGAGTCGGCTTTTTTACAGGATTTGGTAAAGGGTTTGCAGTTTACTGAAGAGGAGGCGCTTACCATTGCCCGTTCTATTAACTCTATCTACGATAACTCGCCCGAGATGCGACGCTTGCGCGATAAAATGGCGCATCTTTATGACATTGATGCGCTGTCGCGACATGGCGTGAATAACCTCATGGCATTTAATCTTTGCCAGGTTTATCGTTGCATCCGCGAGGAGCGTGTGGCGTTGTTTAAGAATTATCGTGACGAGAATAATCAGTCTGTTAACAACTATATTGTTGAGCCTTACATCTTTATGGCTACAACGAATGAGGTGCGCTGTTTTGACCTTACAAGTAAGACGAACCGCACGTTCAAGTTGGACCATGTGGAAAGTGTAGAGCCTTTCGACCTTTTGTGGTCGAATAAAAATGAACATGTGCCTTGCTATACGGACCTCTTTGGTTGTTCGGGCGAGCAGCGCACTCCTGTGTCATTGTTGCTCACAAGGGAGGCTACTGCCTGGTTGCTTCGCTCTTATCCTGATGCACAGCGTGAACTGTCGCTTGAGGAGGGTGGTAACTATCAGTTGCTCGAAACTTATGTTTGTGGTTACGAGGGTGTTGCCCGTTTTATTTTGGGGTTGTATAATGATGTGAAGATTGTGAACGCTCCCGAACTTCAAAATTATGTGGACAACAAATTGATGCAGATGGTTAAAAGCAAAGAGGATAAAGACGCTAAAATGGTTTAGTGTTTTTTTGAAATCTACTTGTATACAAAAAAAGGATATGAAACGGAATTATTCTGTTTCATATCCTTTTTTAGGATGTATGGGGGATGTTTATGCTTCCTTCTCAGCCTTTATCTTTTCAGAAACGGCTTTGATTTTCTGGCTAATTTCTTGCAATTCTTCCTTCAGGCGTTCAACCTTCTTTTCGATATCGGCTACGAGTGAGTTGCCTTTCTTTGAACTTGAGCGGAAGAAGGTGATGTTGGTTTCGTAGGTCTGAATTTCTTGCTTCTTGGCATCAAAAGCACCTTGCAAGCGGTTGCGCTCGCGTGTGAGTTCTGAACCTCCCTTTTCAGCAACATTTTTGCGGAAGTTCTCCATGCGACGCTTACCAGCATTTTCGTGGAGTGTGCCATAGATTTTGTCGCAGAGTTCGCGGTAGCGACGATACATTTTTTCCTTCTTGCTGTAAGGTACATGACCAATCTCGTTCCAACGAGCCTGCAAGTCGCGCACACTCTGCAAGAGGTTTTCGCCAGCGTTTTCTACCAACTTCTCGAGTTCAGCAATCACGTTTTTCTTGAGTTCCAAGTTGGCTTCTTCTTCTTTGCGTTGTCCAGCGGTAGCCTCGTTCTTCTTCTCGAAGAAGTAGTTGCAAGCATCGTTAAAGCGCTTCCAAACCGCATCAGATACTTTATGAGCTACGGGACCGATGGTTTTCCACTCTTTTTGCAATTCAACGAGTTTGTTTGTAGTAGCTCCCCAATCGGTGCTGTCTTTCAAGGCTTCAGCCTTTTCAATGAGCGCATTCTTGGCAGTGAGGTTTGCATTGAGCTTCTCGCGGTTTGCCTTGAAGTAAGCAGTCTTGGCTTGGAAGAATCGGTCGCAAGCCATGCGGAAACGCTCAAAAATTTCGTTGTTGACCTTGCGCGGTGTGAAGCCAATAGTTTTCCATTCGGCTTGCATTGCAAGTACCTGTTTGGTCATTTCTTCCCACTGAGCGTAGGTCTTTAAATCGTCGAAAACTAAAGCTTCAACCTTCTGGCAAAGCTCTGTTTTCTTTTGCAGGTTCTCTTCCTCTTGAGCTTTGATGGCTTCAAAGTGGTCTTGGTGACGCTTATTGATGAGGGTTGAGGCATCTTTGAATCGCTTCCAAATTTCGTCGCGAAGTTCCTTGGCTACAGGACCTGTTTCGCGATATTCTTGGTGCAACTTTTGCAACTGGTGGAAGGCAGAAATTACGTCCTCAACGTCAGCCAATTTCTCGGCAGCTTCACAAAGATGGGTCTTAATTTCAAGATTCTTCTTGAAGTCGTAAGCACGCATTTCGTGGTTTAAACGCAATTGGTCGTAGAACTGCTCGGTGTAGAGCTGATAGTTCTTCCAAAGTTCGGTAGCATTTTCAGCGGGAACAAGCTTAATTTCTTTCCATTCAGCCTGCAATTCCTTTACCTCGTTATAGCCTTTGTCGGCATCCTCGGGGGTAGCGGCAAGTTCTTTGATGCGTTCAATAATCTCTTGCTTACGCTTTAGGTTGTTCTGCTTTTCTTTTTCAGCCTCTTCGGCTGCTTTGTTGCGGAGTTCGCGAATGAGCGAGAGCTGTGCTTTAAAGTTCTCTTCGTCGGTGTCGGGAGCAGGCATAAAGTCCTCAGCCTTACCGCCTTCTTCCACAAATTTATCGCGTGCAGCGGTAACGTCGGCATTGTGAAAACGATAATAAAGCATTTTTAGGTGGTCCAGCTCTGTGCGTTCCACGTTTCCGCCATTATATACAATTTCCTTCAAGCGTTCAATCACTTCAGCCTTGGTGGTGGGATTGGCTTGCTTGGCGTTGTCAGTGTTTTCTGTTTCGTTGGCTTCGGCTGCAGGGGCAGCGTTTTCCACATTGTTCTCAACTGAAGCAGCCTCTGCGGCATTTACCTTCTGTTCTTCTGCTTCAGCAGTGTTTTTAATTTCGTCCATAATAAGTTAGGATAGGATCGTTCGTGTAAGTTTTATAGCGCATTTATAGCGCATAGTTAGACCGCAAATTTGCACAATATTAGTTGAGTAGCCAAACTTTTTTGTTAAAACTTTTGTGCAATTTGTGTAAAATGGTGTGTTTAGTGGGATAAGTGTGCTTTTTGCGCTTTTAAAGTAGGTGTTCAAAATTATTTTGAATACCTACTTATATCCATGCCTTCCAACGGAAGAGACCATAGAAGATGCCAGTTACAACGATAGAGGCAATAATTACCACGGGAAATCCCCACCACACAGCTTCCATGCCATTGATGAGGTTCATACCAAAGATACTGGCTATAAGTGTGGGAAACATCAGGATGATGGAAACGGAGGTCATTTGTTTCATCACGCCTGCCATGTTGTTGTTAATAATGCTGGCGTAGGTTTCCATTGTTGAGTCGAGGATGTTGGTGTAGATGTTGGTTGTTTCGCGTGCCTGATTCATCTCAATGGTTACATCCTCAATGAGGTCTGCGTCCAATTCATCGACGGGGAGCTTAAACTTTAGTTTAGAAAGCAAGGTCTCGTTACCACGAATTGAGGTGATGAAGTATGTGAGGCTGTCTTGCAAACGCGATAGTCCTATCAGGTCTTCATTGTCAATTTGGCGGTCGAGATTGCGTTTAGCTTCTTCAAGCAAAATGTTGATTTGCTTGAGTCGTTTTAGGTACCACACAGCTGACGAAAGGAAGAGTCTGAACACCAAGTCGACAGAGTCGGTGAAACCTTGGTTGCGCTTTTGTTGGTACGACACGAAGTCAATCATCATGTTGGTTTCGTAGTTGCACACAGTTACGCAAATGCCTTTGTTCAGAATTATACCCATAGGGATGGTGGTGTGGGGAGTGCGTGAGGCTACTTCTTTTACATAAGGTATGCGCAAGATGATGAGCGACCACCCCTCGTCATATTCATAACGTGAGCGTTCGTCTTTATCTCGAATGTCATCTAAAAAATAGTCGGGAATTTTAAGGTCGTTAATCAAAAAATCCTCGTCCTCGGGAGTGGGACAAGTAACTTGTACCCAGCAATCGGGTGCCCATTCATCGATGGTTTGCAGCTTTTTGTTATAATTCCAATATGTGCGCATAAATCTGTTTCGTATAAGACCTCGTTTCTATTCAGAATATTTCATGTGGGGCGATTACAAACGGAGTTTCAAGACGTGCGCTGATGAAGTTGTCAAAAAGGAGAGTTGCAATTGCACCGGGAATGCACGCAACAACAACTTTGAACCAAACCGAAAAAACTTTTTTGCGAACAATGATTGTCTTTTTGTCTTCGCCGAGCCTGAAAGGCCACATCTTTTTCCAAAACAAGAGAACAACGGCAAGAATCGCACCGAGCTGAATGACGACGAAAAACATATCTTTGAATTCTTGACTTGCGTCAATCTGTAAAAATTCGTCAACCAAAAGCATATGACCGGTGCTGCTTATCGGAAGCCATTCGGTTACGCCTTCAACAATGCCGAGAAAAATAACTTTCAAAAATTCAAGAATTTTCAAGCTTTATCCTCCGTTCAAAGGGCTTTGACAAGCTCTTTATGGGCTGCGACAAACGCATCATTATCACGACCTTTGCCTCGAATGTTCATAGACTCCAGCAGATCATAAATGTTGCAAATAAATACGGCCGCAAGGTAGGCATCACCGGGCGCAGCATGGAGAATGTCCTGCGCGTCGCAACGGTGCTTTCCTATATGGATATCCCTGAGGGCGTTATGATGGATATCGAGCATCTGAATAAGCTGCCGAAGAACAAGGTGGTCATAATTTCCACCGGCAGTCAGGGTGAAGCCATGTCTGCGCTGTATCGCATGGCGTTTTCTGAGCATAAGCAGATAAATGTTGATTCAGGCGACAGGGTAATTATTTCGGCTTCTGCCATACCCGGTAATGAGAATATGATCAGCCGCGTCATAGACGAGCTTTTCCACAAGGGCGCAGAAGTCATATACGACCGGCATACCGATCTTCACGTTTCCGGGCATGCATCTCAAGAAGAGCATAAGATGATACTTGGCCTTGTCAAGCCAAAGTATTTCATCCCTGTTCACGGTGAGTACAGAATGCTCGTCAAGCACGCCGAGCTCGGACGCATTATGGGTGTTAATCCGAAGAATATTGTTCTCGCTGAAAATGGCAAGGTCATAGAGATCACAAAGAAGTCCATCAAGTGTGAGGAATCTGTTCCGTCAGGTGCGGTGTTGGTCGATGGCAGCGGCGTGGGCGAGGTAGGCAGCGTCGTCATGCGTGACAGGCATCGTCTTGCCGAGGACGGCATGGTTGTCATTGTTATGCCTTTTTCGTCTCAGGATCATAAAATGCTTGCGTCTCCCGAGATCGTGACCAGAGGCTTTATATATGTTAAGGAAGCCGAGGAACTCATGGGTGAGCTCAAGCGGGTAACGATCGAATCCGTGGATTCCTGCGAGGCGCAGCATATCACCGATTTTACGACCATTAAAAGCAAGGTGAAGAGCAATATTTCAGGTTACCTGTATAAAACAACTCGCCGCAGCCCGATGATCCTGCCGGTAATTACAGAGATATAAGCATCAACTATGAATATACAGATATTTGGAAAGGCCAAGTGCTTTGACACAAAGAAGGCCGAACGTTATTTCAAAGAACGCCGGATTAAATATCAATTTGTGGATGTGATAAAGTACGGTATGAGCAGGGGAGAGCTTAATTCGGTCAAAAATGCTGTGGGGCTTGAGGCGATGATAGACACAGCGGATGAGGATTATCCACTTGTTCAGTATCTCGCTTCAAACGAGGCAAAGCTGGATAAGCTTTATGAAGTGCCGTATCTCATAAAGACACCGATAGTCCGCAACGGAAAACAGGCCACTGTCGGCTATTGTCCGGATGTGTGGAAAAGCTGGGAATAAGAAAAACACTGCTGATTTTTTCAGCAGTGTTTTTTTATAATTTAATTAATACCAGACGAATAAATCAGATGAGGTTGAGAACCAGAGTCAGAACAACAAAGACGAGAGCAAACCACTTTGTCATCTTGGCAAGCTTGGCGTCAAGAGTCTTTGCTTTGCCCTTGGAGAAAAAGGTCTCAGCACCGCCGGAGATAGCACCGGAGAGGCCCGCGCTCTTGCCGCTCTGCATAAGGACGATAACGGTGACAGCCAGACCGGAGAGAACCTGAAGAATGGTGAAGATAATAGTAACAGTAGACATTTATTTCAACCCTTTCGAATTTTGTACAAAATAATAGCTTACAAAGTATAACACAATGATTTGCACAATTCAAGTGTTTTTTCACTGTATTTTGTGCTATGCACCGACAGCGGCGGGTGTTTTTTTTCTGCCGACGATAAACGGAAACCAGCGGTTAATAATGTATGCCGGTATGAGCAGAATAAATGAAAGCAGAAATGTGAACGCGACAGCAAAGAGATTTGATGTTATTGCGTTTGACAGAATGGCGGAGTAGATGCCTGCGGCATAACGGCTGAGCAGAACCTGTATAAAGCTGAACGCCTTCCCGTGCAGCGCAAAATAGATGAGCGTGTTCTGACCGACGTAAAGTATATAGCGGTTCGGCGGAATTACCTTGCTGTATGTGATCACAAGGAGAATACCGATGAGAGGTGTGATGAAAATCGCGGAAATGCTGAAAAGAGCATTCGGAATATCAGCGAAATAGGGGAGATATACGATGAAAAGATATAAAAGAAGTATACCCAGACGCAGGAGCGGCGTACTATGGCGGTCAAAGCCTGCTTCCCAGCGCTGCCTGAACATGTAGCCAAGCGTCATATAAAACATGGCTTGGAATATGTATTCAAGATGCCATGGCAGAGCTGTGGTTCCCCACGGCAGCAGCGACGGATCCATCAGATTGGAGTAGGCGATGTCAACGGTAAACAGCAGGAGCGCAATAATAACGAATATGGCCGTCCGCCGCGAGCTTGCAGGCTTCAAACCGGAGTTGTACCATTCTATAAAGAAATAGAATGGAATAAATGTTATGAAAAGCGCAGCGACAAACCATATCTGGTCTCCGTGACTGCGTATCTGAAGAAAGTTCCAGCCGAGCTCGGACAGGAAGCTGTCATGCGCGCTGAAAGAGACCAACTGCGAAACCGTGATGTCCAGCACGCTGAAAATAAGCCATGGCACGAACAGTGTGCGTACCTTTTTCATAAAAAAGCTTTTAAAGTCCTGACCGGGCTTGTGAGTATAGCCTGCAACAACGAAAAAGCAGAGCACAAAGAACGGTGAGAAAAACACGCTCAGTTCATCAGTGATGCTCTCAAGATGTTCAAGCATTACAGCCATTATACATATGTATTTTGCAATATCGACCCATGCAATTCTTTTCATCGGTTACTCCAAGATGTTTTGTTTGAGGGATCTTCGACCCTCAGAAATATTAACATATTTCCTTTTAGGCGTCAAAGCCGAAAAACTCCAGCACCTTTTTTGTCGCAAGCTCCATACATGCAGCGTTTTGAAATCTATGGTCAGCGTTTTCCACAGGAATAAATTCGATAAGATTATTATCAGCGAAATGCTGTACAGCCTCGAACGGAACTACTTCATCCTTTGTACCCTGTAGGATAAGAATATCCTCGGCGTAGTTAATATAACTATATTTTTGAATATCCGACGCCTCAAGGTCAGACAAGAACTGCCGTGTTACTTCAATCTTTCTGTCAAAGCCGACCTGTACGTTTTTGCCTTTAAGCACCTTGTCCAATTCATCGTTTTTCATGATAGAATGCATGAGCACCTCGGCCATATTGACCGCAGGGCATCTCAGCGCAATTTTTTTGAACGGGTTTTCATACTCAGCGATGTATTTCAGAACGAGGTATCCTCCAAAGCTTGTTGCGTATGAGTAGATTTTGTCGGTGTGCAGCTCCGTTTTTATGTAGTCTATAACAATGCTGATATATGTTATGCAGTCTTGCAGTACCAACTTCTTTTTTACATCGTCGCCATGACAGGGAAGGTTGAATACCAATACTGCAATTCCTTTGTTCTTTGTCAGTATCCTGTCTGCAAATTTCTGCGCTGCGCTGTTGTCCTTATGTCCGGAATGGAATACGAAGATATCATCAAAGGAAAATACAAGCTCGCTTTTGAGCCAGACAATTACGCTTTTCAAATATTAGAAAAAATTAAAGAAA
>OQVT01003190.1_pt1 | contig 10552 bp, 8 predicted proteins | sample 1691561 | NCBI WGS metagenome assembly OQVT01 (sample SAMN03418260, study PRJEB22391) | human gut metagenome | biome: human-gut; feature: organic feature; material: feces | host: Homo sapiens | place: Tanzania | collected 2013-01
AATGGGAAAAGTTGAAATCATTGGTCGAAAAGCAACAGCCTGATTTTATTCGCTTTATTTCTGCTCCGGGCAAAGGATTAACAGACAGAGAATATCTTGTCGCCATATTGGTAAAACTACATTTCATCCCTTCTGAGCTGTCTCTTTTATTGGGTGTCGGATCGCAGCAAATAACCAATATCCGTTCGAAAATCAACAGCAAGCTATTTGGTAAAAGCGGTGCCAAAACCCTTGATGCCAATATCTGGAGGATATAATAGCCATCAGTGTAAAAAATGTAATATGATACATAAGGCTTTCATTTCTAACATTTTATATTAGTTAGATTTCGTGATAAATGTAAAATGTGTAATCAAGAGATTCGCCTCATAACTTTATTTTTTATATCTTTGCCCCCAAAAAATGAAGTTATGAGACATTGGTCCTGAAGGTGAACTGTATAAATGCTGGAACGATGTTGGTAAAGCTGATAGGTTGTATGGCTATTTGGACTGAAGAATTATTTGTTGAATCATTGTGCAATTAAACAATAGAAATTATGACAAAACTGTTTACTTTATTTCTTGCCATGTTATTGTCTGTGGCATGTTACGGTCAGGAAAAGGTGACTATCAAAAGTCGCGTGGTAGATTCCAAGACCCGCAATGACGTGCCGGGAGTCACCGTACAACTCTTATCCTCAGACAGCACGGTTATTGAAACCTTGGTGGCGAACAACCATTGGACCCGGGATGATCAGGAAGGTTATTCCTCCATCTTTCAGTTTGATGTGCCAAGAGTAAAGGCTAACTATATCATTCGTGCCAGCTATCTGGGATATAAGACATCGTATGTTAACATTTCCATAGGTGACCTGAGGAAGAGGGAGTATCTGAGGGAGCTTCCTCCAGTGGTGTTGCGCCCTGATTCGAAGATGCTGCAGGAGGTAAATGTCGTAGGAAGTAAGGTGAAGTTTTATCATAAGGGAGATACAGTTGTCTATAATGCCGATGCCTTTGTATTGGCAGAGGGCAGTATGCTTGATGCCCTGGTTCGGCAGATGCCTGGTGTGGAAATTAAAAAAGATGGACGCATCTATCACAACGGCCAGTTTGTTGAGAATCTGCTGCTCAACGGCAAGGATTTCTTCAGAGGCAACCAGGAGGTCATGCTGGAGAATCTTCCCTCCTATACCGTCAAGCAGATAAAGATATACGACAAGTATGGCAAGAACAGCGAATTCCTTGGCCAGAAGCGTGAGGACGACAAGACGTATGTGATGGATGTCAATCTCAAGAAAGAATATTCCATCGGCTTGCTGGCTAACCTCGAGGGCGGAGCAGGTACGAAAGACCGTTACCTGGGGCGTCTCTTTGCCATGCGCTATACGGACCATTCCCGCATTACCTTCTATGGAAATGTGAACAATCTTAATGACAACAGAAAGCCTGGCCGCGACTCAGACTGGAACCCCGTTGACATGCCGAAGGGCGACAATAGGGAGAAGCTGGGCGGATTAGACTATGCGGTGAGTGACAGGAACCAGAAGTTTGACCTCAATGGCAATGTGCAGGTGAGCCATTCCAATCAGGAAGTCATTACCAATACCGACCGTGTGAACTTCCTGCAGAAGGGAAATACATTCGATTATGAGCGCCAGAAAGAAACCGTGAAGAATTTCCACCTGACAGCCGTCAACCAGCTATACCTCGTATTTAACAACAAGGTAAACCTGCTCCTGAAGCCGGTATTCCAATATGATAAGTTCGACAGGTACAGCAATTATATTTCCGGCACATTCTCCTCTATGCAATATGATGTCAGCCGGGAAATGCTCGATAATATTTATGCCGTCGGTTCGGAGAATCTTATCCGCCAATCCCTGATTAACAGATATAAGAAGGAGGGATTGGGCAAAGGCTATCAGATGGCAGGAAGTTTCAATGCGGTAAGCACTATCAAGCTCAAGGGCTCTAGTGATTACATCAACCTGATAGGACAGGTCTCCTACGATAAGCGCAAGGAGGACTTGTTCAACAAGTATGCCGTACACTATGGTGATGATCAGCAGGTGCAGAATTCCGGCAATCAGTACTTCAGAAACCATCCAGACCGGAACTTTTTCTATCAGTTGGGGGCAGCCTACAACTTCCGTTTGAGTCATGCGGTAGAATTGTCCATGTATTACGGTTTTGGTCATCGTGACAAGAAACGGCATTCTTCGCTTTATCTGCTGGACCAGCTGGATGGGGCAGAAGAGGAGAGTTCTTCTTCCATAGGATGGCTGCCATCGGTGGCGGAGTATGAACGCACGAAGGATAGAAGCAACAGTTATGTAAGTCAATATACGGAGGATGCGCATAGTCTGATTCCGTCTATCACATGGGATAAGGATACAGAGCATGGCAACTGGAGTGCACAGACCAAACTGGGAATCGTACCTACCCGCCAGAAGCTTGCCTATGAGAGAGGAGAGGTAGATACAACCATCGTAAGAAACACGGTGCTTCTTACCTTTCCCTTTACCCGACTGAGCTACTGGGTAAAGAATCACACGAAGGGATTCCAGCTGCTCTTCAAGGCAACCCCGAAGCTCCCTGATCTCCTGAACATGGTGAATATTCAGGATGCGACAGACCCTATGAATGTGAAGCTGGGAAACAGCAGCCTGAAAAATGAGATGGCTTATGACGTGAATCTTCTCTTCAGCTCTATGAATATTGCCAGACAGCGAAGCCAGAGCCTTCGCCTGGGCTACACCTATCGTGCAAATGCCCTGGCTATGGGATATAGCTATGATGCCCATACGGGTGTCAGGAAATATCGTGCAGACAATGTAAATGGCAACTGGAATGCTTCTGCTTCCTATAGTTTCGAGCAGCCGCTTGACAAGATGAAGCGACTGTCATTTGGAACCTGGACACGTGTGGAATACGTGAACAGCGTAGATCTGATAGGTAACTCTGAAGGCGCGGGTTATCAGGCATCCCGCAGCACTGTACAGACAACGTTGCTCGATGAAACCTTGAAGCTTGACTATAAGGTAGGTAGCTCTTCTACCATGGGCGTAAAGATATCCGCAGCCTGGAGAAATGTTGACGGCAAGGCAATGGACTTCGACCACATCAATGCAGTGGATTTCAACTATGGAGCTACAGCCTCTTTCAATCTGCCTTGGCATATTCAGGTGGGTACCGACCTGACCATGTATTCCCGCCGTGGTTACGAAGGAAGTTCTATGAATACCAACGATTTGCTCTGGAATGCTCGCCTTTCCTATACCATGCTCAAGGGAAAGCTGACGTGGATGCTTGATGGCTTTGACATCCTGGGCAACTTGAACAACATCACTCGTATGGTAAATGCCCAGGGTAGAACCGAGACATTTGTCAATGCCTTGCCACGCTATGCAATATTGCATGTGGCATATCATTTTAACATGAAGCCCAAGAAGCATTAATGCCGGAATTAAAATCCTAGAGGGTGTGTCATAAGCCACATCCCATACGCCCTGAAAGGGCAAAAGCTTTGAAATTGAAAGCTTTTGCCCTTTCAGGGCGACTTTGTTTTTGCCAACATTACCCAGGGCGCTGCCCTGGGCTAGGAGCTTTTGGGCTTTCAGCCCGTCCTCGGCAGCCATTATTTAGACTTGTGACACACCCTCTTCGCTCTTGCTTGTTGAATTCGTATGCCTGCTTTGTTTCTATACTATCGGCAGACTTATTCCGTTGATTTTCTGATAGATGTCGAGTGCATAGATATCCGTCATACCACTGATGTAATCCAATATCGCCATGATTCGCTCCTCCAGATTCTCGTTCTCTATGTCGTACTGGCTGCTTACCCTTCTCAGGAGTTGCTTGGAGTAGAAGCGGGATGGATTCACGGCGGCATCGATGAAGACCTCCATCAGGGTAGCCATGATCTTGTAACCCGAAAGTTCGATGTCGAGAACCGGTTTGCTGGCATAGATTTTCTTGCGGGAAACCTGCGTACATTTCTGATAGGCTTGGCGCTGATGTTCGGCGATATGTTCGATGAGACATCCCTCGAAAGTGCCGGCAAGAATCTCCTCTTCGTGATTCAGAAAAACGTTGACGCATTCGTTCTCCAGCTTTCCGATTACGCAGGCACGCATGTACACCACCTGCTCGTTTTCATCGGTCAGCCCCTCATCCAGAATTCGCTGGCGAATCTTCTGCTGTGTTTCCTCATCAAAGAATCCCAGCAGTAAGTCTGCAGTCTCCTCGAAGGATAAGATCTTGAGCTTGTGGGAGTCTTCGATGTCCATAATCTCATAACAGATGTCATCAGCTGCTTCTACCATATACACCAGCGGGTGGCGGGCATATTCCAGAGGCTCTCCCGGTTTCGATTTTCTCAGGATTCCCAACTCCTCTGCAACCTTCTGGTAAGATTCGGCCTCGGAAGTAAAGAATCCAAACTTTCCGTGCTTCCCTGCCAGACTGCTGGCAAAAGGATATTTCACGATGGCAGCAAGCATAGGATAGGTCATCACGAAACCACCCTGGCGGCGACCTTTAAACTGATGCGTCAGGATTCTGAAGCCGTTGGCATTACCCTCGAAATGGGTGATGTCGTCCCAGAACTCGGCAGAAACTTCATCTTTCAATCCCTGTCCGGCACCCTCGCTGAAGAAAGTCTGGATAGCTTTTTCTCCGGAATGACCGAAGGGAGGATTGCCCAGATCATGCGCCAGGCAGGCTGCACTCACGATGGTTCCGATTTCCTCGAAGAGTGTATCCTTCAGCTCCGGGCGCTTCTGGATGATGTGGCGGGAGATATCGTTGCCCAGCGACATACCCACACTTGCCACTTCCAGGCTGTGAGTGAGACGGTTGTGTACGAAGATGCTGCCCGGCAGGGGGAAGACCTGCGTCTTGTTCTGCAACCGGCGGAAAGCCGAAGAGAAGATCAGACGGTCGTAATCGCGCTTGAATTCTGAGCGGTCGTCGTGGCGCATGGGATGGTGATATTCCTGCCCAAGGCGCTTGTTGGAAATGAGTTGTTGCCAGTTCATGTGTCCTTTTTGTTTATTTGGGCGCAAAGTTATAAATAATATGTTGTCCGTGAGAGGACTACAGCGCTTTTTTTCGAGCCGCACTTGTGGCATAACCGAAAAAGTAGTAACTTTACATTCGAATTTACACATTATTATATACATCATCTATGAACACTCAGGAAATACTCGCTAAGCTTCATATCTCAGAACTCGGACAGATGCAGAAGGACGCATCCGATGCCGTGCTCCATACCGACCGTGACGTCGTGATACTCGCACCCACCGGCAGCGGCAAGACCCTTGCCTATCTTCTGCCCCTCGTGCAGCGCCTTGACGCAGCCATTGAGGAGGTGCAGGCGGTGGTGATAGTGCCGAGCCGTGAGCTTGCCCTACAGTCCAACGACGTATTCCGTTCGATGGGATGCGGTCTGCGCTCGATGTGTCTCTATGGCGGTCGCCCCACAATGGACGAGCATCGCGCCATACAGAAAGTGCGTCCGCAGGTGATATTCGCCACTCCGGGACGACTGAACGACCACCTCGACAAGCAGAACTTCGCTGCTTCGGACGTCCGCTGGCTCGTCATCGACGAGTTCGACAAGTGTCTGCGCATGGGATTCCGCGCCGAGATGGAGAAAGCTGTGGACGGTCTGCCAACCGTGGAGCGCCGCATATTGCTCTCTGCCACTGACGCAGAGGAGATGCCACGCTTCGTGCGCATGGGCAGAACGGAGCGCGTCGACTATCTGGACGAGGAAGAAACCACGCCCGACCGCATCGGTCTTTACGTAGTGCATTCGCCCGAAAAGGACAAGCTCAACACCCTCGACATGCTGCTTCGCGACTTCGGTGCGCAGCAGACCATCGTCTTTCTCAACTATCGTGACGGCGTGGAGCGCACAGCCAAGTTCCTCACCGAGAAAGGCTACGTGGTCAGCGCCTTCCACGGCGGTCTCGACCAGCGTCAGCGAGAGGAAGCCATCTATCGCTTCGCCAACCGTTCCGCCAACATTCTCGTAAGCACAGACCTTGCCTCACGCGGCCTGGATATCCCTGACGTTGAGAACATTGTGCATTACAACCTGCCCGTAGGAGAGGAGGAATTCGTGCATCGTGTGGGACGTACCGGACGCTGGGATGCCACTGGACGAGCCTTCATGCTGCTCGGTCCTGAAGAGCACATGCCCGAGTACGTAACCGTGCCCACCGAGGACTATGCTCCTGCCAATCCCACAGCCCCCGTCGCCATGCCCGTGATGTCCACATTATATATAGGTAAGGGCAAGAAAGACAAGATATCGAAGGGCGATATACTCGGCTTCCTCTGCAAGACCTGCTCTCTCAACTCTTCCGACATCGGTCGTATAGACGTGTACGAGAGATTTGCATACGTGGCAGTAAGCCGCAAGCTCGCCAAGAAAACGATAGAGAAAGCAATGGGCGCGAAGATAAAAGGACTAAAGACAGTTGTAGAGTTGGCGTTCTGATTCTTAAGAGCGGCGACATGCTTGTGTAAGAGCGGCGTTGCAAAAGACAGTAAACCACTGTAACGGCTCTTTCAAACGACAATAGTAGGGGACATAAAAGGCTAAACAAGTGTTAAGATAAGTTATAAAACGCCAATTTGCCGTGTGCGTCCCCATATTGTAATTTTATATATTAGGTATTTTAAATAAAAGTTCGTACCTTTGCACCCCGAAAACGGCTTGTTAATTAGCACTTAGCTGTTTTCTTCGAAAACGACAATTGAAAATAAAAATATATAAATTAAAAAAGTAAAACTATGCCTACAATTCAACAATTGGTAAGAAAAGGCAGAAACGTGTTGGTAGATAAGAGCAAGTCTCCCGCGTTGGACAATTGTCCCCAGCGTCGTGGTGTATGCGTTCGTGTCTATACTACAACACCTAAGAAGCCTAATTCGGCAATGAGAAAAGTTGCCCGTGTGCGTTTGACAAACCAGAAGGAAGTGAACTCTTACATCCCAGGAGAGGGCCACAACCTGCAGGAGCACTCTATCGTACTGGTACGTGGTGGTCGTGTTAAGGACCTCCCTGGTGTACGTTATCACATCGTTCGTGGTACTTTGGATACCGCAGGTGTCGCAAACCGTACACAGCGCCGTTCTAAGTATGGTGCAAAGCGTCCTAAGGCTAAGAAGTAATAGCCCGAAGATGTATATGCCGAGAGTTCACAGGCGGAGAAGCCTGAGGACTTGCGGCATGTAAAACAAAAGAAACATTATAATCGTTTTGCTGGAGAATAAGTCAAGGTTGAGTAAATGCCAGAGAGCTGGCGTTGAAGAACAAATGAGCAGCCTCCGCAGAATATTAATTTAACAAAAGCAATGAGAAAAGCAAAACCAAAGAAGCGCGTGATTCTTCCGGATCCCGTGTTCAACGACCAGAAGGTCTCTAAGTTCGTGAACCACTTGATGTATGATGGCAAGAAGAATGCTTCATACGAAATTTTCTACAAGTCTCTTGATGTCGTAAAGGAGAAGATGGCTAATGAAGAGAAGTCTCCCCTGGAGATTTGGAAGCAGGCCCTCGACAATATCACTCCCCAGGTAGAGGTAAAGAGCCGTCGTATCGGTGGTGCCACTTTTCAGGTTCCTACCGAAATCCGTCCCGACCGCAAGGAGAGCATCTCTATGAAGAACCTTATCGCTTTCGCTCGCAAGCGTGGTGGTAAGACCATGGCAGACAAGCTCGCTGCAGAGATTATGGACGCATTCAACAATCAGGGTGGCGCTTACAAGCGTAAGGAAGACATGCACCGTATGGCTGAGGCTAACCGTGCATTCGCTCACTTCAGATTCTAATCATTACATATATATAAGGAATAAAAGAAAATGGCAAACCGCGATTTACATTTGACTCGTAATATCGGTATTATGGCACACATCGATGCCGGTAAGACGACTACATCTGAGCGTATCCTGTTCTACACCGGTAAGACCCACAAGATTGGTGAGGTGCACGACGGTGCTGCAACAATGGACTGGATGGCACAGGAGCAGGAGCGTGGTATCACTATCACCTCTGCTGCCACCACTTGTAACTGGACTTGGAACAACAAGCAGTTCAAGATAAACCTTATCGATACTCCCGGACACGTTGACTTCACCGCAGAGGTAGAGCGCTCACTCCGCGTTCTCGATGGTGCTATCGCTACTTATTCAGCAGCCGATGGCGTTCAGCCACAGTCTGAGACTGTTTGGCGTCAGGCCGACAAGTACAATGTACCCCGTATCGGTTATGTGAACAAGATGGACCGTTCGGGTGCCGACTTCTTCGAGACCGTACAGCAGATGAAGGACATCCTGGGTGCCAACCCCTGTCCTATCCAGATTCCAATCGGTGCAGAGGAAAACTTCAAGGGTCTCGTTGACCTTATCAAGATGAAGGCTATCCTGTGGCACGATGAGACTATGGGCGCTGAATACGATATTGAGGATATCCCCGCCGACCTCGTTGACGAGGCCAATGAGTGGAGAGAGAAGATGGTAGAGAATGCTGCCAACTTCGACGACGACCTGATGGAGAAGTATCTCGAAGGTGCTGAGATTTCTGAAGAGCAGCTTATCGCCGCTATCCGTAAGGGTACCATCGCTATGGAGATTACTCCTATGCTGCTCGGTTCTTCTTACAAGAACAAGGGTGTACAGCCTCTGCTTGACTATACTTGTGCATTCCTTCCCTCACCTCTGGATACAGAGGCTATCGTAGGTACCAACCCCGATACTGAGGAAGAGGAGGATCGCAAGCCTTCTGAGGACGAGCCTACATCGGCTCTGGCATTCAAGATTGCCACTGACCCATTCATGGGTCGTCTGGTATTCTTCCGTGTCTACTCTGGTAAGGTTGTTGCCGGTTCTTACGTGTACAACCCCCGTTCAGGCAAGAAGGAGCGCATCAGCCGTCTGTTCCAGATGAACTCTAACAAGGAAATCCCAATGGAGTCAATCGACGCCGGTGATATCGGTGCAGGTGTAGGCTTCAAGGATATCCGTACTGGTGATACTCTCTGCGATGAGTCTAAGCCCATCGTTCTTGAGTCTATGACCTTCCCCGATACCGTGATCTCTATCGCTGTAGAGCCCAAGAGCCAGGCCGATGTTGCCAAGCTGGATAACGGTCTTGCCAAGCTGGCTGAGGAAGACCCCACATTCACCGTTCGTACCGACGAGCAGAGTGGTCAGACCATTATCTCTGGTATGGGTGAGCTTCACCTCGACATCATCATCGACCGTCTGAAGCGTGAGTTCAAGGTAGAATGTAACCAGGGTAAGCCGCAGGTTAACTACAAGGAGGCAATCACCAAGCCGACAACTCTCCGTGAGGTTTACAAGAAGCAGTCAGGTGGTCGCGGTAAGTTTGCTGACATCATCGTAACAATCGGCCCGAAGGACGAGGATTACAAGGAAGGCGACTTGCAGTTTGTTAACGAGGTTAAGGGTGGTAACATTCCTAAGGAATTCATCCCCTCAGTTCAGAAGGGCTTCGAGAATGCCATGAAGAACGGTATCCTCGGTGGCTATCCTATGACTGGTATGAAGGTTGTCCTCACTGATGGTTCATTCCACCCGGTTGACTCTGACCAGTTGTCATTCGAGCTTGCTGCCCTCAATGCTTACAAGAACGGTTGCCCGAAGGCAGGTCCGGTTCTTATGGAGCCTATCATGAAGGTAGAAGTTGTTACTCCTGAGGAGAACATGGGTGACGTAATCGGCGACTTGAACAAGCGTCGTGGTCAGGTAGAAGGCATGGAAGATGCTCGCTCTGGCGCCCGTATCGTTAAGGCTATGGTGCCACTGTCAGAGATGTTCGGTTATGTAACCGCTCTCCGTACCATCACTTCAGGTCGTGCTACAAGCTCTATGGAGTACGATCATCACTCTCCTCTGTCAAGCGCTATCGCTAAGGCAGTGCTCGAGGAGGTTAAGGGTCGCGCAGACCTCGTGTAATAATCACGTAATTGCGTAGGAAGTCGTTTGCGACTCCCGACAAAATAAAATCTAAAGGGACATGGGGCGTCGCTTAGCGAATGACTCTTAAGTGACGTACCCCACCTCCTTTTTTCGGCTGTTCAGCACTCCAAGTTGAGACCATAATCACGCTGAACGTGCCACATTAAATTGCATTATAAACTTTAAATACAATTATGAGTCAGAAAATTCGTATCAAGCTGAAGAGCTACGACCACAAGCTCGTAGACAAGTCAGCTGAAAAGATTGTGAAGGCAGTTAAGGCCACAGGTGCTATCGTTAGCGGTCCTATTCCATTGCCTACACACAAGCGTATCTACACTGTAAACCGCAGTACTTTCGTTAACAAGAAATCACGTGAGCAGTTCCAGCTCTCAGACTTCAAGCGTCTTATCGACATCTACAGCTCAACAGCTAAGACAGTTGATGCGCTCATGAAGCTTGAACTCCCGAGCGGTGTAGAAGTAGAGATCAAAGTATAGTAATTTTCATTTTTAATATTCATTTGAAATGCCAGGATTAATTGGAAGAAAAATCGGAATGACATCCGTTTTCAGTGC
>OQVT01003192.1_pt1 | contig 10552 bp, 6 predicted proteins | sample 1691561 | NCBI WGS metagenome assembly OQVT01 (sample SAMN03418260, study PRJEB22391) | human gut metagenome | biome: human-gut; feature: organic feature; material: feces | host: Homo sapiens | place: Tanzania | collected 2013-01
CATCAGCTGCCCCTGCGCACTGGTCATCAGCATTCCGCTGAGCTTCTTCGGCGGCGCGGTTTATATTCTTTGAAGTAAGGGTAACGCAGGTTTTGATTACCTTTTCAAAATCGCCCAGCGGATGGCCGGAAACATAAGTTCCGATGATTTCTCTTTCAATGTTAAGCTTTTCAAAAGTCGGAAGGTCAGGAACTTCTTCAAACTGAAAATCAGCATAGACTTTCTCATCTGTGTCTCCGAACAGATCGCCCTGACCGTTGTCAGTTCCGTTCATTTTGTCCTGAACATAGGTTATCGCTCTTTCCATGTTTGCCATGAGCGTAGGGCGGTTTTGTCCGAGCTTGTCAAATGCGCCGGTTTTTATGCAGACTTCAACCGCTTTTGAGTTTATAAGCGTTTTTTTCTGTTCGCGGCCGGTTTCCTCATCCTTTGTTATGGACTGAAGAGGAAGACATCGTTCAAGAAAGTCAATAAATGAGCTGTAAGGCCCGTTTTCTTCCCGTTCCTTTACAATTGCGTCGGCGGCTTCCTTTCCCATTCCTTTCATTCCGCGCAGCGCGAAGATTATGTGGTCGCCTACTGCGTCAAATTCTGAGTAGGACGCGTTTATGTCAGGCGGATCGATTTTCAGTCCCATACGCTTCGCTTCCTCAATGTAGACAGAAACTCCGTCTGTTGTGGAAATCTCGTTTGTAAGGTTTGCTGCCATAAAGGCTGCCGGATAATGACATTTTAAGTAGCCGGTGCGATAGGCAAGGACCGTGTATGCCGCCGCATGGGATTTGTTAAATCCGTATCCCGCAAAAGGAATCATGATTTCAAAAATCTCGGAGGCATGTTTTTCCGTGAATCCCTGTTTTATTGCGCCTTCAATGAATTCCTTTTTCTTTCCCATAAGGACTTCAGGCTTCTTTTTTCCCATGGCGCGCCGGAGCATATCTGCGCCTCCGAGCGAAAATCCTGCGATTTTCTGGGAAACCTGCATAACCTGCTCCTGATAGACCATAACTCCATAAGTTTCTTTTAGAAGTCCTTCAAGGCATGGATCCGGATAGTGTATTGTTTCCGGCTTCCATTTTCCATCGATGTACTGAGGAATATAATCCATTGGACCAGGGCGGTAAAGCGCGTTTAAGGCTACAAGCTCTTCTATGCAGCGCGGCGCAACCTGGCGCAGAATTTTCTGCATTCCCGGCGATTCAAACTGAAAAACCGCGACGGAATCACCTTTGTCAAAAAGGTCGAAAGTCTCGCTGTCGGTTTCGCTTACATTTGCGGTAAGGAACGCGGGCTCTTCCGGTTTTTTGTGCCGGTTTATAATATCTTCTGCATACCTGATAAGAGAAAGCGTCTTTAATCCAAGGTAGTCAAATTTTACAAGTCCGCACGGCTCGATAATATCCATTGTGTACTGAACGCCGACTTCTCCTGTCTTTGCATCCTTGAATACAGGCGCCCAGTCCGGAAGGGCTGTAAGTCCGATTACCATTCCTGACGCATGAAGACCTGTGTTCCGGTTCATGCCTTCCAGTTTCTTGCAGAGCGCAATCCAGCGTTCAAAGACGTTTCTGTCAAGCCCGATTGTCGCCTCTGGATTTTCGCGCACGGCGATAAGCTTTCCGCCGTCAGGAAATTTTTCAGTCGGCGGTTCAAACGCATTCTTAAGCTTCGCTTTTGGAGAGTCAGGAATGCAGGCCTTTACTTTTGCCACGATGGAAAGCGGAATGTTCAGGATTCGTCCTACATCAGCAAGACAGTTTTTTGGCTTTAATGTACCGAACGTAACAATGTGGCCGACTTGCGGGTCTCCGTAAAGGTCTCTTGTGTGCTGGATTATGTCCTGCCTGTAGTCGAAATCCATGTCTACGTCAAAATCAGGCATGGAAACGCGTTCAGGATTTAAAAATCGTTCAAAAATCAAGTTAAAGCGGAACGGGTCAATGTCCGTTATCCCCATTGAATAGGCGACCAGCGAGCCTGCTCCGGAACCGCGTCCAGGACCTATCGGAATATACGGTTTAGGCCTGTTGTTGACATTGTCCCAGGTGGACTTTGCCCAGTTGATGAATTCCCATACAATCAGAAAGTAGTCGACATACCCCATCGTTTTGATCGTGTCGAGCTCATATTTCAAACGCGCCTTTAACTCATCTGTCGCCGGGTGATACCGTTCCTCAAGGCCGTCGTAGCAGAGCTTATTTAAGTATTCCCAGGATGTGTAACCTTCAGGCACATCAAATTTCGGAAGCTTTGTGACGCCAAATTCAATCTCCACGTTACAGCGGTCTGCGATTTTCTGTGTATTTTCAATTGCCTGCGGCGCATAAGGAAAAAGCGATGCCATTTCCGCCTCGGATTTGACGAAATACTGACCTCCCTCATAGCGCATACGGTCCTCGTCCGTGATTTTCTTTCCGGTCTGCAGACACAGAAGAATATCGTGGGAATCCGCATCCTCCGCATACGTATAATGAATATCATTCGTCGCTACCAGCTCAATGCCGGTTTCCGCTGAAAGGCGCATCAGCTGCTGGTTGACCATCCGCTGCTCCGGGATTCCGTGGTCCTGCAGTTCCAGGAAAAAATTCCCTTTTCCAAAAATAGTTTCATACCGCAGCGCCGCTTCTTTTCCCATTTCATACTGGTTCCGAACCATGGCGCGCGCCACCTCGCCCGCCAGGCAGGCAGAAAGTGCAATGATGCCCTCGTGATATTTTTCCAGGATCTCAAGATCAACACGGGGCTTATAGTAAAATCCATCGACAAAGCCCGCAGAAACGATCTTCATCAGATTGGAATAACCCGTATTATTTTCCGCAAGCAGGACCAGATGGTAGTAACGGTCTTCCCCGCGGCTGGTTTCACGGTCAAACCGGGAGCCCGGCGCCACATAAACCTCGCAGCCGAGAATCGGTTTAATGCCCTCGGCCCGTGCCGCTTTGTAGAAATCGATACATCCAAACATAACACCATGGTCCGTGATCGCCGCACTGTTCATGCCGAGCTCCCTGACTCTGGCCACATACTCTTTGATCTTATTCGAGCCGTCCAGAAGGCTGTATTCCGTGTGTACATGCAAATGTGTAAAGCTCATAGATTTCTCCTTTACTGCTCCTTTTTGCCGCCTGCATATGCAGCCTGCATATAAATCATTATAAGTGCAAACCGTTTTTCACGCAACCGTTTGGCCTTTTGGATAAACCTTATAAAACAGCACACCGGAAGGATTTCCTTTATCCTTTCCCGGTGTGCTGTCTTTTTTCCTTTGGCTGCGCTGAACCGCTGCTCTTTATTTTGCTTTCTCGGCCGTCCAGATTTTCCCATCGCGGATAACAATCTGTTTTTCTTTCATCAGATGACCAACGGCACGTTTAAAGGCCGCTTTGCTCAGACCGAATTCTCTCTGAATCACTTCCGGTGATGCTTTGTCATCGAAAGGAAGAACACCTGCAAATTCTTCAATCACAGAGAGTACACTCTCTGCATCAATCGCGATCTGCTCGTACGCTTTTCCGCGTGCAGACAGGGACAGTTTTCCGTCCTCCTTGACTTCTGTGACACGGCACTCAAGCTCCTGGCCGACATGATAGTCTGCCTGTGCTTCCCTCTTTGGAATCAGACCGGAATAGCGATCATCAACAGCGACAAAAACACCGAAGTTTCCGCTGATCTCATAAATTCTTCCCTTTACGGTATCCCCCACAACGTACGGCGAATTCGTTTTCAGGAAGTGGTAAACCTTCATCGTTGCACAGAGACGGTCACTCTTATCGATGTAAAGAGAAACCAGTACTTCATCTCCCGGGTGGAGACGGCGGGTCTGCTGTTTAAACGGAAGAAACAGATCTTTTTCCAGACCCCAGTCCAGAAATGCTCCGATCTTTCCGGTAGCAGCCACTTTTAAGACAGCCAGTTCGCCAAGAACCAGCTTCGGTTCTCTGGTTGTCGCAATCAGACGGTCGCTGGAATCACGGTACAGAAAAACTTCCAGCTCATCTCCCTCTTTTGTTCCTTCCGGTACCTGTTTGATCGGCAGAAGAACGCGTTCCTTCTCACCCGCTTCCCGTGTCTCTCCAAGGTAAATACCGAATTCCACCTTCTTTACTACTACCAGCCTTTGCTTTCTTCCTATATTTAACATGAAATTTCCTTTCTCTCTTATCTTACTGCTCGTCGAGAGCCTTCATGCTCATCTCCTCGAGCAGGCTGCTCTTGATGTGGTACAGCTTGTCGGACAGATCCACATAAACCTCATGCGGATTGACCAGACGTTTTGACTCCTCCCAGAGAGTATCTTTTTCTCTGGTGCAGATGTCACGGATCTCCATCACAGACGGAGAAGTGTAGACGCATGCGCCCTTCTGGAAAACCGGAACAAGGAGCTCTCTTAATGTATAGGTTCCGCCCTTAATCTTCGTCTTTTTCCAGGTCTCAATCGGATCGAAGATAATCATATCTTTGCTCTCGTCGAAGGTCTCGCCCGCAAGGCAGATCAGGTCTGCACGAATCTTTCCGGTTTCTTTATCATAGATGCGGTAAATGGTCTTGTTGCCCGGATTCGTTACCTTTTCCGAGTTCTCAGACAGCTTGATCTTCGGTGTAAACTCGGCATCCTCTTTCTCTTTTGTAGCCGCCAGCTTATAAACGCCGCCGAATGCCGGCCAGTCGCCGGAAGTAATCAGGTTTGTACCAACACCCCAGGAATTGATCTTTGCACCCTGCGTTTTCAGACTGTCGATCAGATACTCATCGAGGTCACTCGATGCCGAAATGATCGCGTCGCCAAAGCCCTCTGCCTCCAGCATCTGATACGCTTTTTTGGACAGATAAGCAAGGTCTCCGCTGTCGATGCGAATTCCATAACCCTTCATCGGCAGTCCTTCGGCTCTCATCTCTTTGAAAACACGGATGGCATTCGGAACACCGGACTCCAGAACATCGTAGGTGTCTACCAGAAGAATGCAGGCTCCCGGATACAGTTTGGCATACGTTTTAAACGCGGTATATTCATCCGGGAAGCTCATGATCCAACTGTGTGCGTGTGTTCCTTTGACCGGAACATCAAACATCTGACCGGTCAGGACATTTGAGGTTCCGATGCAACCGCCGATCATAGCAGCACGTGCACCGTAGATACCTGCATCCGGTCCCTGCGCACGGCGGAGACCAAATTCCATGATGCCGTCACCCTTTGCCGCATAAACAACGCGGGATGCTTTTGTGGCAATCAAACTCTGATGGTTGATCATGTTCAAAATTGCGGTCTCAACGAGCTGCGCTTCCATAATCGGAGCGACAACCTTTAAAAGTGGCTCTCTCGGGAATACTACGGTTCCTTCCGGAATCGCGTAGATGTCGCCGGTGAAGTGGAAGCCTCTTAAGTATTCCAGGAAATCGTCGCTGAAAATGCGAAGGGAACGGAGATAATCGATATCGTCCGGTGAAAAATGAAGGTCACGGACGTACTCGATCACCTGTTCCAGTCCTGCACATACGGCATACGCTCCGCCGCATGGATTTTTTCTGTAAAATGCATCAAACACCACGATCTGATCGGACGGATTCTCGTAATAGCCCTGCATCATGGTAAGTTCATATAAATCTGTTAACAGTGTAAGGTTCTGCGCTCTCATGCAAAATCCCCTTTCCTCATTGTGTTGTAACGGTTCCGAGTTGTATTATATTTTTGTTTTTGTTCTTGTTCTTTTCTTTCCGATTGTACCACAATCATTGAAATTCCACAACTACGTATGACTGGCCTTTTTCGTCGTTTAAAGAGACAAAACAGCCATTTTCCGTCTCTGCACGCCGCGGGCACAGGATGTCACCAAGATGCGCCTGCTGCTTGTATTCGGCACGCATCCGGTGAACGGAAAAATCCTTCGGCAGACACTCAATCGCCAGGGAGATAAACTGCGCATTGTTGACATGATGATTCGTATCGAGGTTATGTGGACGCACCGGAAACGGTTCGCCGATAAAATCTGCCTCCGGCATTTTCACCTTGCGCTCCCCAAACTCTTCGTCAAGCGGATCCTCCACTCCGTATGCGTCCATCGTTTCTTTCGGCGCGCGGACCGGATGGCCTGTTTCCATATTGACGTATGACCAGATGGAATTGGCACACGCAAGCATTTCACCTTCTTCTGTCTCCAGGGTGAAGTTACGCATTCCCAGAAATCCCCGGAAGCCGTTGGCCCATGTGGTGATTTTCACTGCTTCGCCAAGAGACGGATAGCGGCGGATATGAATCTGCCACGCGGACAGTACCCAGGCACAGCCTCGTTTTTTGAGTTCTGCAACGCCTTCCCCGATCGCCTCTGACTGAAAGGTGCTGCAGTCCTGGAAGTAATTGATCAGTCCCGGCAGGGTAAGACAACCGTCCTCACCGATTTCACTGTAGCGGATTCTGCTTGTAAAGGAATACTTCATCGTTTGGTTCCTCCTGCTGTATTTTTAATCTTTGACCGAAAATGTTTTGTCAATCGGATATTCGCCAAAGTTTTGAGCAAACACAGACTTTGGCTCATTGCTTGCACAAATCGAAAAAGGCCTCAGGTACGAGACCTGAGACCTTTCAATGAGCTGGGCTACCTGGATTCGAACCAGGAACTGACGGAGTCAGAGTCCGTTGCCTTACCGTTTGGCGATAGCCCATTGCCTTGCGACAAGATGTATAATACACTATCGCAAGAGAAAAGTCAACACCTTTTTTGAAATTTTTTTATTTTTTTCAAAAAACTGACTTTTGGAACATTTTGGAAGAAGTTTGACGGCTCCAGGGAAAGCTCTGCCCCGCCTGCCGGTCGTCTGTTTCACTCTCCTGCCACGTATTTTTTGTCGATATTGATGACGCATTCATACTTCTCGTCCATTTCCTTCATCAACGCCCCAATCTGCCCGATCACGCGATCGCAGTCTTTCTTCTTATAAGAATACGGGATTTCAAGATCAAAAATCAGCTTCTTTTTCTCCGCCCCGTTGATCATACGGAAATCGTGGAAGGAAAGCTCCGGATCGAGAATAGAGATTACGTTTCTTACCTTCTCCTTCGTCGCAAGAACCGTCGCATCGTGGATCTCCACCGGATCCATGTGAATGACCAGCAGGATCCCCAGCTTTTCACCAACCTCATGTTCAATACGGTCGATAATGTCGTGTGATACCTCGATATCGACATCGCGCGGCACCTCCGCATGGATTGATGCCATACTTCTGCCAGGCCCGTAGTTGTGGACAATCAGATCATGGGTTCCTACAATTCCTTCATAGGAAACAACCTCTTTCATGATCTGCGCATACAGATCCGGATCCGCGCCCTGCCCGATCAGCGGTTCCAGTGTATCTTTGGCAATGGAAATACCGGACCACATGACGAGTACCGCCACTACAAGTCCCGCGATTGCGTCGATATTAACCGAAAGGAAATGGCAGATCAATATAGAAACGATCGTTGCGCTCGTCGTGATCACGTCGCCCATGGAATCCGCCGACGTTGCCAGCATTACCTTCGACTGAATACGGTTTCCCAGTTTTCGGTTGAAAAGCGCCATCCACAGCTTTACGCCGACCGAGAGCACCAGAATCAAAAACGGAACCATCTGAAACGTGATCTCTTCCGGATTGCGAATTTTCTCCAGGGAGCTCTTTAAAAACGTAAAGCCGACTTCAATAACCAGAAACGAAACGATCAGCGCTGCAATATACTCGATCCGTCCATGCCCGAACGGATGCTCTTTGTCGGCCGGTTTGTTTGCCATCTTGACACCAACAAAGCTGATGACCGAAGATGCCGCGTCGGAAAGATTATTGAACGCATCCGCCATGATTGCCAGAGAATGCATCCCAACGCCGATCAGCAGCTTTGCAGCAAACAGCAATACATTGCAGCAGATTCCTACCATACTGGATAAAATACCATAGCTCGTGCGCACATCCGCATTGTCGGTGTTCTCATACTCTTTTACAAAACATCTTACCAGAAAATCTGTCATGGGTTCCCCTTCTTTCCACCCTATATTAAGAAAAAGGCCTCACGCATCGCCGCGGAGCCTTTTTGTTTTCCCTGTCCTTTCTATAGTAGGCAGTGTTGAAAAAAAAGTCAAGCCTAACATATTTTCGGAGATTCTATCGACAGAGAGAAAAAGCAACGCAGACTGCTTCTTTTCAGCAATTCTGCGCCGCTTTTTCTCTGTTTTTTCAGATTTTATCTCTTTTCAGGCAGATTTGACAATCGAATGAGAGTTTTTCTTTTTCCCGCCTGAAATAGTGTTACCGCCCACCGGTACCCAGCGAGCCGTAACGGAATAGCTACTATTTTACTTTATAAATTTTTGCCATGTCCTGTACATACAGCGGATAGAACTGGTAGCCCGCAAAGTCGCTCCGAAGTGCAACCTCGCATGCCATATCCTCGATATACAGGTTTGCCGCATCGTCACAGAGCAGTGTTTCCATTTTTTTGTAAAGCTCAACCTGCTCCTCTTCATCCGTGCTGGTCTTAACCTGCTGATGCAGTTTATCATACTCTTCGTTGCTGTAGTTGATAAAGTTCTTGGATGATGTTGAGGTAAACCGTTCCAGCAACGCGCGTCCGGTCAGATATGCCGCGTCAACGCCGACAACCGTGGACTGGAACTTCCGGTCTGCATATACATCCGACAGCCAGCTGTCCCACTCGACCTGCTGAATTTTGGCAGTAACACCGATCGCTTTAAGCTGCTCTACCAGAACCTGGGCTGTATCGATATGCTGCTGATAATTGTTTGGCACTGTAATCGTAAGCTCAAATCCATCTGGGTATCCGGCTTCTTTTAACAGTTCTTTTGCCTTCTCAATATCCTGATTATATCGCTCTGACAGTTCCGGCACATAATATTTTCCAAATGCCGGGAACATGCTGCTTCCGATGATCGTTCCTTTTCCGTTCGCAATCATATCCAGCACTTCCTGACGGTTTGCCGCATAGCAGAGCGCCTGGCGCACCTTCACATTGTTGAGCGGTTCCACGGCATTGTTCAGATACAGCGCCTGTACCAGGTTCATACCGCCGTCATAAATCGTAAAATCGGTATCTTCGGCAAGCTGCGCTGTCTGTGTGGAACTGAGACGTGCATACATGTCCAGTGTACCGGATTTCAGGTTTGTTACGACTGCATTGCTGTCCTTGACAATTCGAAATGTTACCTTGTCCAGATACGCCTGATTTTCCGTATCCCAGTAATCGCTGAATTTTTCAAGGACAATGTTTTCCTGCGGGGACCGTGATACATAGTGGAACGGGCCTGTTCCGACCGGATCTGCTTCCAGATCTTCCACATGCTCAGGTACAATCGCCACCGTCAGATAGGCAAGAAACTCGGTGTCTGCCTCTTTTAAATAGATGTCGATCGTGCTCTCGTCCGGAATTTCAACCTTGTCTACATTGGAAAATGCCTCTACCAGAGGCGTTCCGTCTCCGTTGATACCCGCACAGCGTTCGATTGAATATTTTACATCCTCTGCAGTGACGGTCGTTCCATCGTGGAATTTGACACCATTCCGGAGCTTGAAGGTATAAACCTTTCCATCCTCCGAGATCGAATGGCTCTCTGCCACCGCATCGTTCAGATTTCCTTCTTCATCGGGCTTTACAAGGCCCTCATAAATATTGAATAGGATTTCTTTCGTTCCTGCCGCTACCATTTTGTGTGGGTCAAGACTATCCTCAATGTCCTGAGAAATTCCTACCGTGATAGAACCGCCCATAACAGGTTCTCCTGTCGGGGCTGATTCCGTTGATACCTGAGAACTTGCGGTATCGGAAGAATCTGCTTTCCCATCCTTGCCATCCTGGCATCCGCCAAGTACAACAGTAAGAGCTGCAACCAAAAGCAGCGCAATGACGCTTCTTCTTTTCTTCATGATTTCTCCTTTTGATACGAGTTCTCTCATTTTGTAATTGTCACGCCTATTGTATCCGACCTGTTCCAAAATAGCAAGTACATTATTGTATACAATTTATTTTCCGAATCCGGAAATCGCGCGCATCCATCCCTGCCGTTTTATCCTCGCACCTTTTTTCCCGCACGCCCCGGCTCGGTTTCTTTTCGCCGGAAAAAGATAAAAATTTTGCCGCCCGGGAATTTTAACATTCCCGGGCGGCAAACGCTTTTGCTTTTTTTCTTTTATCCTTCAATGGAGATTGTCTTTTTCTGCTCCACAGCCGGTTTTGCTTCCTTCTTCGGTACGAAGAGTTTCAGCAGACCGTGTTTAAATTCAGCCTTGATATCCTCTTCGGTAATATCCTCACCTACATAGAAGCTTCTACTACATGCACCTGCGTAACGCTCTTTACGGATGTAGCGGCCGCTCTCTTTTTCTTTCTCGTCTTTGTCAAGACCTTTCTCTGCACTGATGGTCAGATAACCATTTTCCAGTGTGGCCTGAACTTCATCTTTTGTGAAGCCCGGAAGGTCAACCACTACCTCGTAGCCATTATTCAGCTCGCGAATATCTGTTTTCATCACATGGCTGGCTTTGCGGCCATACAGTTTCTTTTCTGTATTCTTCA
>OQVT01003193.1_pt1 | contig 10547 bp, 10 predicted proteins | sample 1691561 | NCBI WGS metagenome assembly OQVT01 (sample SAMN03418260, study PRJEB22391) | human gut metagenome | biome: human-gut; feature: organic feature; material: feces | host: Homo sapiens | place: Tanzania | collected 2013-01
ATTTTACCTTCCATGCCTTGTCGCGTGTCTTTGCAGACTATCGGCTACGACAGCCGAAACACCAACGAATAAAAAGCAATTGGTGTGCCAAAGCACAAATAAAACAGTGTTATTTTTTTGCTCTATTTTCTAATTCGGTATATTTTCGTCCGTTATCCGTATTAAATACGGATAAAATATTGCTCTCTTTAATGAGATAAAGCTAATAATGTCGATCTTTACAAGAAAGTGCAGATACGTCACCTATATGTCAATTTGGCACAAAGTACACCATTTTCAAGAATAGAGCCAAATATTAAGGTTGTTTTATTCGAGAAATTTGCAGATTATCCGTAACTTTGCATACGAAAAGATTAACCCTACATAACAAAGTAACTGGGTAAAAGCCCAAATTCGGCTTGCATTATCTCTGCATATAACTAAAACGATATAGAAACAAGAAAATGAAACTGTTATGATACAGGAAATTAGAATAAAGAATTACCTATCGTTTAGAGACGAGGCGGTTCTTAGTTTTGAAGCCACCAAAGACACTACGTTTGAGGAGTGTCAGGTAGTAAACGTCACCCCAAAAGTGCGCTTATTGCGTTTTGCCCTTATTTATGGAGCAAACGCCAGTGGAAAATCGAACCTGTTGAATGCAATGGATTTTTTATGCGGTTTTTGGTTCGACAAGAAGTCAGACATTGATGAAGAGACAGGCGTGCTACCTTTCTTATTGGATACAGAGACTCCGAATGAACCATCTGAATTCAACATCAAATTCTTTGTTGACGACAAAAGGTATTGGTATACCCTTGTCTTGAACGACAAACAAGTAATAAAAGAGAATCTGTATGTATACAACTCTGTACAACCCTCACTTGTGTTCAGCAGGGAGTTGGACGGCACTGCATCACTTATTAAATTGAATGCGAGTCTGGTTAAGGCGAACGCAACAATAGTGGAGCAACTGAATGTGAAATGTTTGTCCAACATGTCCTTTTTTGCGGCAAGAAATCAAGTAAACTGTTCGTTAGCATACATAGACGAAGTGCGTGACTGGATGAAAAACAATATGATGCCAATCATAGAGCCAGGCACAAGAATGTTTGAGTATGCAGGAAAACAAATGGAAAAGAATGCTGAATTGAAGGCATACATCCTTGATTTTGTACATAAAGCGGACTATAACATCACCGATGTATATACCGAAAGGGAAAAAGTGCCTATTCCAGACTTTGTCAAAACCTCTATAATGGAAGATAAAGATATTCCAGAAAAGACAAAGGAAAAAATGCTGGCAGACAATGCCATTGAAAGATTACGCACTGATTTTCAACACACAGTTAAAAACAAACGTGGAGAAGAAAATTACAGGCTGCCCAACTCGCTCCAAAGCGAAGGAACCAAACGAACTTTTGGCATAGAGGCAGCTATCTATGAGGCGATAAAAACGAACGGCATCTTACCAATAGATGAAATAGAATCCTCATTGCATCCCGAACTGGTGGAATTCATCATAGAAAAGTTCTTGAAAGAAAAAAGCAGAAGTCAACTGATAGTAACCTCACATTACGATCCGCTGTTGAATACTGTGGATGATCTTATCAGAAAGGATTCTGTATGGTTTACGGAGAAAGAAAAAGATGGACACACGACGCTATATTCGTTGACAGACTTTAAAGGACTGTCAAAAATTTCTTCATTCCAGAAATCATACAGAAACGGAGTTTTCGGAGCATTACCCAACATTCATGATTAAAGGCATATGGCAAGAAGAACTGCAACCATCAACAAAAAGCCAGAGAGAGCCGTAATCATCGGAGCTGGTATTACAGAGAAATATTATTTTTCTCATTTACAATCTTTGTACAATTTAAAAATCAAGATTCGACCAAGGTATTTTGGAAATGAGAATATTTCCACATTGGAGAAGCTTATAAAACAGGTGCTTGACAATGAAGGGTTGGCAATTGTGGTGTTTGATGCAGATGTATCATCATGGAATACTACAGAGTCCAAAAGACTTCAAGGCTTGAAGCAGAAATATGACAAGAACAAGCGTGTCATATTATGTGACAGTATGCCTTCCGTCGAATTTTGGTTCTTGATACACTTTATCAACACCAATAAATACTATGGAACGTCGAAAGCCGTAATAAACGAGTTGATAAAGCATATACCAAAATTCGACAAGACCGAATCGTTTCTTTCATCCCCAAAATGGGTTGAGGAAATGTGTAAGGATGGAAAAATTGAGAATGCCTATTCGAGAGCACAGAAATTTGGAATGGATGGGGATTCATATAGTAACTTATGGAAGGCTATTGAATATTTGGGTATTTTTACCACTGATAAATAGTGTAAAATATTATATTTTCATAACCCACAAACAATAACGATATTTCCAGAATTACTTTATCTTTGCAGTAACAAGCAAAAGAATAACACATAAAAACTAGCGGTTATGAAAAAACTGATATTTACGGTAATGGCTTTAGTGGCATGCCACACTATGCAGGCTCAGTACTTCTGCTCGGAAAACGGGGCGCAGTTGCACTACGTGAACTATGACGGATCGGGACAGAGCGTGTCGAACGAAACGGCTACGGTGGTGAACGTAAGCAATGAAGGCTCGATGAAGAGAGCGCAGTATCTTACTAAAATTGTAAATAATAAGGCGAAGAATAATACATCGTATACGCTGTTCGACTGGAGCTACGACGGCACTAACACGGTGTGCATGGAGGACTTGGCGTACGGACCGTATATCAAGGGTAACTCTGATCCGGAAAAGTATGACACGGCGGCACGTACTGTGTATCGTGATGAGATGAAGTACGAGGGCGATAACTCGTTTACGCTAAGCAATGAGGCGAAACCGGGTATGACTATGCCAGATCGTTCTTTCTCGGCTATCTTGAACAGTCTGCGTAATGAAATAAACGTGTCGGGCGCGGCTTATATGGGTACGGAGATGGTGAGCACTACTGCCGGTAAGTTCAACTGTTTGAAAATTTCGTATCTGCACCGCAAAAAGGTTGTGCTGAAAACTACTACCTGGAGAGTTACTGAATGGTATGCCGTGGGTGTGGGACTGGTGAAGTCTGAAGCGTACGACACAAAGGGTAAACTGGCTGCCAAGACGCTGCTGGTTAAGGTGGTGAAATGATTTTCTGTCTAAGCGGATGGAGAAAGTAAGTGAGCGTGTGGCGCAGCTGCTGCAGTGCATGAATGAGCGCATCTACGGCAAGGAGCAGGTAGTGGCATTGGCATTGCTGTCGGCTGTGGCGGGCGAGAGTGTGTTCTTGCTCGGCCCTCCGGGTGTGGCAAAGAGTATGGTGGCGCGAAGACTGAAGCTGGCGTTTGCCGAAGGTACATCGTTCGAGTATCTGATGTCGAGGTTCAGCACGCCCGATGAGTTGTTCGGCCCGGTATCTATCTCGAAGCTGAAGGAGCGCGATGTGTACGAACGTATCACCGACGGTTATCTGCCCGATGCTACGGTGGCTTTCCTCGACGAGATTTGGAAGGCGGGACCTGCCATACAGAATGCCTTGCTTACTATATTGAACGAAAAGACGTTCCGCAACGGAAGGAATGTACTGCAAGTGCCGCTCAAGGGACTGATAGCGGCTTCTAACGAATTGCCGGCGCAAGGGCAGGGACTCGATGCTTTGTGGGACCGCTTCCTGATTCGTCTTTGGGTGGAGGGGATAGAAGATGCTGGCGATTTCGACCGTATGATTTCTTCTACCGACGATTCTGACCCTACGGTGCCCTGCGGACTGGCTATAGGCAGTGATGAGTATGCCCGGTGGAGAGAAGAAACCGCCCGTGTGCGACTGGATTATGTGGTGCTCGATGTGATTCACTCCATACGTGAGCAGATAGAAGATTATAATCATAAGTTGCAGAACGACGACTCTGCTGATGAGCCGCTGTACGTGTCGGATAGACGCTGGAAGAAGGCGGTTAACATGCTTCGCACATCGGCTTTTCTGAACGGTAGCGAAGCGGTACGTTTATCAGACTGTATGCTGCTGATGCATTGCCTGTGGAGCAACGTGACTCAGATAGACTTGGTGCGCGATATGGTGGAGAAGGCCATACAGAAGTCGGCTGGAGGCTATCTGCTTAATACTGATAATATAGCCGGCGAGATTCGTTCGCTGAAAGAAGAGCTCGGCTCAGACGCGTCGTTGCGAGAGAGTGAAGACCCGGGGCTGCAGCTCGTCGACTCATATTATTATCAGGTGGACAAGACCCGTATGCCCGGACGACTGTTGCTCTTCGCTTCTGATTATTATGCTCTTACTGATACTCCAAAACTGTTTTATCTGCATAAGGATAAGTACAAGACACAGTGTTTTATACTGAAGAAGTACGATGCGTCTATGCGTACCAAGGTGGCGCAGAACAAGCTCTATTCGCTGCGCAAGGGCAGCAGGTCGGTGTTCATAAACGATTATGAGTATTCGCTGGTATGTGTGCCCGGATGTCTGCCGCTCCCTGCCATAGTGCCAAGCCGTGCCGACGATATAGACGAGCGTTTCCGTCAGGTTGGAGCGATGCTCGACAGGGCGGAGTCGGGATGCGACGGATGGGCAGGCGGTGAGGAAGATTACTGCTCGCATCATCTGTTTCTTGACGCGCGTCAGCGCAAGGCGATGCTAGGTATGCTGAGTTCGCATCAATCGGGCATAGAGCGTTGGCGTAACGAACTTAACGAACTGAAACATGCCTATAGAAAAGAGAACGAGGAATATCCGGCTGAAAGACCTGAAGGCAACTTATTTGGATGAGTTGCGCAAGCGGTGTGAGCACCGTTATGAGGAGCCTCTGCGCCAGCGACTGATGACGCAGGGCGAGCTGGAGGATATGATATGGACTTACTACAGGCATACGTCGCCCTCGCTTCAGGAGTATTATTCGCGCTACACCCCCGAGTGGGAGATTTTCTATGAGCACGAGGGCTCTCAGCCGGTGGAATTCATCGGTTTTCTGAAGCGTTACGCTTCTACTTTTTCACGTCATTATACACACATGGAGCTTGATGTGCCGTACTACATAGGGCGGATGACTCAGGCCTTGTCTCGCCGTGCTGAAGTGGAGCAGCTGCGCGAGTGGTTTCTAGATAAATGGCATGCTCTGCTCACTACCAAGGAGTTTGATTATCAGTATCGCCACATAGGTGAACTGTGCGCCGAGTTCGAGTTGCTGAAAGGTGAGAGCCACGACTTTAAGCCCGGCGACAAGAACTTGACGGGTACCCGCATCCGTTATTTGTTGCTTGATAATCCTGCGCTGTATAGGCAGATAGTGCCTTATGAGAAGACGATGGAGAGCAACCGCCAGATACGTCAGTTGGTTGAGGTTCTTGGGCGGAACGGTAGGGGAGAGAAGCTTCGGTTTGAGGCGTTATCGGGAATACAGAAAGAGCAGCTTGTGCGTCGTGGTGTGCCCAGCGATATAGAAGGCATCGGCTTGGGCGATGATTTGAACCATCTGCTTCCGGTAGAGTACTGTAGTCTTTCGGATGAGGCTCTGTATCCAGAATTTGCTCTGCGCTATGTAGAGAAGCGGCTTCAGGTGTTCGACAGCCGTTCGCACGAAGAGCCTGTGTCACTTCGTCAGGGCAAGCGTGCCGTGAGCGGACAGGGGCCTTACATAGTCTGCATAGATACATCCGGCTCAATGAACGGCGAGCGAGAGCGTTTGGCCAAGTCGGCAGTGCTTGCCATAGCCCGCCTTACGGAGAACACGCACCGCAAGTGTGTGGTGATCAATTTCGCCGAAGAGATTCAGACAATGATTATCCGTGATTTACGTTCGGGTATGCCGTCGCTTGTAGACTTCCTTAACCAACGTTTCGACGGAGGCACCAACTTGTTTCCCGCCATCGACGAGTCGATTCGCTTGGTAGACAACAACGGTTGGAAGCGTTCGGACATAGTATGGATTTCCGATTTCGAGATGCCTCCTCTATCTGATGAATACACCGGCAAGATAGAGCGACTGAAGCGTGCAGGCACTTCGTTCTACGCCTTGGTATTCGGCACTCGTCCGGAAACGGACTACCTAGGCGTGTGTCATCGTTATTGGGATATGACTATCCCTTGATGCGCCGAGGTAGCGGGTTAAATAGTAATCTCTGTAAGATGGTATAAAAATGTATTATGAAAGTATTTGTTAATATCCGAATTTCTTCATTGCTCTTGCCGAGTTTTTCTCGTTTTTATTATGGTAGAATGTATAGCCGGTATTGTAGTTCATCCAATTGATAGCTACTACAAATACATTGGTTGTACTATTTTCGGTAGATGTCCAGTAAGCACCGCTTAAAGGCATATAATCTCTGCTATCGAGTGTGACGTTGACAGTTTTGTAATTGTCTCCAAGTGTCTTGAGCTCACTTGTGGCATGACAATACCAACCGTCACCATGTTCGCTTATCCATTGCTTTATTGGGAGCGTTTTACCTATTTTCTTAGTGTTTCCTTCACCGTCATATTTACTTGTGCAGCCAAATTTCTTACAGAAAAGGCCTTCCGAATCCCAACACGTGTATTTTTGGTCGAGTGAGATAATCTTGCCACTGGTACCGTCTGAACTTACAGTAAACACCACTCCTTCAGGATTCTTGTCGTTTGGATAGAAATCTCCTACTTTGTATGTAGGTACTGTTACGGTAGTGAATTTTTCTACTTCTCCATAATAATATATACCGTCTACTATGGCATAAGCCCGGAAGTAGTAAGATGTTCCCATCTTCAGGTCTTTGAGCATGGCAGAGAAGTCGCCTTTTTTAGGAGACAGTTTTTCGCTGGTGGAGTTAGACATGTCTTCATTCGTAGAATATTCGAATCCACATACACATGTTTGTTCTATATTACTCATTGAGCCGTTTAGTTGGGCTGTGTGAACATTGATTAAGCTGGCGCTCTTTGATGTCACTGTGGGTAGATTCTTATACTCATACAAGTCGGAGTTTATCGGTGCGAAACCAAATGCAAGATATCGTTGCGACTGCGTTGAGTGATTCGACGTAGTCATTATGCTATTACTCTGTGTGCGCGTATAGACTCTGCTTGAGTTGATGTTGCCCAGATACTTATATCCAGCTATTTCGTTTTCGCTAATTGGTTCTTTAGATGTTGTAGGTATAAGAATAGAGGCCGCCATAAGCTTTCCATCCTTGAATGTGTAAGAGAGCATTGTTCCGCTCGCCTTAGAATATTTCATGAAGCTGTCGTCTTGTTCATCGAGCTTATAGTTCTTCATGTGCTCTGACACTGTAGCCTGACTTGCGTTCCACTCTGTGAATATATCTGAAAGAGCTGCTTCCATCTCGTTTTTCGCTGCTTCATCTTCTTTGCCGTTGTTTTGCACATGGTCGCCGGTCTCTACTTTATTATCTGCTGAACAAGAGTATGCACCGAAAGCAAACAGTGCAAGGCACATCATGGTGAAATATATCTTGAATGTTTTCATTTTATCTTTTATTTTATGTTCAACAATGTACGGTTAATCAGTGCGCCTATTTCAGATACTCTGATGGCTGCGTTTACGTGGTCTATGTCGGCAGAGCGTACTATCGTTACCACAGTCTCGGTTGCAACGGAATTGTCGCCTTTGACGATTATCCTTGTCGTGCCTTCTTTTACTCCTGTTACTTTACCCGTAGCCGAAACGGTGGCTACATCAGTATCAGATGATAACCATCTGAAATCCTTGCAGGCGTTAGACGGATATACCGTAGGGCTTATCTGGTAGCTAAATCCCAAGTGTATTTTCATTCCGCTGGGCAGACTGATATTTTGTACTATAGATTGAACTTCTATCTCCACTTCATCCGACAATTCGTTCTCTGTAGTTGCCTTTATCTTTACTTTGCCGTCTTTTAAGGCTGTGACTACTCCTTTATTATCTACTGTGGCTATATTCTCGTCGCTCGAAGTCCATGTTATTGATGTTGACGCGTCACGTGGTTGCAGTCTGGCTAAAAGTTTCATGGTGCCGCCTATTATCATTGTTTCCTTCGGCTGTGAAATCTTGATGCTGGTAGGAGGTATTACGTTTTTTCCGTCGGCGGTTGCTACTATGGTACAAAATGCTACTTTGTCTTTTGAAAGCTGTGCTACCAGACATAGTGTGCCTGCCTTTTTAGCTGTAACGGTGAAAACATCATTCATTAATGAATAGTCGAAGTTGAAAGGCTTGCCCATTGTTGATACTATGCCCCATTCATATTTTGTGGTAGAACCTGCCGGAACTAATTCTACTACGGGGTGTACGGTTTCGCCCACCTTCATGTTTATACCAGATGGATTGATTTTGATATTGGTGGCCGCACCACCGCCTCTTACGGTTATTTGGTCGGTATACGATCCGTGTCCTACTTGCATCTGGTTGGTGTACGATCCTCTGTAGGAATAATAATAAGTAACCCTCACCTTGATATTTGCCATGGCGTCACGACCTAAGAACGTGGCAGTTTGCTGACTTGTGTTGTAGCTTACAAGAGCCAGATATTGAGAGTCGTCGGCATTAACCAGTTCAAACACAGCGTGTGTTATGTTGCCGGCAGGAGCCGTAGCTGTACAATTGAGAGTAATAGTCTCGCCCACATTTACTGTGTAGTTCTTAGCATGAAGGCAGACTGCTGCAAGCAATGCAATAAATAACAAAAGATTCCGTTTCATGATAATATATGCTTTACCTTATATTTAGTGTGAGAGTAAGTAAACAACCTATGCGGGTTATTTCATTTTTTGTAAGAGAGAGTCGGCTGCCGCCTTGTGTATTCCTTCTATCTGCACGAAAGACATCAGTAGCTGAATGGCTTCTTCCTTTTTGCCGATAGCGATAAGAGACCGTATTTTGAGCCAATGCAACTCGTACGCATCTTTGCTCAGCACATCAGCATCTTCTACTTCCATGGGCTGACTCACTACGAACTTGCCTGCTGATATATCGCTCAGGGTAGGGATTATGTTTTCGTCCTCCAATTTGGTTACTTCGGCTATGGCTACCTCTTCTTTTCCTTCAGATATTGATTTCTTTACGGTGACTATGGCTTCTTCGCTCTTCTTTTTAAGAGTTTCGGGGGCGTTAACACTCGTATTTGCTGCGATAATTTCACTGTTTACTTCAGTAATCTGTGCGGGCTTGGTTAGAAAGAATCCTACGGCAAGTACAGCGGCTATAGAAGCGGTGGTAGCTGCACCGGCTATTTTATATTTCTTCTTGATTTCACAATGAGCGGTTCTGTGCAACTTTTGCTGTCTGTTGGCCAGGCTTCTTTTAATTCTGTACGTAAGTTCGGTTTCCCTTCTTAGCTCCGGATTGTTTAACGCTTCCTGTTCAAAGTTGAGGCGTTCTTCCGGTGTCATCTCTCTGCGGAGATACTTGTCTATGAGTTCAAAATTTCTTTCGTCCATAATCTATTTAGTATTTTAAACCAAGTTTGATATATGCTTCTTTTATTTTGTCTTTCAGGGCTTCCATACATTTGTATTTTCCGACTTTCAGTCCATTCTTGCTGATGTTCTTTTCGCCTCTGGCTTCTATTATCTCGTCCAGACTCATGTTGTCATAGTAAAACATGGTAAGTATTTCCTTGCATCTGGGCGGCAGGTCGAAAATACAATCGGCTACAATTTGTTCTTGCAAGCATTCTGATGACTCGTCGGGCATGGTTACAGACTGCGCTTCTACCATGTGGACAAATGTTTCGTTTTCATCGTCCAGCTGAAACCTATCATTTCTTAGCCAATCTCGGTAGTCATTTTTCGCTATGTCTATCAAGAAGGTCTTCAAGTTACATGTAAGAACTCTTACGTCTCCTCTTTTATCTTTCCTGTAGATATTATCGTGATCATCAAGAAAAATTTTCTTTGTTTCTATCTCCGTCCACAGTTTCACGAACGAGGCACTGGGGTGGGTTTTGACCCTGGGAATTATACCGTATCTGTTATTGTCCGAGATTATGGGGCGTTTGGTGCGTCGATTTGGAAAGCAAATTTGGTTGTTGGCCGGATTTTTATCGTTTGCGGCGTTGTCTGCGTTGGCAACATTTGTTACAGGATACCCGTTGCTGGTTATATTTATCGCATGGCAAATTTCGGGCGCATTGATGGAATCGGTGCACGATTTATTGTTCTTTGATAATACCAAGAAATCAGAACAGACGCGTTTCTATGGTGTATTTCGCACCAGTGTGAATTTACCAAACGTTGTTGCGCCTATGCTGGGGGCGATTTGTATTACTGTGTTTGGCGGAACATCTGCAGTTTGGATGGTGATATTGCCGCCCCTGTCATCGCTGACCCTATTGCCAATCAGAAGGTCCTCACCGCCGAGGAGCGGAAGCTCAGCATCAAGAATGGTGATATCTTTAGCAAATCCCTTACTGTTGTTTCCGCCAATGCAGATACCCGTCCTGCTGGAAATGGATTTGATTGCATTGCCCTGAATGGTGATGCTTTTGCCGCCATTGCCGCCGATGGCTACGCCAGATCCTTCGACGGAAACGTCGATCTCGCCGCCGGTGATACTGACAT
>OQVT01003194.1_pt1 | contig 10546 bp, 9 predicted proteins | sample 1691561 | NCBI WGS metagenome assembly OQVT01 (sample SAMN03418260, study PRJEB22391) | human gut metagenome | biome: human-gut; feature: organic feature; material: feces | host: Homo sapiens | place: Tanzania | collected 2013-01
CGTGACCCCATGCGTGACAGGCATGTATTCTAACCAACTGAACTAACGCACCATTCAAATCGCGTCATTTCGTTTTAGCGAGTGCAAAGGTAGACATTTTTTAGTTACCAACCAAATTTTTCGGCAACTTTTTTACAAAAAAAATTGCATTACCACCGCATTATGGTAGTCTTTGCCATCGAAAAGCCAGTCTTCAAGCACCATCTTGCTCTTAAAGCCAAGCGACGAGAACAGATTCAGAGACGGCATATTATCCTCACGCACAACGGCATAGAGCTGATGAAGATGAAGCGTACGAAGAGCATACTCCATAATTTGCCTTATCGCAGCCCTTGCGTAGCCTTTTTTCCGGTGTTCGCGACAAATAACGATGCTCACCTCTGCCCTTGCGTGAGATGGACAGAAATTCACCACATCGGCAACGCCCACCAGTAGGCCTTCTTCGTTCTCCACAACCATGCGCACCTGCTTGTCGGCATAAATATCTGCCGAGGCGTTGGCAATGTAATCGTGCAAGATGTATCTCGAATAAGGCACGTTGTTCTCTCCCACATCCCACACATCACGGTCGTTCTCTATGCGGTAGAGAGCATCGAGGTCTTCGGGTTCCATTGCTCGGAGACGAACAACAGCAGCCATGGCCTTTTCAGCGTTAAGGCTCTTTTCAGCGTTAAAGCCCTTTTCAACGTTAAGGTTCTTTTCAACGTTAAGGCTCTTTTCAACGTTAAGGCTCTTTTCTGCGTTAAGGCTCTTTTCTGCGTTAAAGCCTTTTCCAACGTTAAGGCTCTTTTCAGCGTTAAGGCTCATATCCTCTTGAAGGCTTATATCTTTTTTCTCATCCCTGTTCATCTCAGCACCTCCTCACATGTTATGATCGTGCCTGTTGTCTTGTCGAAAGTTCCAATGCCCACGTCCTTGTTGTCGTCGTTGGCAAAGATGTCGAAGATCTGTTCATAGCTATAAGAGCAGACATCATAGACCGCCACCACATCGCCCTTAGGCATCGGCATGTCCACATGTCCACGGGGCAAGCTCTCCGCCGTACCTTCATGGAACGTGGCATCGAGACCTTTCTTGCGTGCTATCTTGCGACAACGCTCAAGAGCATCGTTACAGCCAATGAAGACATAAGATGTTGTTGCCACCCTGTTACGGCTGAAAAAGCCCAGACTCTTTCGCACACGTCCAATCAGCATCTTAAACAGAGCTGCCGTGGCCTTGACCAAGATGGCACCCTTGACGGGCACACTGAAGAGCAAGGACAAGTGACCATAATGTTTTCGGAAGAAGATGAACATGGCATCGTAGAACACATGGACATAAGCAAACGACGACTTGTGCGTGCTCTCACCCTTATAATGGAGAATGCGGGCCGGCACATACCAGTTTTCATAGCCCCCCTTAAGCAGACGATACGACAGGTCTATATCCTCGCCATACATGAAGAAATCTTCATCGAGCAGCCCTATCTTGTCGAGAGCCTCATGACGCACCATGCAGAAAGCCCCACTGATGACCTCTATGCGCTCGGCGCTGCTCCACGGCAGGTAACCCATATAATAATGGCCGAAGCGACGGCTCTTAGGGAAGCGGGCACACAGACCGCTCATCTTGTAGAAGGCGGTTAGCGGTGTTGGGAAGCCGCGGCGCGACTCCATGGCAGGTGTGCCGTCTACCTTGAGCATACACACCCCTACCCCTCCTGCCTTAGGATGGGCATCCATGAACGCCACGACCTCGTCGAGAGCGTTCTCGCCAACGATGGTGTCGGGGTTGAGCAACAGCACATAGTCGCCCGAACATTGTCGTATGGCAATGTTGTTGGCGCGTGCAAAACCGAGATTGTGGTTGCTGCTTATAATGTTGACTGAAGGAAAGCGGTCGGTGAGATAATCGACCGATCCGTCGCGCGAGTGATTGTCAACAACAAACACCTCCGTAGCAATGTTTTTTGTCGCCTTAAAGACCGACAACAGACATTGCTCGAGATAAAACTTAACGTTGTAGTTGACAATAATTACAGAGAGTTTCAATGGAAAAGCGTGTTAAAGAGCCTACTTGCCTTCATTGTTGTCGCCAAGCCCCTCTTCATCTCCACCCATGCCAACCTCTGCCTCACAGCGCGACATTGACGGGAACACGAAGAATATGCACAGCGCCAGGATGATGGCCAGATAGCCAAAGGCGACATTCATGAAAAGATAATAAAGCAGGGTGTTGACAACCATGGGCACCGTGAGCATGGCCAGACGCAGAGAGCCGAGGCAAAGCAAGGCCCGAGGTGTGCGCAGACGCTTAGCCACAGCACGCAGCTTAAAGAGTTTCAAGGCCAGAGGAATGAAGGCAATGGTAAGAATCTCCATCGCCACCGCTGCCACAAACTCGAAGTCGACCTGTTGACCTCGGAGCACGCCACAGGGCAGAAGGTCGGTCTCAAAGAGCACGACAGCCAACGCCACTATGGTGAGAGGCACAACGGCACTAATGAAAAGGATGTGTTGTGTACGTTTCATTTGTCATTTTTCATTTCTGTTCGGTTGATGATGGCACGTCCGAGCGTCACCTCATCGGTATACTCCAGCTCATCGCCCACGGAGATGCCACGCGCGATGACGCTTATCCTCACATCATAAGGTGCGAGCTTACGCGATATGAAGAAATTGGTGGTGTCGCCCTCCATCGTCGGACTGAGCGCCAGGATGACCTCCTCCACCTCGCCGCTTGCCACACGCTCCACGAGCGAGTCGATGGCAAGGTCGGAAGGTCCCACGCCGTCCATGGGTGAGATTACGCCACCGAGCACATGGTAGAGGCCGCCATACTGCTGCGTGTTCTCCACCGCCATCACGTCGCGAATGTTCTCCACCACACATATCGTTCGTGTGTCGCGCTTGGGGTTGGCGCAGATGGGACAGATGTCGGTGTCGCTGATGTTATGACACACACGACAATAGCGCACCTCATGCCGCATCTTGCTTATCGCCCCGGCAAACGCGTCGACGCTGTCGGTGCTCTGCCTCAACAAGAAGAGTGCCAGGCGCAGGGCTGTCTTACGCCCCACGCCAGGCAACTTTGACAATTCGCCCACAGCATCGTCGAGCAGCTGTGAGGGATAGTTTTGTTCTATCATCAGTGGCCGTTAGTCGTTGAACAGATAAACGCCGATACCCACCTTGAAGCCAACGGTCGAATAGTCGCTGTGGCTCTTGAACGACTGGTCATAGTAGATGGCAGGCTCAAGGGTCACGGTGCGGCTGAGGAAGTAGGCATAGCCCACCTCGAAGCCAGGCATCACATCGGTGTAACCCTTGGCGTGAGCCAGCTTGCAGTTCATGCCGAGATAGATGCCGTTCTGCTCAATGTAGTAGCGGCCGCCAACACCAAACGAGTAGGTGTCGCTGATGTCCTTTGAGCCATAGTGGTTGTAAGCCAGCGATCCGTAAACGAGCCAGTCGTCGGCCACCATGTAACCCATCTGACCCGAAGCACCCATGTTAAACTTTGTGTTGCCGCTGTAGCTCATGTTGAGACCAGTGAGCGAACCGTTCATATAAATTTTCCCTTGCTCAAACTGTGCGTTTGCAGCTACCGACACCATCAGCGCGGCAACCAATGCGTAAAGTTTCTTCATCATACTTATCTTTCTTGTTTAAAATGTTCTTGTTTAAAATATTCTTATTTAAAATAAGGTGTAAACATCAATGAGGCGGCATGTCACCAGTGCATGTCGCCTCACCTTATTATATATAACGCCCGAAAGGGCAGAAAATTATATTTTAGCCATTTATTCTGTTTTTTTCACACAGCAGCCTGCTTCTTCCACCGAACAAACCATATAATAGCCACGGCAAAGACAGCGAGACCAAGACCATAGCCAACCCATCCTTGCAGACCGAACGCCTGGTTTGACACGAAGATAAACGTTGAGCACACGGTGGTCATGAACAGGGCGGGGATGAGCGTCATGACATAACGCTTCTTCTGCTCCACGAGATAAACGGTGAGCGCCCACAGGGTGAACACGCTGAGCGTCTGGTTCGCCCAACCAAAATATTGCCAGATAACATTGAAGCCGTCAGGGTTTTCCATCTGCCACACAAGCAAGAGCACGGCAGCGATGAACATCGGAACGCAGACATAGAGACGGCGGCGTATGACACGCTGGTCTATGCCCAACGCCTCGGCAACGATAAGACGGGCGCTACGGAAGGCGGTGTCGCCACTGGTGATAGGTGCTGCCACAACACCGAGAAGTGCCAACAAGCCACCAAACATGCCGAGCCATCCTGAGCACACATGCTCCACGACCTCGGGAGCGGAGAAGAACTGGATGAGCGACTTGCCGCCATCGGCTTGAGCTATGAACTGGTCGGCCACAGCAGCAGGCACGACCTCGCGCCAACCGCCATAATAGAAGAAATACATCGACACGGTGGCCCAGATGAGAGCCACGATGCCCTCGGTTATCATGGCGCCGTAGAAGATTGGGCGACCATAATGCTCACTCTTCATGCAGCGGGCCATGAGCGGACTCTGTGTGGCGTGGAAGCCGCTGATGGCTCCACAGGCGATGGTGAGGAAGAGGCATGGAAACAGCGGGTTCTTCGACATGTAACCCTCTGTGCCTAACCACGTTGGGTTGCTGTTAAGATTACTCTTGCTGAGGTCGCTCCACAGTTCGGGCAGCTGCGGCATCTTCACAAACAGACCTATCATCAGCGCCACAGCCATGAACAAGAGAGAGAAGGCAAAAAGCGGATAGACCTTGCCTATAATCTTGTCGATGGGGAGCATGGTGGCAATGATGTAATAGATAAAAATGATAACTATCCACATCATCACGGAACCGCCGATGCCGTGGAGAATGATTGCCGGACTGTAGACAAAGACCACGCCCACCATCATGAGCAGCAACACGGTGAACACAAGGTTTACCTTCTTTGTGCGCTTGCCAAGATACTTGCCCACAAGCTCGGGCAGACCGACACCGCCGTTGCGAAGGGAGAGCATGCCGCTCATATAGTCGTGCATGGCTCCTGCAAAGATGCAGCCGAGCACAATCCACAGATAAGCCACAGGACCATACCATGCGCCCATAATGGCGCCGAAGATGGGGCCTGTGCCAGCGATGTTAAGAAACTGGATCATAAATATTTTCCAGCCTGGCAACACCACATAGTCGATGCCGTCGGCTTTTGACACAGCGGGCGTGGGGCGGTCATCGGGGCCGAACACTCGTTCTACAAACTTTCCGTAGACCAGATAGCCTACGATCAATGCTAACAAGCTGAGAGTGAAAGATATCATTTTTGTTTAAAATTATTGTTGTTTCGTTTTCAATTATCGTCACCGCCCACGTTTTTATAACGTTTTCTTACAAGAAACGACTTGTAGGTTTTAAATTGACATGCAAAATTACAAAATATATCTGAGACGCAACAACATTACGCAAGTTATTTATGCTGATGAAAACGTTTACGCGTCTTTATCATCACTTTTTCCTACCCACATCTTTGTCATGTTAGAAAACTGAAATAAATTTGCAACAAGAAAATAAAAACGTAAAATAACCAAATTAAAAAAAATTGAATAGCGACCCGACTATCAACACAGGAAGGGTCCCTATGAAAATCAATAGAACCACAAAGATTGAGAATACAGAAAACAAAACGTATGATTTGAAATCAAAATGGTTACGACACTAACGGGAAATTCAAAACGCCCCAACACGAATGAGAAAATCAGAAAAAAACAATATATTATAACAATAACTTAAAGAACGTGAAGTATGAAAAAATTACTTACTTTATTAACAACACTTCTGTTGCTCTTTGCAATCACACCAAGTGCAATGGCAAGTAAAAAGGTGGGGGGGGTAGACGACAAAGATCCCTCAACGGCCACTTCTACCACTGAGTCTTATTACATGATTGGCCAGCTTCTGAACGCCAGTTGGAGCGATAGGAATGAGGATGGTTATAAGTTTGAAACAACAGACCATGTGAACTATTTTTACACCGTCTACAACACAAAAGCCAACTTCGATTTTCGTTTCCGCATTGGAACAGAGGGTAACAGCAAACCGACATCTTATCATCCCATAACGGTTGAGACGAGCGGCACTCACAAAAATGGTCGTCTATTAAAAAAAGATGAACCCGTGACAGACATGGAGAAATCGACCTCTGACAACTATTGGTATTTCATCATGGAGGCTTACAACTCGTACACATTCCATTTTAATGCCAGAACCAAATCGCTCTATGTTACCAAAGGTACAACCTTAGGTAAGGCAAAGGATTTTGACCTGGTGGCAGAATTTACAAACGCTGCAGGAACAACGGTTCAGAAGATGATAGTACCATTCATTGAGTCGCGTGTACGCAAAGAGCGTGATGAAGAGATGCATTATTCAGACATCCTCGCCACAGCTGCCTTCAAAGATGAGCAGCTGCCTGGCAAAAAAGGCGACAAGATACGCATATATGCAAGAAAGCGCGACGACAATAGCATAACGCTCAACCCCGCAACCGATGGAAGCACATTTGGTGAGAATTTGCAGCCTGCAGGTGCCAAATACTCTTCAATACAATCATACCATACAGAGTCGTTTGTGATTAACCGTCCAGGAAACGCATTTGTAATAACCAAAGGTAGCGGCGTGTCTTACACAGTGGCTCTGAACCTGGGTGGTGAAATAAAAACAACAACGAAAGAAACAAGTGGCAAAAACAACAACATATCTCATTATGTAAAAGCCAACTCTCTGTCGCTGTTCATCAACAAGTCGATGTCGAAGGTGTATAAAGATTATGCAGAGTCTAAAGGCCAAAAATATGACGAGAAGACAGCCAATTTCTACCTCATCGGAGCGATGGATGGCAAGAACTACAAGTATAAGAAGGATGATGCCAAGCTGATGGAACGCAGGGTGTACACAAACCCCATCACCAACGAGACAGACAGTATTGTTTACACAAGTTTGGTGCAATGGAATGACGCTGATCCCAGTGGTCTATGGTTCTCATTCGCACCCGAAATCATTTACGACCTTGGATTAGACTGGGCGCCGTCTAATCCTTACGATGGCAACAGCGCCTGGAACCACATTGCACGCGCACAGGTACAGGACGAGTACGACGCAACAGCACCGTATGGTTGTATGAACCTCTCAGGCAACTATTCTAATGTGCTCTGCAACGGCGAGCAAGCTCTGAACCCGAAAGTAAAGGATCCTAAGTATAAATATTATGTTGTGCGCTTCAACGTTACGACCAGCACATATCGTTTGATTTTCTACAAGGAGAACCCTGTTATTATCAAGCGTTCAAAGAACAAGTTTATCCGCACATATTGTTCTAACGCCAGCTGGGATCTGCCCACTGACGGCAAGGTAAAGGCTTATGTTGTTCATAGCTTTGACAAAAATACGAAAGAAGGTATGGAGTCACAAGGCGTGATGAAACTGCGCGAGATCAAGTATATTCCTGCAGAGATGGGCGTGGTGCTCGTAGCCGATGGCACAGGAGTGACCGCAGACGAGATTGAGGTTAACCTCGTTTCTAAATGGGTTGGTTTTGCTACAACACAAGAAGACCTTTGGGTAAAGAAGGATGATTACAGTGGTCAGCCTTTCAACAACTACCTCGTAGGTCTGTCAACCGACGGTATGTTTGTAACAGAGGGCGACTACGACGAGAAGAACCACTGTTATGTGAACCGTAACTTCGCTCTCAACTGGTTCTCTAACACCAAAACAGGAAAAGCTCTTATTGCAGAAAAAACCCCAAACCTTGTAGACCAGGAAAATGGCGATGCAGGCACAGCCAACTATTTGGGATTCTTCCGCTTTAACGGACATATAGACAAAGAATATGCTTATCTGAAGCTGCCGAAGAGTGTGGTCGACTATAACTTGCAGCTCACTGGTAGCGATACGGTCAACGACGCCGCCGTCAAGACGCAGGATGCAAAGCTTAGCCCGAACTTCGCAATGGCATTCGACACCGACTTCGGCACAGTGTCTGGCATCAACAGCCTTTCAAACACAAAGAAGAATGTCAACAACAGCTGCTACACCTTGCAGGGTGTTAAGGTTCAGCGACCCACAGCTCCTGGCATCTACATCATGAACGGCAAGAAAGTGATTGTAAAATGATTAAAAAAGCAAGACTACAATGAAAAGATATATTAAACCACAGATACAGGTAATGGCAGCAGTCCTCACAACCGAAATGTTGACAGGAAGCCGCGAAGGTTGGCAGCTTGAGCATGAAGAGTATATGTCGAAGAAAAACCCAGGACTATTTGATGATGAATGGCAGTCGGCAAAGGAGTCTCAGACAGAGACAGATGTAACCATCAACAGCGTGTGGGAGTAAACACATAAACAAACCGACGATAGACATCGTTTAACCCAAATCGGTCGTTAGGCCGTTTTGGGTTTAAGATAAAAAAGGTGGTGTGTCAAAACACTTTAAGGGAAATGTCCCTAAAGCGTTTCTGACACACCACCTTTCTTTTATATAAACAGCAACGGGCTTTGGTTAGAACAGCAACAGTCTCATCCTTACCCCAAGGCATCAGATAAAAATTTAATTTATGACAAAAACGCAAGGGTTTCGTCTTTTTTTCATTAATTTTGCACGATATGAAAGAAAAGAAAACGACAAGGCACACGTTAACGGTGCTTGCAGCGTGGAGCATAATGGTTTGCTCACTGTTCTCACTCACAGCCAAGGCACAGACCGCAACGTTTAGTGGGCCACAACCCAAGCATGAGGTGAGGGCGGTATGGCTCACCACCATCGGCGGACTTGACTGGCCCCACAGCTACGCCCAGTCGGCACGGTCCGTAGAGAAGCAGAAGCAAGAGATGCGCCACATCCTTGACCGCTTGCAGCAAGCAGGCATCAACACCGTGCTGTTGCAGACGCGCATACGCGCCACCACCATCTATCCCTCGCAGCTGGAGCCATGGGACGGATGCCTGTCAGGATGTCCGGGCAAGAGTCCGGGATATGACGCGCTCAAGTTTGCCATCGACGAGTGTCACCATCGTGGCATGGAGCTACACGCATGGGTGGTCGCCATACCCGTGGGCAAATGGGACGGGTTAGGATGCCGCACGTTGCGCCGACGCTACCCCAAGCTCATAAAGAAGATTGGCCCCGACGGCTTCATGGATCCTGAGAAGCAAGGCACAGCCGATTATATCGCTCGCCTGTGTGACGAGATAACCCGTCGTTACGACATCGACGGCATACACCTCGACTACATTCGTTACCCCGAGACATGGAACATAAAGGTGAGCCGCGAACAGGGACGCCGCTTCATCACCAACATCGTGCGCAAGGTGTCGATGAAGGTTAAGGCCCTGAAGCCATGGGTAAAGATGAGCTGCTCACCCATAGGCAAGGCCGACAACCTGTCACGCTATTGCAGTAACGGCTGGAACGCCTACACCAGGGTGTGCCAGGATGCACAGGGATGGCTGCGCGACGGACTGATGGACGAGCTGTTCCCCATGATGTATTTTCGCGACAACCATTTCTACCCCTTCGCCATCGACTGGGCAGAGCAGAGCCACGGCCGCATCATAGCACCGGGCCTCGGCATCTATTTCATGTCGCCACGCGAGAAAAACTGGCCCCTCATCGACATTACACGCGAGATGGAGGTGCTGCGCTCCTATGGCATGGGACACGCCTTCTTCCGCTCCAAGTTTTTCACCGACAACACCAAGGGCATCTACAGTTTCGCATCGCGCTTTGACCGCACGCCAGCCCTCATTCCGCCGATGACATGGGAGCGGGCAAAGACACCCACCACCCCATCGGCGCTCACCATAACAACCAAAGAAGAGAAAAGAAAAGACGGGGTTACCACAAGCGTGCTGTCATGGACACCTGCCGACCGCGACACGGTGATGACACGCTACAACGTCTACTCGTCACGCTCCTATCCCGTCAACACGGAGAAGGCAGAGAACCTCATAGCCACACGTCTGCAACGTTGGCAACTTGCCATCCCCACAGACCCTTCACGCCATTATGCCGTAACAGCAACCGACCGCTACGGCAACGAGAGCGCACCCTTGCAGCAGGAGGGCATAGAGCCAACGGGCTATGACCTGGCTGGTTACGACGCAGCCGCTTCGATGGGTAAAGGAACAGCAGCGGGTTATGAAGCAGCAACGGGTTATGGGAAATTATCGGGTCATGGAAAATCATCAGGTTATAGAGCCTCATCATCAGCTCTCGCAACCAACCCCTTGCTCCCATGCGACAACACCTTCATAACGGTGCCGCCCAAGGGCTCCACCCTCGATGCTCAGTTCATAACCATAGAAAACATCTACGGCCGCATCGTGGCGACACGTCCATACAACGGCACAAAGATTAACGTTAAAGACCTTCCCGATGGTGTCTACATCGTGCGCTCACTGGGAAGGAAAGGAGTGACGCATAGGCTGGGATGGAGTTTTAAGCGCGAAGCGCTTTGCGCTTCGCGCAGTTTTGAATTTTGAATTTTGAGTTTTGAATTA
>OQVT01003197.1_pt1 | contig 10543 bp, 9 predicted proteins | sample 1691561 | NCBI WGS metagenome assembly OQVT01 (sample SAMN03418260, study PRJEB22391) | human gut metagenome | biome: human-gut; feature: organic feature; material: feces | host: Homo sapiens | place: Tanzania | collected 2013-01
AAATGCAAGCATTTTACATCTGTTTTATGAAATTTTGCTTGGCTCTGAACAGTTATCATTTTACTACAAAATGTTATATATAACAAATAATAATGGAATAAATATAAAATAATGTTACATGTAACATATTTGTAAAACGGGAAATTTGGTATCCTAATATTAATAAAACACGGAACAGATATGGAAAGGAGTTTATTATGAAAATAGTAACAGCAATTGATTCTTTTAAAGGAAGTATGACTTCTATGGAAGCAGGACAGGCAGCAGCAGAAGGAATCCACAGAGTGGATGCGGATGCAGAAGTAATTGTAAGACCACTGGCTGATGGCGGTGAAGGTACAGTAGAGGCTCTTGTATCAGGAATGAACGGAATATTACAGAAAGTACAGGTGACAGGACCGCTCGGTGAGCCGGTGATCTGTGAATACGGTATTATTGAAAGCACGAAGACAGCTGTGATCGAGATGGCGGGAGCAGCAGGAATTACATTGGTTCCTGATGAAGAGAGAAATCCGCTGAATACGACAACATATGGCGTTGGAGAAGTGATCCGTGATGCAATCGACAAGGGATGCAGACGTTTTCTTGTCGGAATCGGCGGAAGTGCGACAAATGACGGTGGAATCGGAATGCTTCAGGCATTAGGTTATGGTTTTCTTGACAAAGATGGAAATCAGGTTCCATTTGGCGCAAAAGGACTGAAGGTTCTGGAGGAAATCACAGATACATATGTGCTTCCGGAATTAAAAGAGTGTAAGTTTAAGATTGCATGTGATGTAACAAATGCTCTTTGCGGAGAACAGGGATGCAGTGCAGTGTTTGGCCCTCAGAAAGGTGCAACACCGGAAATGATCCGTCAGATGGATCAGTGGCTTGGATATTATGCAGCATTGGCGAAAGAAAAATTCCCAAAGGCAGATGCAAAGCAGGAAGGAACAGGAGCAGCTGGAGGACTTGGATTCGCATTTCTTACATTTACAGATGCTGTTCTGGAATCAGGAATCAAAATCGTGCTGGAAGAGACACAGTTAGAGGAATATGTGAAGGATGCTGACCTTGTCATCACAGGGGAAGGACGGATGGATGGTCAGACAGCGATGGGAAAAGCTCCGGTCGGAGTGGCTGCACTCGCAAAGAAATACGGCAAGCCGGTACTTGCATTTGCAGGTGCAGTCGAAAGAGATGCCAGAAAATGTAATGAGCATGGCATCGATGCATTTTTCCCTATCCTGCGCGGTGTAGTTACGCTGGAAGAGGCAATGAAGAATGAAAATGCAAAGAGAAACCTGGCAGATACTGCGGAACAGGTGTACCGAACATTTACAATTCTTTGATCATACAATATTGTTTTAACTGAAAATGAGGTTTCTCCACGATTCCGAATGTCTTGAATCCAAGATGCTCATAAAATGGCACATTTTTTGGATTATGTGTCTCAAGAGAAATCATCATATCATTGCGGTCAGCGCAGGCAATGACTTCATTCATCATCATTTCAGCCAGACCGTGGTGCTGGAATTTCGGATCAACGGCAAGGTAGATAACATGAAGTCTTCGTGTTTCATGAAGCTGTGCTGTCCATGCAGAGTTGAGGTAATCTTTTCCGAGGACAAAGTTGAAAAATGTCTTCATGGTCGGATCTTCGTGGAGCAGCCAGCCATCTGTGATGAGACTTTCTTTCAGGCTGACAAAATAATTATAAAATGCATGCCGGTGATCGGATTCATCAGAGAGGATCAGGACTCCTTTCAACTCGGGACTGTCGGCAAAAACTTCACAGGTTTCAAATAATTCAGTTACGTCGCACTCAAGAAGATGTGGCAGCAGACGTTCCTTTGTTGCTTCATCTTCGATCAGAGTGCTGTAGAGCGGGTCGTTCTGAAAGCAGACGGTCAGTATTTCTTTGAGTCGGTCAAGATCCTGTTCCTGCACTTTGTAGAGCTTATCGCTATTCATTGGTTTTCTCCATTCTTTTCTTTTTATAATGTTTCAAGGCAATCATTTATCAAAGCCTGAACTTTATCAACAGATTGTTTCATATAATGTAAATCATCTTTTAAGTAGGCCTGCTGGCGGCGGATAGCGGCTTCAAGTCTTCTGATCTCAAGATCAAGAGAACCTGGGATTGCCATCTGATCCAGTTCTTTCAGACGCTGGACAAGGCCGTAGAGGTTCTCATGGTGAAGAATGCGTCCGGCACCCCACATCAGACGATCCTTTGGCTGATGTAAAATATATTCCGTAAAGTGATAATAGACTTCTTCATCGAATAAAAATGCGTAACAGTTATTATCAACTTCATAGAGTGCTTCCAGCGCAGCTGTAATGTTCTGACTTTCCAGTGCATGGACTGCCTGCTCCAGATGACAGAGGTTCTGACTGGCAGCAACATGAGGGAAGCAGACTGCGTCCTGCCAGTCAAGGCGGACGAAGTAGTCCTGCATCTTCCGGAAAATGTGCAACAGCTTAGAAGAGAGCGCAGGTATTGACGGGAAATCAGCAGAGACAGTATGGTTGTTGATCTCCTGAATCTTTTCATATAATAAATCGGCAGATTCACATACCTTTGAAATACTTTCCAGAAGCGCCGGAATTTCTTCTAATAATTCAGCCGGGGCATTGGACTGTGCGGCAAGACAGTCCGCAACAGAACTTTTCATTGCCAGAAAATGTCTGGAAAAGTCAAGTGGCGGAAGTGTCAGCTGATCCAGTGTAACTAAAAGTCTTGTATAGAGCTCGTGATGGAAACGGTAAACTGCTTCCTGATAGAACTCTTCATTATCATACTGGGAATGGTAATGCGTTTCCATAAACGGTCCTGCGCTGAAATCATTTACGGTAGAGGGAATACCGGAGATAGCAATGGAAAAATCATCCGACCATGTCTCGATCGGAGCAAGTACTGTCAGCCCATCAGGGTAAGCCTCCTTCGGAACAATTATATTTTCGCAAAAATGTTTCAGAAAATCAGCATACTCATAAGTAGAGCGGATTGCATCCTGTGTATTATGGGCGTGAGCCGGGAGTTCAAAGTTGAGATCGGCGATCACACGGCCCTGCCATTCCGGGTGAACACGGAATACCTGGTTCCAGGCTCCGGTTGACCAGTCAAATTTAGAATCACAAACACCCCATTCTTCTGCAGCGAGGGCACATACGGCAATTGTATAGCGAGGCTGATAGCCACTGTCAATCAAAGCTTTTACGATTCCAAAAGTCATGGAGACTGCACAGTTGTCATCCTGAAATCCGTCAAAATAGGAATCGTAGTGTGCGGAAAGCAGAATCATCCGGTCGTCCCCTTCAGAAGTGGCAGTTCCCGGAAGATATCCGGTAATGTTATAAGCCGGGCGGTTACGCTCAACCCAGGAAGAGGCATCAAGTTCAACTGCAACAGAGGACGGATGAGATGCTGCAGGGTCTTCAGGACAGAGAAGTTCTTTTAGATAAGAAGCATCTTGTCTTGATAAGGAAAATGCAGGAGCATATTCCGGTCCGGCGATATCCTGTGCATTGAGAGCCTGCGGATCAATCTCTGCATAGCCCTGTGTCTGGACAGCGATCAGTCCGACAGCTCCTTTCAAATATGCCTGATAGACCGGGTAGTTGATCCACCATTCATCACGCTGGTTGATATCAGCAAGAACAAGCTTTCCACGGACATTGAGTCCTTCATAATCAGATGCGGTTCCACGTCCGACATAGACAAGATCATAAGTCTCGAATCCATCTGTCTCAAAATTCGTCTGATAAGCTCCCATCTGACAGGTATGCAGTTCTCCATGCTGATCCCGGAAACGAAGCACGGCACGTTCAAAGGTCCAGGAATCCAGCCAGAATTCATCCTTTGTCACATTCTGAAGTCCGATGCGTTTCATTTCTTCATATAAAAAATCGCCTGTCTTATGTTCCGCATCAGAACCGGCAGTCCGGAAACCGAGTACCGGATTGGTTTTGTGAGTCTCCATCTGCTTTGCCAACTGATAAGAGTAAGCAACGTCTAGATGTGAAATGCATTCGTTGATTCTGTTTTCTGTCTTTGATTTCATTTATATCACCTCTGAAAGTCTGAACCTGTTGTATATGTTTGAGATATCGCCATGACGGCATCTATCTATTCTGCGCTTATTTTAGCACTGCATGCGAAGTGTGGCAAGAGCGGAAATAATTTCCCGCAAGCTCGATCAGCGTCCGCGCCGGCTTGCTGATATAATGTCCCTTGCGATATGCGGCAACAATCTCCCAGGAAGGATGGTCAGGCAATTGAAAATAGGTAATTGCCTCATCTTCCGGATCCATATAATACATCGGTAAAATTCCACAGCAGATATTTTCATGGATCATAGAGATGATCGCATGGTTATTTGAAGTCTCGAACAGAACATTTGGCGTAAATCCGGCATTTTTGAAAACGGAATCAACAATATCACGGATGGTAGAAGTTTTCTGCGTGAGGACAAAAGGCTCTTCTCTGAGCAGAGCCAGATCACCGTTCTTCATATCTAAAGCAGTCACAAGCTTTGTTGGAACGGCAAGAACCATTTCTTCCGAAGCAAGTGTTTCATAGACAATTCCTGATTTCTGCTGCGACTTTGTTAAAGTCATAAAACCAAGATCAAGTTCACCGGACAGGAGAAGTGGATGCTGATCACGAACACTGCGTTCAATCGGTTCCACTTCTATATTTGGACAAATATTGTGGAACTCTGGGTAAACACTGGTGAACATGGCAATTCCGCGGCCAGGAGTGAATCCGAGAGTGATGCGTCCTTTCTGTGCTTCGCAGAGATCGTGAATCTGATTATAGGCATTCTTCTTTATAAGAAGGATGTCTTTTGCTGCGTTGAGATAGATTTCTCCGGCAGGGGTCGGATGCCAGTCAGTCCGGGAACGGTAGAATAGCGGAGTGCCGAGCTCTTTTTCCAGTTTGAGAAGCTGCTGGTTGAGGGCAGACTGGGTGATGAATAGCTTTTCGGCTGCATGGGTAATATTTTGTTCTTCTGCAATTTTTAAAATATATTCAATCTGTTTTAAATCCATAGGAATAACCTTTCTACTGATTTTGTGAATAAGCTTTTACGTTTCTATTTCCAGTATAATTTGATCGACATAGAATGACAAGAAAAACTATTAAAAAAATTAAGAGAAGTAGAAAAACAATGAATTTTACTTATTTACAGTAAGAGTGTATGATAAAACCATAAAGAACAGCAAAGAAAAAACGAAACATTTCTTGCTAAGCGAAAAGGAGGAATCATTCGTGGCTAAGCGACTTCTTGTAAAAGTGAATGAAGCAGACAATGTTGCAATTGCAGTGAAAGAAATCAAAGCCGGAACACAGGTTTCAGAAAATCTGGTTACCCGTCAGGATATTCCACAGGCTCATAAAGTAGCGCTTGAGAGAATCCCAAAGGGACAGCCGGTGATTCGTTACGGTGTTATTCTGGGGTATGCTCTGGAAGATATTGAAAAGGGAGACTGGATCAATGAATTTATGCTGGAGCTTCCGACACCACCATCTGTTGATGATATGGAGTATGGAAAAAAGATTGTAACAGAACTTCCGACACCGCCGGTAACAACATTCGAAGGATATAGGAATCCAAATGGTGGATATGCAGGAACGAGAAATATTCTTGGAATCAGCACAACGGTTCAGTGTGTAACCGGTGTACTTAATGTGGCGGTGAAGAGAATCAAAGAAGAACTGCTTCCAAAATATCCGCATGTGGATGACGTAGTTCCAATCAATCATGCGTATGGATGTGGTGTCGCAATCAATGCACCGGAGGCGAAAGTGCCGATCCGTGCTTTACGCAATCTTGTACATCATCCGAATTTTGGCGGACAGGTGATGGTTGTTGCGCTCGGATGTGAGAAATTAACAGTGGAAAAATTGCTGGACGAGGCAGATATTTCCCCGGAAAATGTAATTGTTCTTCAGGAACAGAAAGGCTTTGATGCCATGGTAAATGCCATTATGGATATGGCAGATAAGAAGCTTGCGATTCTTGATCAGAGAAGAAGGGAGACATTACCGCTGTCTGATCTGTGTATCGGTATGCAGTGTGGCGGAAGTGATGCATTTTCAGGTGTCAGTGCAAATCCATCTGCAGGATACGCAGCAGATATGCTTGTAAATGCAGGCGCAACGGTAATGTTTTCAGAAGTTACAGAAGTAAGAGACGGCGTACATTATATTGCAGAACGCTGTGTGAGCAAAGAAGTCTGTGACAAACTTGCGGCAGAGATGAAATGGTATGATCACTATCTGGAAGAGGGAAATGTTGACAGAAGTGCCAATCCAACTCCGGGAAATAAAAAAGGCGGACTCTGTAATATTGTAGAAAAAGCAATGGGATCGATTGCAAAATCAGGAAGCTCACCGATCGTAGAAGTATTATCTCCGGCAGAGCGCCCATCAAAGAAAGGTCTTATCTATGCAGCAACACCGGCCAGTGATATTGTATGCGGACCTTGTCAGCTTGCATCCGGTATCACATTGCAGGTATTTATGACCGGAAGAGGAACACCTTACGGACTTGCAGCAGCCCCGGTTATCAAAGTCTGTTCCAGAAATGAGATGAAAGAGATGTGGCAGGATCTGATCGATATCAACGCAGGTCCGGTTGCTACAGGTGAAGCACAGATCTCAGATATCGGTACAGAATTATTTAACAAAATTATTGCGGTTGCAAGCGGAAAAGATCAGAGCTTTGCAGAAAAATATAAACTCCACAATGACCTGTGCATCTTTAATCCGGCACCGATCACCTAAAATATGTTTTGAAAAATTCTCAGTCTCCTAAAAAGAATATAGAGCTGGCCGCAGAGCGTGCTGCGGCCGGTAAATACACGAACAGAAAAAGAATCTTGTCCCGAATGCTGTGGAGAAGATTTTTTTTCTTTTTATGATAAAAATTTGGGGAGGGTGTGACTTGGTATGAGTCACACCCTCCCTCTCTTAGAACTGTCTATTTCCCGACAGCCCCTTTGTTGGCGTCAAAATCACTGCCAGTTGTTATCTGTATAAACGTCTGTGCCGGTATAGTCACCGGTGTCAGCATAATCCGACGGGAATGTTTCTTCCTCTGTAGGATAATCAAACTCTGTATCATCTTCCGTTCCATCGTCACTGTCGCTGGTATCTGTATCCGAAGTATCGTAATCGCTGGAAGAATCATCTTCGATCACATTATCCTCTGTATTATCAGTTGTGCTGTCGTCATAAGAAGGATCGTAAGTAGTATCTGTACTGGTATCATCAGAGCCGGAATCATCGTAACTGTTATCTTCATAGTCATAATTGCTGTCTTCTGTATAGACAGTGAAGCCAGCATCTTCGGCTTCGCTCTGAGCCTGTGCTTCAGCATCAGCAGCAGTCTCCGGAGCTTCTTTGAAAGTCTTTCGTGCTTTGGCTACAGTGGTATCCTTGGGAACTACAGCGGTGATCATAAGCATGGCACAACAAAACAGTGCGGTAACCCCGGCAATTCTTAATTCATCTTTGTATCTCATAATAATAAATCCTCTTTTTTATTAAATGTAGTTTGATTTTTTATAAGTATAACATGTTCTGAGAGAAATTTGTATTCTCTAACAATGCGCCACAGAAACAGTTCGTACCAGAAGAAGGTACATACGACATCAAACTTTATGCATGGGCTAACGGCTATGCTAAGTGTGAGTTCAAAAAGAAGTAAGCATTTGCTTCATCAAATAAACTAAATATCAATAGGCGGCTCTCAATTCCGGGAGTCGCCTATTTTTTTCTTTCTCCTCATCCTTTTCAAGTATTTTTTCCCTAAAACCTTGGAAGTTACAAGGAAAAGTCGTATCTTTGCACCGAATAAGTACAACATTTATATTTTTGTGATTATGAGAACAGGCGACAAAGTATTAATATCTCCAGACTTGACACATGCCAAAGACTGGACACAGGGCGAAGTGATTGAAGTTGAGAACAATCCTTTCGTAGGAATTGTCATCTCCGCAAAAACCGCAGACGGGAACATCTTCTTTGGATACAAGGACTTATTTGAACCTGCAAAGGACGATGAATGATGATTTTACATTTTCTTTACAGATTGAAGCTAACAATCTTCTATATGAAACAAGGAGTTGACCATGGTTAAAGTTAGAAATATCCCAATTACGCAATCAATGATTGCGCAATTAGGAAACGCCCCGATCGAGCTACCTATCAAGCACTTATTTGTGATAATCGCTTTGGTTATATCAAACGAAAGCAGCTTTTGTCCTAACCGTTCCTCAAAACCGTAATCCTTGCTCAAAGATTCAAAGAAAGAGGTTACTCCTTCAAGTATAGGTTGCATTTCGTGTAACCTACGGTGCTCCAAAATCTTATCTTCTAATTTCATCTTCATTATCCTTTCACTTTTTAGTTGTTAAACATATCTGATTTGCAATTTATGACAACAAAAAGAGCCGATTTGTTTTTCTACAAAATCAACTCTTTTTCGGCTTTCTATTATGTTATTCTTATGTTTTTTGTGAAGTTAAGTAAACAGCTTTTTACATTAAATATTATTTTTCTTAATATGGTTTTGAACGCCCTCGTCGTTGGCACATTCCATCTTAAAGCGTTCCATAGCTTCCTTTGCCTGAGGTACATTAATCTGATTGTTATTGCTTGACATAATTTGTTTTCTCCTTTTCAAAACTTTTAAATCTCGTTAAATTTATTAATAAAGCGGCGTTTCGGCATCCCGTTTTCATCGCCGCAATAGTATTGTTTGCGGTGAAATTCGTTTTATTATTTGTAATTTTTTCAAGTTTTGAAATTCACAAAAAACATCATACAAAGCAAAAAGCAGCTATGCCAAATGACATAACTGCTTTTTATATTGTGTATGAAAGGGTTAGGGAAATAAGCCTTTCGTCTTGCTGTTGAATATATTGAGTTACTTTTTCTCGATTGAATCGGTCTTGTAGATGAAGTCAACCTTACCGTCCATATCATCGGAAATACCGCTGTAGTTGTTGTACTTCTTTGATGCTTTCTGAACAGCCTTGAAACGGTCGATGATATCCTGGACATCACCGTTTGCGGCATCAACAATGCTGTCAATGCCCTCCTCTTTGAACTTCTTCATACCCTTGGACAATGTCATTGCACCGTCATTGAGCTGTTTAACACCGTCAACAAGTGCTGCACTGCCGTCCTTGAGAGTACCAACGCCCTCGAAGAGGCTCTTTGTACCGTCCGAAAGTGAGCTTGTGCCGTTTTTGAGAGTCTTTACACCGCTTTTAAGGCTTGATGTACCGTCCTTGAGGGTTGAAGTACCGCTCTTGAGTTCGCTTGTACCGCTCTTAAGACTTGAAGAACCGTTCTTGAGCTGACCGGCACCGCTTACAAGTGAACCTGTGCCGTCCTTGAGTGTATATGTGCCGGCGAGAATCTGCTGAGCGCCCTCGTTAGCCTGATCAACACCTGCTGTGTATGAAAGCAGACCCTGATAGAATGTGTTGTAGCTGTCAAGCTGAGTTTTGAGAGCCTGGAGTAACTTTCTGCCTGCCTGAGCTTTTGCAACACCTGCCTGGATCTGACTCTTAACCTCTTCGCTGTTCATATTTGTTTCGATAAGGCTCTGAATCTGTGACGCTGTGTTGCTGTCAATTGCAGCCTGAACCGCAGATGTACTCATCTGTGTAGAAACTGCAGTAGAAACCTGAGCCTGAACTTCTTCGCTGACCTGACCTGCGGCAACAGCGGCGTCATACTGATCTGCCGTCATACCAAGACCTGCGGCTGCGAGAACCTGTTCTGTAACAGACTTTCTTACTGTTGCCTCAACGGCAGTTTTGATAACATCCTTCTGGCTGTTTACAGTTGCCGTTACTGTTTCGAGTGCTGTATTGTAAGCGAGCTTCTGAGAATTTTCGTCGCTGAGTGATGAAATAAGTCCTTCAAGAACGCTGTCATAGTTTTTAATTGTAAGCTTGTCGGCTGTAAGACCTGAGGTGGCAATCAGAGTGTCGGCAGTTGAAAGAAGTGTGTTAAACACCTGTTCTGCACCGCCGTTTAGAGTTGCGCTGTTGGATGAAAGCTTGCCGAGTACGACCGCAAGAACACCGCAAACAGGAGGTACTAGCATGACCGCTTTCAAGTACGACCTCAAGAACTTCGATCTGCTCAGCGCGTCCGATTGCCCGGAGCGCGTGGAGTTCTCCGTTTCGGACGGAACCGAAACGCTCACGTTCTTCACGAACAGGAACGGCGAAGGGCTTTTCGTGAAGCAGGCACACCAGATTGTGCTTTGCCGCGCACTTTTTCATAATGGCCATCATTTTCTGGTTGTCGTCGCAGGCGGTGTTGGCATCGGCATAGACGGGAGCCAGCTCATGCTGGCAGGGAGCGGCCTCGTTGTGTTTGGTTTTGCTTAAAATTCCCAGCCGCCAGAGCTGGTGATCCAGATCCTGCATGAAGGAAGACACCCGGGTGCGGATGGTACCGAAATAGTGGTCGTCCAACTCCTGACCCTTGGGGGGCTGAGCACCGAAGAGGGTGCGTCCCGTCAGC
>OQVT01003202.1_pt1 | contig 10539 bp, 10 predicted proteins | sample 1691561 | NCBI WGS metagenome assembly OQVT01 (sample SAMN03418260, study PRJEB22391) | human gut metagenome | biome: human-gut; feature: organic feature; material: feces | host: Homo sapiens | place: Tanzania | collected 2013-01
CAGCTCCACAGCCGGCCATCGGCAGGGTCAGCACCGCCGCGCCGAACAGGGCGGTGAGCATCTGACGGCGGGTCACAGGCGGGCCTCCCGAATCGTCTTTGCCGCCTCTTTGCGGTACTGGGTAGGCGTCATGCCGGTGCGCTTCTTAAAAGTACGGGCAAAATAGCTGGAATCCTCGTAGCCCACCATGGAAGCCACCTCCGCTGCCGAACGGAACGGGTCGGTGAGCAGCTCCTTGGCCGCGTTGATGCGCAGTTCGGTCAGGCAGTCCAGAAAGTTGGTCTTCTGGTATTTTTTGAACTGTGCGGAAAGATACGCCGGGCTGATATGCAGGATTTCGCTCACGCTGTCCAGCGAGAGGTCGAACATGTAGTTATCCTCCATGTACTTGCGCACATGGGCCATGACCAGTGCGTTGCGGTCATTCTCCCCTGCTTCGGCGGCATCGCCCTCCGGATCAGCTTCCGGCTCCGGCTCCACCGGAGCCAGCTCGGCAAGGCGGCGGCCCGCTTCGATCTGGCGCATGGCCTTGCGGATCGATGCCTCCACCTCGTCCGGGTTCACCGGCTTGAGCAGGTAATCACAGGCGCCCAGATGCATGGCCTCGTGGGCATACTGGAACAGGCTGTAGGCCGTGACAAAGATCACCTTGCACTCCGGGCGCTGTTCCAGCACCGCACGGGCCGCATCCAGACCGTTCATGCCGGGCATTTCAATATCCATCAGGATCAGGTCTGCGCCCCACAGCACCGCCGTATCTGCCGCCTTACGGCCGTTTTCGGCTGTCTCAATGGTGATCTCATGCTCAAAGCGGCGGGCCACGATATCCGCCAGAGCCTCTCTTTCCAGTACTTCGTCATCCGCGATCAACAGACGAATCATTCCTCAAACTCCTCCTCATTTTCCACCAATGGCAGGTACAGCACCACCGCCGTACCACGTCCCGGATGGGACCGTATCACAAGGCGGCTGTTCCGGTCCAGCAGACGCAGACGGGCCGCCACATTGTAGATGCCAATATGTTCCCAGCGCTCACCGGGCTGACTGAGCGCCCCGCGCAGCTGCTGTAATTGTTCCGGCTGGATGCCCACGCCGTTATCCACCACGCGGATGCACAGCAGATGTTTCTCCCGCAGCGGGTTGACCCGGATGCGCACCACACCGCCCTCCTCTTTGGGGCAGATGCCGTGCTTGAAGGCATTTTCCACGACAGGCTGCAAAATAAAGGACGGCACCATGGTCTCGGTTAGATCCAGCGAATCGGAAAAGCGCCATTCCATACGCACACGCTCACCAAAGCGGACGTGATAGATTGAATAATATTCATCCACGATGCGCACCTCGCGGGAGAGCGGCACCTGTTCGTCGTTGCTCATCAGACTGTAGCGCAGCAGATGGGAAAGCGCCATGATGAGCGCCTGCGTGCGGTAGGCCGTCTCGGTGCCGGCAGTCTGCTGGATCACGTTCAGGGTGTTGAACAGAAAGTGCGGGTCGATCTGGCTGCGCAGCTGCTGCAGCCTGCTGCGCTCCATGCGGTTCTGCAGTTCCAGTGCTTCGGTCTTCTGGCGGTGCAGCTCCCGCTCGATCTCGTTTTTCTCCTGCAAGGTCGTCATCTGCTGGGCCATGGAATGCTTCATAATGTTGAAGGACTCGGCCAGCTGGGCGATCTCCGGCTGCTTGGGCAGCGGGATATCCGGGATGTCGAATTTGCTCCGGCCAATGGCGCGGGATGCTGCGATCATCTGCTGCACCGGCGTGAGCAGCCGCATGACCATCAGGCCACTGACGCAGCCCAGAGCCACGCACAGGGCCACCACGACCGTCTGCAGCAAAACGATGCGCTCATTCAGGGCCGAGATGACGGTGTAGGAACCCTGTGCATCCAGAATGGCCGTTTCCAGCAATTGCAGGGTGTACTGGCTCAGATAATCCCCGCAGGGCAGGATCTTTGCATAGTAAAGCTGCGAGGCTGCAGCATCATCCCCGCTGCGCAGGTCGCTCTGCAGCTCTTCCAGCAGGCCGGTGTAGGTCTGGTAGACCGTATCCACCGCACCGTACAGCACCCGCTGCTCATCGCTGACGTTCTCCAGCTCTTCCAGACTGGTGCCGATGCGCCACAGCCACGCGTTGCAGGTCGAGGACGCAGACTGAAGCCGTTCCATGAGCTCGTCCGTTTCGCTGTTCTCCCAGCGGTAGTTCTCCAGCACGGAGATGGAATTTTCCACACCGCCCTGAAAGCGGCTGATGGCATTGAAGCTGCCCATCTGCGCGTCCTGCACTTCCTGCACTGCTCTGGACTGGTAGCCATTGAGCGCGAGCTGCATGGCAAAGGCCGCAAAAAATGCTGCCAGACACAGGCCCATGCGCTGCTTGAGGGTAAAACGCCATTTGCGGTGCTGCAATGCCTGCCGCCTCCCTTTGTTTTATAATAGCTTATTCTACCACGCATTGGGCCGGATTGGCAAGGTTTGTGCGGGTTTCTCTTGCCTAAACCGCGCAATTGTGGTACGATGCCTATAAATACAAAGGAGGCGACTCTATGTCCCATACCATTTCCGTTTCCACCACCATGGATGGACCCGGCTTCCATGATTTTGCCGTGTTTGACGCATTCCATCACCGCAAAGCATGGCTGCGTCCCGCCATTTTTGCCGCCATCATGCTGGCTTTTGCCGCCGTCTGCCTTTCGCAGCTGGGCAAGCGCCCGGGTGCCGGGCTGCTGGCCGCTGTGCTGGCCATTGTGGGCATCGGCCTGCCGGCAAGCTACTTTTACTCCTTTTTTCACAGCGTTTCCAAACAGATCCGGCAGATGCACCTGCCGCGGGCCTTCTATCGTGTGGAGCTGGCCGATACCGGCATCGCTGTGTGGATGTACGGCCAGCAGGACAAGCCCGAACCCACCAACCGCCACGCATGGGACAGCTTTTACTGTGCCTACCGCACAGACAACGCTGTGTACCTCTACGTGGAAAAAGAAAAGGCCTACTTACTGAATGACCGCATGGAAGCGGTATGGCAGTTTTTGACCGGCATCCTGCCAAAAGAAAAGCTGCATGACTGCCGAAAAGCATAAGATCCAGCATACATACAAGCAAAAAGAACTGCTGATGAGATATCAGCAGTTCTTTTTTGTATATAAAAAACCCACGCTGCGGCAAAGCAAAGCGCAGCGCGGGTGCGAAGATATCTTAAATTATTGCGTCAGCAGATCAACGGGCCAGCGTGTACTTGTGCAGGGTCTTGCGCACAGCACCGGGGCCTGCAAACAGCTCCTTGGCCATGGACTCGATCTTCTCGCCCAGACCAACGGCATACAGATCCACGCCGAACACGTCAACACGGCTGTACAGCTTCTTCAGGCAGCTGAAGTCCTGCTCGCCTTCCTTGACCTCCAGCGGAGCAACGATGGCCTGCAGTTCAGCCAGCAGCGGATCGGTGGAAGGCTCAAAGGCCTGACCATTGTCGTCGATGCCCTTCAGGTAGCGGGCATAGCCTGCCAGCACCAGCGGGATCAGCACGAGGTTGGACTTGTCCAGACCGCGCTCCTCGTAAGCCTTGATGGTCTCGCCGAAGCGGATAGCCAGCTTCTGAGAGGTATCGGTAGCGATACGCTGGGGAGCATCGGGCATGAAGGGGTTGGGCAGACGGCGGTTGATGACAGCGCCGATGAACTCGTAGGGGTTCAGCACGCCGGGATCAACGACCACGGGCATCGCCTCGATATAGCCGATCTTCTGGATGAAGGAGCGCAGATCCTCGTCTGCCATCTCGGCAGAGATGAGGGTGTAGCCCAGCATGCAGCCATAGATGGACATGGCAGTGTGCAGGGGGTTCAGGCAGGTGCAGACCTTCATCTTCTCGATCTTGTCCACGGTCTCGCGGTCGCAGTACAGCACACCGCCCAGCTCCAGCGGAGGACGGCCATTGGTGTAGTGATCCTCGATGCACAGGTACTGGGTCTCCTCGGCGTTGACGAAGGGAGCGGTGAAGGTGTGCTTCTCGGTAACGATGGTGTAGTTATCCTCAAAGCCATCCTTTGCCAGCATCTCCTGCACCTTTGCGTCCGGGCGCGGGGTGATCTTGTCGATCATGCTCCAGGGGAAGGTGATCTTGGTCTCGTCCTGCACATAGGCCAGGAACTCGGCGGGCACCAGACCCTGCTCCACCCACTTTGCGGCGTAGGCGTGGACAGCGCTCTTGACCTTATCGCCGTTGTGAGAGCAGTTATCCATGCTCTGCACGGTCAGGGGCAGCTTGCCGGCCTTGAAGCGCTCGTACAGCAGAGCGGTGACCTTGCCCATGGCCAGCACGGGGGTCAGGCCGCGCTCCAGATCAGCAGGAGCAACGCCGTAGCCCTTCTCGGTGATGGTGAAGGAGATCATCTGCAGGCTGGGGTTCTGGAAGATCTCCACCAGACGTGCCCAGTCGGCGCCGAAGGAGTAGTCAGCCTTCAGGCTCTCGGTAACGGAGGCGATGACCTTCTTCTCGATCTCGCCGGTGGACTTCAGGCAGACCAGCAGGCTCAGGTTATCGTAGGGCTGGTAAGCCTTGTCGATGATCTCGTAGTCAAAGCTCTCGGCCACGATGACGCCGCGGTCATACTTGCCGCTGTTCAGTGCGTCGTTCAGCACGGCAGCGGGGAAAGCGCGGAAGATGTTGCCGGCACCGAAGTGCACCCAAGTGGGCTCGGCGTGAGTCTTGGCCTTCACAGCCTCAATGTCGAACTTGGGCAGCTCGTAGCCCTTTTCTGCCCACTCGGCGGACAGATTGCCGTTTTTGATATCAGACAGCTTCATAGTAATCAGCCCTTCTTTTCTTCATCCAGACGGTCCAGCAGATCCCAGATACCCAGCATATACTGGATGCCCAGAGCACGGTCATACTTGCCATAGCCGGGGCGGCAGACGCCGGGGCCTTCCTCCCACAGCTGACGGCCGTGGTCGGGGCGGATGTAGCCCTCAAAGCCGCAGTCATGGTAAGCACGCAGCACCTCGATGATGCCGGTCTCGCCGCAGCAGTCGCGGTGAGCAGCCTCGGAGAAGTCGCCGTTGGGGAAGTGGTGGATGTTGCGGATGTGACCAAAGGCAATGCGGTCGCAGTGCTTGCGCACGATCTCGGCACAGTTGTTGTTGGGGTTTGCGTTCAGGCTGCCGGTGCACAGGGTCAGGCAGTTGTACGGATCGTCCACCATCTTCAGGAAGCGGTCGATGCTGGGCTCGTCCACCAGCAGACGGGGCAGGCCGAAGATATCCCAAGGGGGATCGTCCTGATGGATGGCCATTTTGATGCCGCACTCATGGCAGGTGGGCATCAGTGCTTCCAGGAAGTACTTCAGGTTTTCCCAGAGCTTTTCCTTGGTGACAGGAGCATAGGCCTTGAACAGCTCGTCCAGCTTTGCCATGCGCTCCGGCTCCCAGCCGGGGAAGGTCATGTTGTACTTCTCGGTGAAGGACATGATGTACTCAGCCATAGCCTTGTAATCGCCCTTGATCTTGTCCTTCTCGTAGAACAGTGCGGTGGAGCCGTCGCCTACCGGGTGGAACAGGTCGGTGCGGGTCCAGTCGAAGATGGGCATGAAGTTGTAGCAGATGACCTTGACGCCGAACTTGGACAGGTTGCGGATGCACTGCTTGTAGTTCTCGATATACTGGTCGCGGGTGGGCAGACCGATCTTGATATCGTCGTGCACGTTGACGGACTCGACAACATCCATATCAAAGCCGTAGGCGTGGATCTGGTCTGCAACCTTCTGGATCTCGTCGATTTCCCAGATCTCGCCGGGCATCTTGTTGTGCAGTGCCCAGACGATGCTGGTCACGCCGGGGATCTGCTTGATGTCGCTCAGGGTGACGGGGTCGTTGCCCTCGCCATACCAGCGCCAACCCATTTTCATAGGCATAGAGAAGTTCCTCCTGTCGTTATTTATCATGTGGCACGCGCAGAACGCCTGCACGCTCTTCTTGCTTATATTCTAATATATCAGTTGTAAAATAGCAATACGCACAATGCCATTTTTTTGTGTTTATTCTTGTATACTTTACACAAAAACGGCAAAATGCCAGTTTTTTAACAAGGTTTTTGGGCAGTGTGCTGCTTTCCTTCCATAGATTCCCTACTCTGCCGCTGGGCTGCCCAAGCAATAGCTTGTAACCGCCAAGCGTGTAGTGCTCTGACCTGCCCGGCGCAAAGCAGTCTGTTCCGGTTGACAATTCCTGTAAAAACCTTTATATTCAAGACACGCAGCGCTCCGCGAAAACCGCCGGGCGCACCATCTGGTTCTATATATAAAGGAGGACCCCTATGGTTTCACCTGCCAAGTGCATCGCCGGGCGTTCCGTTGCCGATTGGATCGCGGCATACCCCGTTGTCTCCGACCTCTGTGCCCTGAAGGAAACTGCATGGGTAAACCCGGACAAGCTGCCCTTTGCACAGGCTGCGGCTGCCTGCCCGCTGACCCTTGCCGACATCGAGGACGCCGCCGCACGGCTGGAGCGGTTTGCGCCCTACCTTGCCGCCGTCTTTCCAGAAACTGCTGCGACCGGCGGCATCATTGAATCCCCTGTCCGACCCATCCCCCGGATGCAAAAGGTGCTGGAAGAGCGCAGCGGCACCCCCATCGCCGGGCAGGTATGGGTCAAGCTGGACAGCCACCTGCCTATTTCCGGTTCCATCAAAGCCCGTGGCGGCATTTACGAGGTGCTGAAAACCGCCGAGGACATTGCCCTGCACAGCGGAATGCTGCACCTGACCGACAACTACGCTGTTCTGGCAGAGGAGCACTTCCGCAAGCTGTTCTCGCAATACTCCATTGCGGTGGGTTCCACCGGCAATCTGGGGCTTTCCATCGGCATCATGAGCGCAAAGCTGGGCTTTCAGGTCACGGTACATATGTCCGCTGACGCGCGGCAGTGGAAAAAAGACCTGCTCCGCAGCCGGGGCGTCAAGGTTGTAGAATACGCCTCCGATTACAGCATCGCCGTGACCGAGGGGCGCAAGCTGGCGGCGGGCGACCCCTACTGCCACTTTGTGGATGACGAAAACTCCAAGACCCTCTTTCTGGGCTATGCCGTAGCCGCCCTGCGGCTGAAAAAGCAGCTGGACGCGCAGGGCGTCACCGTGGATGCAGAACATCCCCTCTTTGCCTATCTGCCCTGCGGCGTGGGCGGCGGCCCCGGCGGCGTGGCCTTTGGCCTGAAGATGCTGTTCGGCGATGCCGCACACTGCTTTTTTGCCGAGCCCACCCACTCCCCCTGCATGATGCTGGGCATGGCTACCGGCGAAAACAGCCGCCTCTGCGTGCAGGATTTTGGCATCGACAACCGCACCGCTGCCGACGGTCTTGCCGTGGGGCGTGCTTCCGGCTTTGTGGGCGGGCTGATGCGTCCCTTTATGAGCGGCTGCTACACCCTGCAGGACGAGCGGATGTACACCCTTCTGGCGCAGCTGGCTGACGCCGAAGATCTTTACCTTGAGCCCAGCGCTCTGGCGGGGATGTACGGCCCTGTGCTCACCCAGCCCGGGCAGCTGCTTGGCGCTTACACCGAAGCCGCTCTGCCCGCCGGTGCGCTGAAAAACGCCACCCATTTGGTCTGGGCCACCGGCGGGAATATGGTCCCCCGGGAAGAAATGCAGCGCTACTACGCAAAAGGTAAGGCGCTGGCACAGCAATAACAAACAAAAGCCGCCTTTCGTGCTAAACAGCACAAAAAGCGGCTTTTTATCGTCTTATTTCAGGAGCAAAGAGCCTTGCGGAAGCTTATTCCGGCAGGTCCTCTTCGTTCTCCAGGCTGTGCCAGACGTTCTGGACGTCATCATTGTCTTCCAGCGCATCCAGCAGCTTGCCCATCAGCTTCAGCTGATCGGGGTCGGTCAGGCGGGTGGTGGTCATGGGCACCATAGCCAGATCGTCGGACAGGATCTCGTAGCCCTTCTCCTCCAGAGCCTTGACCACGGCGGAGTAGTTCTCGGGATCGGTGGTGATCTCGGCAGCGTCCTCGCTGGCGTCAAAGTCCTCGGCACCGGCATCCAGAGCGTCCATCATGGCCTCGTCGGCGTCCTTGTCCTCCAGAGAGATGTCGATGACACCCTTCTGGCTGAACAGGAAGGCCACACAGCCCATAGCGCCCAGGTTGCCGCCGTTCTTGTCGAAGTAGTGGCGCAGGTCGGCAGCGGTACGGTTGCGGTTGTCGGTCAGGGTCTCCACCATGACTGCCACGCCGCCGGGGCCGTAGCCCTCGTAGGTGACGGACTCGTAGTTGTCGGTGTTGCCCGAGCCGAGCGCCTTGTCGATGGTGCGTTTGATGTTGTCGTTGGGCATGTTGGCAGCCTTCGCCTTGGCGATGACGGTCGCGAGACGGGAGTTGTTATTCGGATCGCCCGAGCCGCCCTGCTTGACGGCGACGATGATCTCCTTGGCGATCTTGGTGAAGGCGGCGCTGCGCTTGGCGTCAGCTGCGCCCTTCGTCTTTTGAATATTGTGCCACTTGGAATGTCCGGACATGATGTGATCTCTCCTTACAGATAGTATTGAATGACGTCTCTGTGCGACGTCGATATTACGGTTTTCACCTCGGGGAAATGCTCCTCCAAATACGCCTTGACCGTCGGACAGACGACGTTCTCCGTCGGAAAATGCCCTGCGTCGATCAGGTTGAGTCCCCGCGTATCCAGAAAATCGTTGTAGCGCAGATCGCTCGTCACGAACGTATCGCAGCCCTGCGCAATGGCCTGCGGGATGTATTCGCCGCACGCGCCGCCGCCGACGGCTACGCGGTGCACCCGCCCGCTGCCGCGGCAATAGCGCAAGCCGCCGCAGCCGAGTAATTCTATCACATCCCGCAGGAACTCTTCAAGCCCTTTTTCGCAGGAAAGTGTGCCAATTCGGCCGATTTTTTCGTCATTGAGCAAAAAAACATCGTTCAGGCCCAGTTTTTTCGCCAGACAGTCGTTCACGCCGCCGTCCGCAGCGTCCAGATTCGTGTGCATGCAGATGGCGGAAATGTCGTTTTTGACGAGTGTGGTCAAAACGCCGCCGAGGCGCGTGTCGGGCCGAAGGGTCTGCATCTCGCGCTCGTGCCAGCGCACGTTCATCACCGGATGGTGGGACACGATGAGCTGCGCGCCGCAGTCGATGGCCTCCTGCACCACGCGCTCGGTGATATCGAGCGCGACTAAAATGCGCTCGACCTCCTGCTCGGGATCGCCGACGAGGTGGCCGACATTGTCCCAGTCCATCGCGCTCTCGCGCGGCGCCCAGGAAAAAAGCCTCTGTTCGATCTCATGTACCGTTGCCATGTTCCCACTCCCCTTTTCTTCTCTCGATCTCTTCGATGAGATTTTCAAGATGCGCGATACGCGCCTCCTTATCTGCGAGCGACGAGACGGCGAGGCCGTCTCTCGCCCGATTGAGCTTTATAAGATGCTGCGACAGGTATTCGCCGTACAGCGGGTCGGACCGCAGCAATAAGCCTGTCAGTGCGTCCGCTTCGCTCAGCTCCTGCCCCATCCCCGCTCTCACACGGAAGACGACGTAAAGCTGCTCCTTGTCGCGCACGAGCGTCTCGCTCAAAAAGCGGTAGCCGTGCCCGCAGAGCCAACAGCGCAGAAGGTCGACCTTTGTCTGCGGCTGCAAAATGAGCGTATGCACGTCCTCATGCGTCCAGGGCGCGGCCTCGAGAATACCGAGGATCGTCTCGCCGCCCATGCCGGCGATAGCGATGGCGTCGCACTCCTCTGCTTTGATCTTCGCAAGGCCCGGGCAGAGGCGAAAATCCATGCGCTCCGTCACGCCGTATTCTCGCGCTGTCGCGCGCGCGTGGTCAAGCGGCAGCGCGTTGATGTCAGACGCAATGGCGCTTTCAATGCGCCCGTGCTGCAAAAGCCACACGGGAAGATACCCATGGTCGGTGCCGACGTCGGCCAGTCTCGCACCCTGCGGCACAAGGCTTGCGATGCATTGCAGCCGCGGCTGAAGCTGTAATTCCTTTTCCACCGCCGCCCTCCTTTCGCTGAGCGAACAAGACGCATACGGAAGACCCGTATGCGTCCTTTTCTTATTCCTTGACAGGCTTGTTGGCCTCTTCGTTCACGAGAGCCAGCAGCTTCTCCACGTCGATCCCGTGGACCATGCAGGCCTCTTCCACCGTCTCACCGCGGGAGCTGGGGCAGCCCAGGCAGTGCATGCCGATCGACAGGAAGATCGGCGCGGTCTGCGGCGCAACGTCCAGAATGTCACCGATGATGGTGTCGCGCTTAATTTCGATCATGTTTGATTCACCTCCGTGAAAATAACTGAAGATAGTTTATCCCATTTTTCGCACTTTTTCAATAGGAAATATGAAAAAAGAAGCTGCCATAAAGCCAAAAAAGAAAGACGCCCGCATTAGCGGACGTCTTTCGATCAAAACGTTTACAAGAATTACTGCTCAGCGCGCATCTTGGCGAAGCACTCGCTGCAGTAGACCGGACGGTCGGACTTGGGCTCGAAGGGAACCTTGGCCTCGCCGCCGCAGGCAGCGCAAACAGCGGTGAAGTACTCGC
>OQVT01003204.1_pt1 | contig 10538 bp, 6 predicted proteins | sample 1691561 | NCBI WGS metagenome assembly OQVT01 (sample SAMN03418260, study PRJEB22391) | human gut metagenome | biome: human-gut; feature: organic feature; material: feces | host: Homo sapiens | place: Tanzania | collected 2013-01
CAGCTACATCAGCTGGATGGACCTGCGGCGCAGCTGAGCCCGCAGACAAGGAGGTACAGGATGAAACACATCGCTCTCTGCGGCGCGCTGGCAGTTTTGCTGGCGGCGCTGCTGGCAGGCTGCGGGGCAAAGACCGCAGCCTCTGCCCGCCCGGCTGGCAGCCGGGAGCTGAAATCGACCCCGCCGGATTCCATGCACGCCACCGCGGCGATCACCGAGCAGTACACCCTTGAAAAGGTGGTGCAGGCAGAGAACGGCGGCATCGTCCGGCTGAACATCCATCTGCCCCGGCTGGAAAGCGACAGCGCCGACGCTGCCCGCATCAACGCCGAGATCGCCCGATACTACGAATACGATGTGCAGGAGTACGCCGACTGCCCGGAGGCAGCCGACCCGGAATCGTGGGACATCTGCATCGAGATGAACTGGAACGCCAGCGGGTACGGCGACTGCGTCAGCCTTGTGGTCAGCAGCTGCTACGGCGGCACGGATGCACCCTTCTATCAGGGCTGGTGCTTCGACTTTGAAAGCGGGAACCAGCTCACCGCCACCCAGCTGCTGCAGCGCATGGGGGCAGACCCCGCCGCGCTGGAAGAAGCGCTGTATCGTGACGTGAAGCGCCGGGATGAGCAGGACCGGCAGGCTGCCTGTGAGCGGGGAATGCTGCCCCCCGACAGCCTGAAAGAGGGTAACTCTGCATGGTGGGCTTCGCTGGACGAATTGCCCTTTTCGCTGGACGGAAAAGGGAACATCTCCTTTGTGATCCGCAGGTTCAGCGCAGCTCAGGAGCAGTATGTGGACGACAGACCGACTATCCCGCTGGATGCACAGCCGCTGCCGCAGGACTGGGAGCAGCAGGTGCTGGCCGAGTGGATGGCAGTCACGGCGGTGACGCAGGGTGAAAGCTATGCCCCCGCCGACCGCAACGAAAGCTTTACCCTGCGGCTGGAAAAGGCCGAGATCACCGGCACGGTGACCGTCTCCTTCATCCGGGAAACATACGTCAGCCCGCAGATCCAGTCCGCTGCCGAGACCCGCACCGGAGAGCTGAATGCCGGCGCTGTGACCGGCTGGGACGGGGAAAAAAGTCAGGGCTGGAACCTGACAAGTCTCAGCGAGGACGGCAGAAGCCGCTGGACCATCTCCATGATGGAGGACGGCTCGCTGCGGATGCAGTCCACCGGCCCCAAAAAGGGCAGTGAGGTCTGGTACGTTTTTCAGCGCACCGAGGCGTGGGACGACATCGGCTACACCGCCATCCCCCGCAGGCTGTGGGGCACTTACCGCGCCGGAGACGAGGCCGCAAAGGGCATCCGCTGGATGACCTTCCTGCCGGACGGCAGCTGCTGCATGAGCGTGGAATGGGACGGGTGGAACGGCATTCTGACCGGCACCGCAGAGGGAACACAGGGCCGCACCGAGGACGGCACCGAGCTGCACTTCACGCTGACCGACACGGATGGCAGACCGTGCGAGTTCTGGGCCATTTTGCTGAACGATGACGGCAGCCCCAGCGGCTGCAGCCTGAAATACCGCGCCGGAGAAGTGCTGTTTGACCGGGACACGCGTCCCATTTACTGGAAAAACGACTCCCCGGATCTAACCCTTGTACCGTGACCGAAACCGAACGCAATGCGATGACAAAGCGTTGTCGCTTACAACAAACAAATAACAGGAGGAAATTACTATGGGTCTTATCAAAGCAGGTATGGGCGCACTGGGCGGAACCCTTGCAGACCAGTGGAAGGAATTTTTCTACTGCGATTCTCTGGACAAAGATGTGCTGATGGTAAAGGGCCAGAAGCGCACCTCCCGCCGCAGCTCCAACAACGGCGAGGACAACATCATCACCAACGGCAGCGGCATCGCCGTGGCAGACGGACAGTGCATGCTCATCGTGGAGCAGGGCCGCGTGGTGGAGGTGTGCGCCGAACCGGGCGAATTCACCTTTGACGCATCCACCGAGCCTAGCGTGTTCACCGGCAACTTCGGCGATAGTCTGGCAGAGACCTTCCAGACCGTAGCCAAGCGCTTTACCTACGGTGGCGACACCGGCAAGGACCAGCGGGTGTACTACATCAACACCAAGGAACTGGGCGAGATCCTGTACGGCACCGCCACCCCCATTCCGTTCCGTGTGGTAGTCAGCGAGGAGCGGGGCTACAAGCTCTCGGTGAACCTGCGGTGCAACGGCAGCTTTACCTACCGCATCTGCGACCCGCTGCTGTTCTACACCAACGTGTGCAGCAACGTCTCCACCCAGTATGACGCATCCGAGATCGCTCCCCGCCTGAAGAGTGAGTTGCTGAACGCTTTGCAGCCTGCGCTGGCTACTCTTTCTGCCAACAAGGTGCAGTATTACGAGATCCCCGCCCACACGCTGGAGATCTCGGACGCCCTCAACGAGCAGCTGTCCAATGTCTGGCGCAAAAAGCGCGGTATTGAGGTGTTCTCCTTCAACATCAACTCCCTGTCCATCCCGGAGGAGCAGCAGAAGAAGATCACCGAGTGGGAAGAAAACGCCATGACCACCGACCCCACCACCGCCGCAGCCCGTCTGGTGGGCGGCCAGATCGACGCCATGAAGACCGCCGCCGGCAACACCGCCGGTGCCATGACCGGCTTTATGGGCATGGGCATGGCAGCCGGTGCAGGCGGCATGGGCGGCATGAGCGCCCAGAACCTGTTCGCCATGGGCCAGCAGGCCCGTCCGGACAGCGTGGACGCGCCCCAGCAGGTCAGCCGTCCCGCACCCGCCCCGGCAGACAGCTGGCAGTGCAGCTGCGGCGCTACCGTTACCGGCAAATTCTGCCCGGAATGCGGCAGCAAAAAGCCGGAGCCGAAGCCCGCTGCGGACAGCTGGACCTGCAGCTGCGGTGCCACCGTCACCGGCAAGTTCTGCCCGGAGTGCGGCAAGCCCCGCCCGGCGGCAGCAGAAGGCTGGACTTGCAGCTGCGGCGCAGTGAACAAAGGCAAGTTCTGCTCCGAGTGCGGCAAACCCAAGCCCGCCGGTACGCCCAAATATAAGTGCGACAAATGCGGCTGGGAGCCGGCAGACCCCGCTCACCCGCCCAAGTTCTGCCCGGAGTGCGGCGACCCCTTTGACGACAGCGACCAGACCTGACCTGACAAATACAGAGCAATGAAAGGAGCATACCATGATGGGATTCTTTTCCAACCTGTTCGCAAAACAGAACTGTGCCATCTGCGGCAAGGAGTGCGGCACCATGCACCGCTCCAAGCTGCGGGACGGACAGTTCCTCTGCGATGACTGCGGCAACAAGTGCTCCAAATATATCCGGCTCAGCGAGCTGACGCTGGACGAGGCCAAGGAGCACATGGAGTATATGGCCCGGATGAAGCGGGTGTTCGACGAGGTGTTCGACAAGACCGAGTTCCGGGTCAACGCATACCCCTCCACCCCGACGCAAATGGGGCTGGTGTTCTGCGATGAGCTTGGAATGCTGTACATCGACGACCGCACCGGCGGACGGGGCAAGATGCCGGAGCTGATCCGCTACGACCAGATCGCCAGCTATGAGGAGTATCTGGACGAGACCCCCGCCAAGGAGCCGGGCCAGGAACCCACCCTCAACGGCGGCGGCCTGAAGCTGAAGCTGGTGCAGCCCCGCAGCATCACCGAGGCCCAGACCCAGCGGGGCATGCATCCCCACCCCTACATCAAGCAGGAGCTGGTCATCTGCTTCAGCAAGCGGGACCGGCGGGAGATCGGCTATGCCCACATCGCACGGCAGCATCTGGACCACATCTTCGGGGTCCACGATAATGAGACCAGCATGTTCGGCCGCCGGATGTCCAAGGCAGAAGAGCGGGAGCTGAAGGGCCAGGTGGGCATGATCAGTGCCATGGGTGCCGTGGCATCCGCCGCCATGAAGGGCGGGCAGCTCTCTGAGCAGGAAAAGGCCCGCTTTGTGGAGAACATCAATCTGGCAAACGACGCCCAGACCGGCGGCATGGCATTGTACAGCCGCCGTGCTGACGAAGCTTTTGCAAAGGTGCAGTGACCCCAAAAGGAGGAACGGATATGAGAAAGATCCAGCGCAGAGATTTCCTCAAGGCCATGGGCCTTACCACCGCCGCCCTCGGACTGACCGCCTGCGGCGGCTCCGGTGCTGCCAGCGCATCCAGCGTTTCCAGTGCACCGGCTTCCAGCAGCAGTGCCCCGGCAGCTTCGGCACAGTCGGAAGCAGCAGAGGACAAAGCCGCCCCTGCAGGGCCCCCTGTGACCCAGTTCCAGACCGGGGAACTGACCATCGGCGACTACACCTTCAAGGCACAGTACATTCCCTTTGACGTCCGCCGCGAGGTATGCGGTGCCTATCATTTGATCCAAGCGGACAGCTACCGGGGCAATTACTTCTTCAGCTTCTACAACGAGGACGATGAAGAGCAGTCTGCCAAGATCTTCGAGTATGCCATCAAGGACGACCGACTGACCCCGGTGGAAGAGTACAACATTGACGGCAGCAACGCCCTCAGCATCGACCGCAATGGCATCCTGTACGCCATGGACCACTTTGATGTCTACTGCTACGATCTGAACAGCAGCGACCCGGAGGAGCCCAGCGACGCACTGGACTACTCGGGCAGCTGCTATTCCTCCAAGGACCGGGATCTGACCGTGATCTACTGGCCCTTCGCACCGGTGCTGGTGCAGGACGGCGAGTACACCGAGCTGACGCTGAAGGGCGATAACGAGATGGGCCCCTTCTACAGGATGTCCTCCCTGAACCTCAGCGGGGACGAGCTGCTGACGGTGGGCGAGCTGGAATCCAGCGGCGATGATTACTTTGCTGCCTTTGATCTGGACGGCAATGAGCTGGCCCGCAGCTCGCAGCCGGTGGGCAGCTTTGACGCCGTGATGATGAAGCGCCCCAACGGCTATCTGCTGGACACGGGCTATATGTGGGAGCTGTACGCGCCGGACGGCACTTTTTTGGAAAAGTCCCTTCCCGTGGGTGAGCGCGAGACCCTGTGCCAGCTGTGCGGCGACTTCTGCACCTTTGATGTTTTCCTGCCGCTGGAAGAAAACACTTTCTTGGCAGTGGGCCACCACGGCAAAGCCACCGAGCCGGACGAGCCGGTGGTGTTCCGCATCACCACGGACTTCTGAGCCGACCGCTTTGGCGGGGAGACCAACGCAAAAACAGCGGGGCCGGGGAAGAGCCCCCGGCCCCCTTTGGAACAACAGGAGGAAACGCTATGGCAGGAATGCTGGAATACAAGTGCCCCTGCTGCGATGGCGCCATCCAATTTGACAGCGCCACCCAGAAGATGAAATGCCCCTACTGCGACACCGAGTTCGACGTGGATACCCTCAAGGGCTATGATGAGGAACTGAAGGACGAAAAGCCCAGCGAGATGGAGTGGGCGACCCCCGGCGGCAGCTGGGCAGAAGGGGAGACCGCCGGTCTGCATACTTACAGCTGCAAGAGCTGCGGCGGCGAGATCGTGGGCGACGACACCATGGCGGCGTCCGCCTGCCCCTTCTGCGGCAACCCCATCGTCCTCACCGGACAGTTTGCCGGGGCCCTGCGGCCCGACCTCATCATCCCCTTCAAGCTGGACAAAAAGGCCGCCAAGGCAAAGCTGCAGGAACATCTCAAGGGCAAGACCCTGCTGCCCCGGGTGTTCCGCAGCCAGAACCACATCGACGAGATCAAGGGCGTGTATGTGCCCTTCTGGCTCTTCGACAGCGACGCCGACGCTCAGCTGCGGTTCACCGCCACCCGGACCCGCTGCTGGTCGGACAGCAAATACGACTATACCGAGACCAACTACTACTCCGTCCGGCGGGATGGCACACTGGGCTTTGATGCCGTGCCGGTGGACGGTTCGTCCAAGATCGAGGACGACCTGATGGAGTCCATCGAGCCCTTCGCCATGCAGGACGCCATCCCCTTCCAGACCGCCTATCTGGCGGGCTATGTGGCGGATAAATACGATGTGAGCGCAGAGGACAGCATCGAGCGGGCCAACAAGCGCATCCGCCGCTCCACTGAGGAGACGTTCCAGCAGACCGTTACCGGCTACGATTCGGTCAAGGTGGAAAACAGCAGCATCCAGCTGCACGGCGGCAAGGCAAAGTACGCGCTGTTCCCGGTCTGGCTGCTGAGCACCAGCTGGCGGGGCGAAAACTACCTGTTTGCCATGAACGGTCAGACCGGCAAATTCGTGGGTGACCTGCCCGTGGACAAGGGCGCTGCCCGCAAGTGGATGCTGGGCCTTACGGCTGCCCTTTCCGCCGCGTCCTACGGCGTCATTGACAGCGGCAGCGGCGGGGTTCCTCTGGCACAGGTGGATTTTTCCTATCAGGAGGACAGCTATACCCTCCGCGCCCTGAAAAGCGGCGAATCCACGGACATCTCCGGCCTGTACGCCGATTGGGCCGAAGCTCTGGAATGGCAGTCCGGCCAGCTTTCTATCCAATATAACAGCACGGACGGCATGGGCTGGATCGGCTGGTACGATGGGGAAACCCAATGGTGTCTTAGTGCCGGTGACGGTGCGGATGCACCGCTGGTAAACACCGCCTACAGCATCATGCAGACCCTTGGCTACGATGTGGACGTTGCCCCGGAGGGGGCTTCTGATGCGGTCTACAGCGCCGAACCCAGAGATGGTCTGGCCGTGGCCTCCTGCGCCTTTACGCTGGATGGAGTACGGTGGACGTATTCCATGGCGGCCACCGGTCAGGTGGAGCTGCCTTTTCAGGATATTTCCGGCCTGCCGGACTATGCGGTGACCGAAGATGCCAAGATTCTCTGGTGTCCTGCGGTAATATCCTATGATGAGAGCGGCGCCGGGAAAATAACCTGGTTCGATGCAGCGTCGGGACTGGTGTACAGTCTCAGCGCGGATAACAGCGCTGGCCGGGACGCCCTGCTGGACATGGCCAAGGAGCGGGGGCTGACCCAGGTCTACCTCCACTGCTTCCTGGACGGGCGGGACGTGTCCCCCACCAGCGGCAAGGGCTTCGTGCAGGCGCTGGCCGACAAGTGCGCCGCTCTGGGCGTGGGTAAGATCGCCACGGTCATGGGCCGCTACTACGCCATGGACCGCGACAAGCGCTGGGAGCGCGTGCAGATGGCCTATGACGCCATGGTGTACGGCGAGGGCAACCACAACGCCGACCCCGTGGACGCCGTGGCACAGAGCTACGCCAACAACGTCACCGACGAGTTCGTGGAGCCGGTGGTCTGCGACAGCGAGGGCACCATCAGCGACAACGACAGCGTGATCTTCTTCAACTATCGCCCCGACCGGGCCCGGGAGATCACCCGCGCCATCGTGGACCCCGACTTTGACGGCTTCCAGCGGGAGTACTTCCCCACCACCTATGTGTGCAACACGGAGTACGACGCCTCCATGCCCAACGTACTGGTGGCGTGGCCCCGTATCGCCGTGAAGAACGGGTTGGGCGAGTACCTCAGCAGCATGGGCATGACCCAGCTGCGCATCGCGGAGACGGAGAAGTACGCCCATGTGACGTTCTTCTTCAACGGCGGCGTGGAGAAGCAGTACCCCGGTGAGGACCGGGTGCTGGTGGCCTCCCCCAAGGTGGCGACCTACGATCTCCAGCCTGAGATGAGCGCCGTGGAGGTGTGCGACAAGTGCGTGGAGCGCATCGAGTCCGGCGCCTATGACGTGATCATCCTGAACTTCGCCAACTGCGACATGGTGGGCCATACCGGCGTACTGGAGGCCGCCATCAAGGCGGTGGAGACGGTGGACACCTGCGTGGGCCGCGTGGTGGAGGCCACCCTGAAGATGGGCGGCATCGCCATGGTCACCGCCGACCACGGCAACGCCGAGGACATGAAGCAGCCTGACGGCAGCCCCATGACCGCCCACACCACCAACCTGGTGCCCTTCATCCTCTGCGGCGCCGGCACGGAGCTGCGCCCCGGCCGTCTGGCCGACATTGCCCCCACCATTCTGGACGTGATGGGCCTTGCCTGCCCGGAGGAGATGGACGGCAAGACACTGATCGTCAAATAAGGCAGCGTTCGCTTTGTATGAACAGCAGACCCCGAAGCGGCGCTTCGGGGTCTTGTTATAAGGAGATATACCCATGAATATCACAGTTATCGGCTGCGGGCGGTGGGGTTCCCTCATCACATGGTACCTCGACCACATCGGCCACCGCGTCACCCTGTACGGCCGCAGCACCTCCCCCAAGATGCAGGCGTTTCTCGCCACCCGGCAGAACGATCTGCTGACGCTGCCGGAGTCCGTGGCGCTGTCCACCGACCTGGCCGCCGCGCTGGACGGCGCGGAGACGGTCATCATCTCCATCGGCTCCCAGAGCCTGCGGAGCCTGCTGGGCCAGCCGGAGCTGCAAGCCCTGCGGGCGCGCACCGTGGTGCTGTGCATGAAGGGTCTGGAGATCGTTGCCTATATCTCCGTTCCGCTCATCGTTATCCTCGGTGTTTATTCCATGATCACCGCAGGCGTAGAGGGCGGCGGCCTTTCTGCCATCTTCGGTCTGTCTTCCGGTAAGATCTCCCTGTTCACCGGTGTCGGCTATGTTATCGGCTCCTTCATCTCCGGCGGTACCGCCACCCCCAACTTCATTCGTTTTGCCAAGAACCGTAAGGTCGCTGTTTGGACCACCGTTATCGCTTTCTTCCTGGGCAACACCCTGATGTTCTGCTTCGGCGCCATCGGCGGTGCTTTCACCGGCAAAGAGGATATCTTCTATGTAATGATCGCACAGGGTCTGGCAATCCCCGCCCTCATCGTTCTGGGCGCCAACATCTGGACCACCAACAATAACGCTCTGTACACCGGCGGTCTGGGTCTCGCCAACATCACCGGTAAGCCCATGAAGTACCTCACCTGGGTTGCAGGTATCATCGGTACTGCTCTGGCTATCTGGCTGTACTACAACTTCGTCGGCTGGCTCAGCATTCTGAACTGCGCTCTGCCTCCCATCGGCATGATCGTGATCCTCGACTACTTCAAAAACCGCAGCAAGTACGATGGCAAGCACACCGAGGCTGTTGTCAACTGGTTCAATGTGCTCGGTATCGTTGCCGCTGCCGCTGTTGCCAACTTCCTGAACTGGGGCATTGCCGCCGTCAACGCAATGGTCGTTTCCGCCATCTTCTTCTTCATCGGCGAGATCACCCACACCAACAAGTAAGCTCCGTCTGAAAAAGTAAAATAATCTCTCAAGGAGGAGTGAAAGCTATGCTGTTTAAGAATCTGTTCATCGAAAACGCTACCGAGGCAATGGATATCCGTGTGACCGACGGTAAGTTTGAGAAAATCGCTGCGAACCTCACCGCCCTTCCCGGCGAAGAGGTCGTTGATTGCGGCGGCAAGCTGGCGCTGCCCCCCGTCATCGAGTCCCATGTTCATCTGGATACCTGCCTCACCGCCGGTCGTCCCCGCTGGAACATGAGCGGCACCCTGTTCGAGGGCATTCAGTGCTGGGAGGAGTATAAGCCCTTCCTTACCAAGCAGGAGGTCAAGGATCGTGTCAATAAGGCGATCCGTATGCAGGCCTCCAATGGTATCCAGCATGTCCGTACCCATGTTGACATCAACGATCCCAAGCTGACCGCTATGGAAGCGCTGCTGGAGCTGCGCGATGAAGTCAAGGATTTCATGGATATCCAGATCGTTGCCTTCCCTCAGTACGGTATCCTCAGCTATCCCAAGGGCAAAGAGCTGCTGGAGGACTCCCTGAAGATGGGCGCCGACGCTGCCGGTGCGATCCCTCACTTCGAGTTCACCCGTGAGTATTCCGTTGAGTCCCTCAACATCTGCTTCGAGCTGGCTCAGAAGTACAACAAGCTCATCGATGTCCACTGCGACGAGATCGATGACGAGGCTTCCCGCGGTTTGGAGACCGTTGCCACCCGTGCCTACGAGACCGGTATGCGCGATATGGTCACTGCCTCCCACACCACCGCAATGCACAGCTACAACAATGCCTATGTCATTCGCCTCATGCGTATCCTGAAGATGAGCGGCATGAACTTTGTTGCCAATCCCTGCGTCAACGTTCATCTGGGCGGCCGTGCCGATACCTATCCCAAGCGCCGCAGCATGACCCGCGTCAAGGAGCTGACCGCAGAGGGCATCAACGTATCCTTCGGCTACGATGACATCTTTGATCCGTGGAACCCCCTCGGCAACGGCAACATGCGCGACCCCGTATTCATGGGTCTGTATGCCGGCCATATGCTGGGCTACGATGAGATCTGCAACTCCTACAAGTTCGTGACCACCAATGCCGCCCGTACCCTGCACCTGGGTGACGCCTACGGCATCAAGGAAGGCAACGCCGCCAACTTCGTCGTATTCGATGCGAAGAACTGGTATGATGCCCTCAACTATGATGTGTCCGTTCTGTACTCTTACCGCAACGGTAAGCTGGTCGCCGAGACCAAGCCCAAGGAGACCACGGTGCATTATTGATCTTAGTCAATGTCTGTACTCTTTCATATTTGTCTCTCTTGTGAAGAATGTGCCCAATGCGACAACTATAACATGCTTTTTCATTT
>OQVT01003206.1_pt1 | contig 10534 bp, 12 predicted proteins | sample 1691561 | NCBI WGS metagenome assembly OQVT01 (sample SAMN03418260, study PRJEB22391) | human gut metagenome | biome: human-gut; feature: organic feature; material: feces | host: Homo sapiens | place: Tanzania | collected 2013-01
TAAGAATTGTTGGAGTAGATTTGCCCCAGAACAAGCGTGGCGAAATCGCATTGACTTATATCTATGGTATAGGTCGAAGTAGTTCAGCAAAGATATTGGATAAAGCCGGCGTAAGCCGTGACCTGAAGGTCAGCGAGTGGACTGACGACCAGGCTGCTAAGATCCGTGAGATTATCGGCGCTGAATTCAAAGTGGAGGGTGACCTCCGTTCAGAGATCCAGTTGAACATTAAGCGTCTGATGGATATTGGCTGCTATCGTGGTGTCCGTCATCGTAATGGTCTTCCTGTTCGCGGTCAGAGCACTAAGAATAACGCCCGTACACGTAAGGGTAAGAAGAAGACTGTTGCTAACAAGAAGAAGGCTACTAAGTAAAATTAGTTGAGAGTTGTAAGTTGTTGGTTTTTAATGGGATGATTTATTCCTTCTAACCACACACATTCAACTTCAAACTTAAAGCTAAAAGAAAATGGCAAAGACAAAAGCAACATCTAAGAAGAGAAATGTAAGGGTTGAAGCTGTTGGTCAGCTTCATGTCCATAGCTCATTCAATAATATCATTGTATCTCTTGCTAACAACGAGGGTCAGGTCATCTCTTGGTCTTCAGCTGGTAAGATGGGTTTCCGCGGTTCCAAGAAGAACACTCCTTATGCTGCCCAGATGGCTGCAGAGGATTGTGCAAAGGTCGCTTATGATCTTGGTCTGCGTAAGGTTAAGGCTTACGTGAAGGGTCCTGGAAACGGTCGCGAGAGCGCTATTCGCGCCATTCATGGTGCAGGTATTGAGGTCATCGAGATCGTCGATGTGACACCGTTGCCACACAACGGCTGCCGTCCTCCCAAGCGTCGTCGTGTATAATAGGTTAACAAGATACAATTGATTTAAAGCATTTACATTATGGCAAGATATATAGGTCCTAAATCTCGAATTTCACGCCGTTTCGGAGAGGCCATCTTCGGTCCTGACAAGGTATTGGCAAAGCGCAATTTCCCTCCAGGACAGCATGGTAATGACCGTCGCCGCAAGCAGTCGGAGTATGGTTCTCAGTTGGCTGAGAAGCAAAAGGCTAAGTACACCTATGGTGTGCTGGAGCGTCAGTTCCGCAACCTGTTTGAGAAGGCTGCAAAGAGCGAGGGTATCACCGGTGAGGTTCTCCTTCAGCTTCTCGAGAGCCGTTTGGACAACGTTGTTTTCCGTTTGGGTATTGCTCCTACTCGTGCTGCCGCTCGTCAGCTCGTAGGTCATAAGCATATCACAGTTGATGGAAAGGTACTCAACATTGCTTCTTATTCTGTTAAGCCTGGTCAGGTTATTGCTGTTCGTGAGAAGTCTAAGTCTCTCGAGGTAATTGAGGCTGCTTTGGCAGGTTTCAATCACAGCAAGTATCCTTGGCTCGAGTGGGATGACAATACAAAGAGCGGTAAGTTCCTGCACCGTCCGGAGCGTGCCGATATTCCCGAGACCATTAAGGAGCAGTTAATCGTTGAGTTGTACTCTAAATAATCATTAAATTAATGGCGATATTAGCATTTCAAAAACCTGATAAAGTTGTGATGCTGGAGGCTGATGAGCAGTACGGTAAGTTTGAGTTCCGTCCGCTCGAGCCTGGCTTCGGTGTTACTATTGGTAACGCCCTGCGACGCATTCTTCTTTCATCGTTGGAGGGTTATGCCATCAATACCATCCGTATCGCTGGTGTTGAGCATGAGTTTTCTTCAGTTCCCGGTGTTAAGGAAGATGTGACCAACATCATTTTGAATCTCAAGCAAGTTCGATTCAAGCAAGTAGTAGAAGAATTCGAGAACGAGAAGGTGAGTATCACGGTTGAGAATTCCACCGAATTCAAGGCTGGTGACATCACTAAGTATCTGACTGGATTTGAAGTGTTAAACCCTGATTTGGTGATTTGTCATTTAGATGTCAAAGCTTCAATGCAGATCGATCTTACTATCAACAAGGGCCGTGGCTACGTCCCAGCTGATGAGAACAGAGCTTACTGCACTGACGTTAACGTAATTCCAATCGATTCTATCTACACCCCAATCCGTAACGTGAAGTATTCGGTAGAGCCTTATCGTGTCGAGCAGAAGACCGACTACGACAAGCTCGTTCTCGAAGTCACAACGGACGGTTCCATCCACCCGAAGGATGCGCTCAAGGAAGCTGCTAAGATTCTGATTCAGCACTTCATGCTCTTCAGCGACGAGAAGATTACTCTCGAGAGCCCTGAGCACGAAAGCAATCAGGAGTTCGACGAGGAAGTTCTCCACATGCGCCAGCTCCTCAAGACAAAGCTCACTGACATGAACCTTTCTGTTCGTGCGCTCAATTGCTTGAAGGCTGCAGATGTTGAAACACTCGGCGACCTCGTACAGTACAACAAGACAGACCTCCTTAAGTTCCGCAACTTCGGTAAGAAATCGCTCTCTGAGCTTGATGATTTGCTCTTGAGTCTGAATCTGTCGTTTGGAACCGACATTTCTCAATACAAATTAGATAAAGAATAAAACAAAATGAGACACAATAAGAAATTCAACCACTTAGGTCGTACTGCATCTCACCGTAGCGCTATGCTCGCAAACATGGCTATCTCGCTGATTATGCACAAAAGAATCACTACGACCCTCGCAAAGGCTAAGGCTTTGAAGATGTATGTAGAGCCGCTGATCACACGCAGCAAGGACGACAGCACAAACTCTCGTCGTGTTGTATTCAGCTACCTCCAGAACAAGTACGCTCTTAAGGAGCTTTTCAGCACAGTAGCTGAGAAGGTAGGCGACCGTCCTGGTGGCTACACTCGCGTTATCAAGCTCGGCACACGTAAGGGTGACGCTGCTCAGATCGCATTCATCGAGCTTGTAGACTTCGACGAGAACATGGCTAAGACTGCAAAGGCTGGCAAGAAGACACGCCGTAGCCGCAAGTCAACTGCTGAGGCAACTGAGGCACCTGCTGCAGAGGCTGTTCAGGCAGAGGAGCCGAAGGCTGAATAATCGATGCACATCGCTTTATCTTAATATTAAGCCTGCTGACCGAAAAGGTCGGCAGGCTTTTTTTTGTTTTGTTTGATGAAAAAATCTGCCATATCTACCAGCATTGCCGTAACCTTCACATTATAAGCACGATAAAAGCTGGTAGATTTTCTAAAAAATGCAAAATATTCCAGCCTATCTACCAGGTTTTATAAGTGTATCTGCCATGCCGTCTTGTACACTTTAAAATTTCTGTGTACATTTGTATGGTAAAATATTAGGCGACGACTGAACCCTCCGGGGCACAAGGTTTGCGTTCTATATTTAGAAGTCAATATTCTTTAGAAAACCGATATTCTTCGGAAATCGATATTCTTTAGAAAACTATATTCTTTGGAAAACCAATATTCTATAGACAATAATATGCGCAAAGTAATAGGAATAGGAGAGACCCTTCTCGACATCATTTTCAAGGACAACAAGCCGATGGAGGCTGTGCCCGGTGGATCCACTTTCAATGCCATCGTGTCGTTGGGACGCGTTGGCGCCAATGCAACTTTCGTTACGGAGACCGGCGACGACCATGTTGGCGGAATTATACGCACGTTTCTCTCGCAGAACAACGTGAACACCGATTATGTGTCGGTACGCAACGGATGGAAGTCGCCCGTTTCGCTGGCGTTCCTCGACAACGACAATAACGCCAACTACACATTCTATCGCGACTCCAATACCGACCCCGTTGATATTCAGTTGCCAGAAATTCAGGCTGACGACATCGTGCTGTTCGGTTCGTTCTATGCAGTGAGTCCTGCTACACGTCCGCAGGTATCAGCCTTGTTGGATCGTGCTCGCGAGTGCGGCGCCATCATCTACTACGACGTCAATTTCCGTCCGTCGCATCGCGGCGACGTGATGAAGGTGACGCCAAACCTTATTGATAACCTCGATTACGCCGATATAGTACGAGGTTCGCGCGACGACTTCGAGGTACTCTACAAGAAAGATTCCGCCGAACGTGTCTATCGTGCCGAGACCTCGTTCTACTGTCCGCGTCTTGTCTACACCGACGGCCCGCACCCCGTCACCGTCTTCTCTGACGGCGGCTTCCGCAAGGAGTATCCGATGCCGCAGACGCCTACCGTGAGCACCATCGGCGCCGGCGACAACTTCAACGCCGGACTCATCTGCGCCATGCTTCGCCATGACATCCGCCGCGCAGACCTCGAGCGAGGACTGACAGACGGCGAGTGGGCGAAACTGATAGAGAGCGCAACGGCGTTCTCGGCGGATTGCTGCGCCGGGATATACAATTATGTGTCGGCGAAGTTTGGAGAGAAGCATAGGCTGTAGGGCTTGGCGCTCTAGGGGGAGGCTAGGTTTTTTAGAAGAGCTAGGCGCTCTAGGCTTTCTGGGCTTTCTAGGCGCTTTTGGCTTTCTATGCTTACTAGGCGCTCTAGGGAAGCTAGGTTTTCTGGGGGAACTTGTTGCTCTGGTTTTTTGTATTATAAAACCCTAAAAAATAGACATTAATTGCTGTTACTCCGTCTTTTTCAGTAACTTTGCATAGATTAACAATAAACGTATAGACATGAATATAGCACTTATAGGCTACGGCAAGATGGGACATATGATAGAGTCTATCTGCAAGGAGCGTGGCCACAACATTGTGAGTATCATCGATGTTGACAATCAGGACGACTTTGAGTCGGCTGCTTTTGCGTCTGCCGACGTAGCGATAGAGTTCACCTCGCCCACAGCCGCTTACGGCAACTATCTGCGTGCGTGGAAAGCAGGCGTGAAGGTGGTGAGCGGTTCTACCGGATGGATGAAAGACCACGGCGACGACGTTCGCCGCGCCTGCACCGAGGAAGGCAAGACGCTGTTCTGGGCTTCCAACTTCTCTATCGGCGTAGCAATCTTCTCAGCCGTAAACCGCTATCTGGCTAAGATAATGAACCAGTTCAGCCAGTACGACGTGCGCATGAGCGAGACCCACCACATACACAAGCTCGACGCTCCGTCGGGCACAGCCATCACCCTCGCCGAAGAGATTATCAACGACCTCGACCGCAAGACATCATGGGTGAAGGGCGAACAGCATCTCGCTGACGGCACCGTTGAAGGCACCAACGATGTGGCTGCCGACCAGCTCGCCATCGAGAGCATCCGCCGCGATGAGGTGCCGGGCATACACACCATCTGCTACGACTCTGACGCCGACTCGATAACAATCACCCACGACGCCCACTCGCGCAAGGGATTCGCACTCGGAGCCGTACTCGCTGCCGAGTACACCAAGGAACACGACGGACTGCTCACCACGAAGGATCTGTTCAAGTTCTAAGGCACTGATTTGCTTCCGCACCCTTACATCCTTTAGCATAAGGCTGCGTGGCTACGGCAAGAATGTCGTAGCCTCCTAAAGAATACTAATCGGAGCTTAGCTCCTAACCATTCAATAACAATGACCGAAAAAGAAAAGAAAGCCCTCAACCCGAAGGTGCAGTGGGCTAAGTGTATTGCCGCTGTTGTGGCATATCTGCTCTTCCTCTATTGGGTGAAGAGCTGGTGGGGACTCATCGTCCTGCCGTTCATATTCGATGTCTACATCACAAAGAAGATAAACTGGCAGTGGTGGCGCGACTCAGAGAACCGCGTCACGGCAGCCATCATGCCGTGGGTCGACGCCCTTGTGTTCGCCCTTGTAGCCGTTTACTTCATCAATATCTACTTCTTCCAGAACTACGTCATCCCGTCGTCGTCGCTTGAGAAGTCGCTCCTCGTAGGCGACTACCTCTTCGTGTCGAAGGTGAGCTACGGCCCGCGCAAGCCGCAGACCCCGCTCACGCTGCCGCTGACGCAACACACGCTGCCCGTTGTCGACTGCGACTCGTACATCGAGTGGCCGCAGTGGGGCTACGAGCGCGCCAAGGGACTGGGCAAGGTGCAGCTCAACGACATCGTTGTGTTCAACTACCCGGCTGGCGACACCGTTCTCACCGCGCCCAAGTATTTGGGCCGCGACTTCTACGCCATCGCCTACGGAGCCGGCGAGCAGGAGTGGGCAGAGAAGCACAACGGCGAGATACCCTATTTCGCCACAAAGCAGCAGCAGTACGACTTCTTCGCGAAGCTCTACGCCGCAGGCCGCAAGCTCATCGACCAGAACCCGTCTGAGTTCGGCACGATAAAGACACGCCCCGTCGACCGCCGCGAGAACTACGTGAAGCGCTGCGTAGGTCTGCCCGGTCAGACTCTGCAGATAAAGAACCGCATCATCTACCTCGACGGCAAACCGAACAAGGAGCCAGACAACGTGCAGTACAGCTATCACGTGAAGCTGCGCGCGCAGCTACCGCTCGAACTCATCGACGAGCTGGGCATCTCCAACGAGGACATCGCTTCGCTCAACATGTACGGCTATCTGCCGCTCACCAACGCCTCAGTTAAGGCGCTGCGTGCGCGCAAGGACGTGGTGGAGAGCGTTACGCCCGTGACCGACGCCGACAACCCCGCCGACGTATGGAGCACCTATCCGCTCAACGGCAACAAGCGCTGGACACGCGACAACTACGGACCCATTTGGATTCCGAAGCGCGGCGCTACGCTCACGCTCACAATGGACAACATCGCCGTCTACGAGCGTCCGATACGCGTCTACGAGGGCAACGACCTGCAGGTGAAGAACGGAAAGATATACATCAACGGCAAGCAGACCAACAAGTACACCTTCCGCATGGACTACTACTGGATGCAGGGCGACAACCGCCACAATTCTGCCGACTCGCGCTACTGGGGCTTCGTGCCCGAAGACCACATCGTGGGCAAGCCGATATTCATCTGGTGGTCGAGTGACCCCGACCACACCGGCACCGCCGGCATCCGCTGGAGCCGTCTGTTCCGCTTCGTCGACAATATCAAGTAACTTTTAGGAAGACAATCCGTAGCGGAGGTCTCCGGCCTCCGCAGCACCAAGTATTGCAAAATATCTATTTCTGATATATATATTGTTGTACTGCTTGCTGCGGAGGCCGGAGACCTCCGCTACGAATCATTCATCCCGTTTCACTATAAAACCCTAAGATTATGGCAGTAAGCAAAGTGGCGGTGAGAAAGACCGTCGAGTTCCTTCTCTATATCGTTACGTTCATGGTGTATATGGGCATCGCCTATCTGTTCGGATACGATATGTATAGCTTCGAGAGCAATTGGGCTTTGTTCGTCTATTACCTCGTGCTCAACTTCCTTACCGGCGTCACCGTGAGCTGCGCGCTTTCGCTTTGGAGCAAGCGCAATAAACGCAGATCGTAGGGCTGTATATCCAATCACTAACACGACCATTCAGACAGATGTCAACAAACATTGAGCAACTCACTCCCCACACTGCGCACGAAGGGCAAGAGGGCACGGCTGCCTGCCTGCTCTCCTCCGCCTACTTTCCACCCGTACAGTGGATGCAGAAGCTTCACCGCTACGAGCGTGTCGTCGTGGAGCGTTGCGACAACTTCACGAAGCAGACCTACCGCAACCGCTGCCTGATAGCCACGGCTAACGGCGTGCAGGCGCTCACCGTGCCCATTGAACGCTACGACGGCGCGAAGTGCCCGATGCGCGACATACGCATCTCCGACCACGGCGAGTGGCGCCACCTCCACTGGAACGCCATCGTGTCTGCCTATGGCGAGTCGCCGTTCTTCATGTACTACGCCGACGACCTGCACCCGTTCTTCGAGCGCCGCTGGGAGTTTCTCTTCGACTTCAACATGGAGATAACTGCTAAGCTCTGCGAGCTGCTTGACGTGCGTCCGAATATCAGCGTCTCAGACGAGTACATGGACGCCGCTGCCGTAGGCGCCGACGACTTCCGCGACGCCATCCGCCCGAAGCATCCGCTGCCCGACGCTGCATTCACGCCGCGCGAGTATTATCAAGTTCATGCCCTGCGCCAGGGCTTCCAACCCAACATGTCGGCTCTCGACCTGCTCTGCAACGAGGGTCCCGAAGGAATATTCTATTTATGAAACCGAACTACATCTTTGAAACAGAAATGGAGGTTCGCGACTACGAGTGCGACATCCAGGGCATCGTGAACAATGCCAACTACCTCCACTACACCGAGCACACGCGCCATCTCTTTCTCACGTCGCTCGGCGTGAGCTTCGCGCGCCTTCACGAGAAGGGCGTCGACGCCGTAGTGGCGCGTATGAACCTGCAGTACAAGACGCCGCTACGCTGCGACGATGTCTTCGTCTCGAAGCTCGGCGTGCGCAAGGAGGGTCTGCGCTATATCTTCGACCACGCTATTCACCGCAAGTCGGACGGTCGCCTCTGCTTCCTCGCCACCGTGGAGCTCGTGAGCCTTATCAACGGCAAGCTCGGCGTAAGCGAAGACTACGACCGCGCATTCGGCTTCGCTGCCTGCGAGTGATTTAACCGCGTATTCCGCTGCTTGTTATGATTTTACAACGGATTAATCGGATTTTCTGCTGCTTTGGATGTTTAACAACGGATTAATCGGATTAAACGGATTTTCTGCTGCTTTGGAAAATTAACAACGGATTAATCGGATGCTATTTTCAGGGGGTGCACTTGTCTCAAGTGCACCAACCAAGCAAGAAGTGCACCAAAACCTTGTTACCGCGACCTGGTAACGCCGTTACCGCAGTCGGGTAATGACGTTTCCGATACGCGGTAATGACGTTTCCGGTGCGCGGTAATGATACGACCATAAAGCAAAAGGGACTCAGTACGCATCGTACTGAGTCCCTTTTGCTTTGATAACGGTGCGCAGACCTACACGCCCTGCACCTTATGAATCATCTCTCGTGCCTGCTCCATGATAGCCGTCAGCTCCTCCACCGTCGTGGCGCGCAGCATGGCGATGCGCGTCTGTCGGAAGTCGGGTATGCCCTTGAACACCGGCGACGCAGCTATGTGGCGGCGCGTGTGCAGTATGCCGCGATACTCGTCGATGCGCTCCACGTTGATGTGCAGCTGCTCAAGCAGCAAGTCTATCTTGCGGTCTGTGGTGAGCGTCGGGTCGGCAGGACGTCCATCGAGCACGTCGCGCATCTCCTGGAATATCCACGGACAGCCGAACGTGGCACGGCCCACCATCACCGCGTCCACGCCGTAGCGGTCGAACGCGTCGCGCGCCTGCTCGGGCGTGCAGATGTCGCCGTTGCCGATGATGGGGATGTGTATGCGCGGGTTGCGCTTCACCTCGCCGATGAGCGTCCAGTCGGCATCGCCCGTGTACATCTGCGCGCGCGTTCTGCCGTGTATGGTGAGCGCCTTGATGCCGCAGTCTTGCAGCGCCTCCGCCAGGTCGCAGATGACGAGCTGGTCGTGGTTCCATCCCAAGCGCGTCTTCACCGTGACGGGCGTGTTCACCGCCTTCACCACCTCGCGCGTGATGTCTAATAGCAGCGGTATGTTCTGCAGCATGCCAGCTCCTGCTCCCTTGCCAGCCACCTTCTTCACGGGGCATCCGAAGTTGATGTCAATCACGTCGGGCTTCACCTGCTCCACAATCTTCGCAGCCTCCACCATCGACTCCACGTCGCGTCCGTATATCTGTATTCCCACGGGTCGCTCCTCGTCGCTGATGGTGAGCTTGCGCAGCGTGGCGTTCACCGATCGCACGAGTGCCTCGGCGCTCACGAACTCCGTGTAAACCATAGATGCGCCGAACCGCTTGCAGAGGTGTCGGAATCCGATGTCCGTCACGTCCTCCATTGGTGCGAGGAACAGCGGTCGTTCCCCAAATTGTATGTTTCCTATGTTCATGTTGTTCTTTGTTCTTTTCTATCCTAAAATTTTTCGATATGTACTTCTGTTTATATCGTCTGAGTTGAAGTTTACGAGAAATCCTAAATGCTTTTTTGCCAGTTTCATATAGGTAAGCAGTTGCTTATGGTGTACTGGTTCTATTTCTTTTACTGATTTTATTTCTATTATGACACTGTCTTCGACAATAATATCCAATCGAAGGTTGGTTGATAATTTTATTTCGTCATAATATATAGGTATGCTTGTTTGTCGTGCTACTTTCATACCATCTTTGCTGAGTTGGTATACTAAGGCTTCTTCATAGACAGATTCAAGCAGTCCTGGTCCTAACTGCTTGTACACTTTGAATATAGAACCTCTAATTCTGTATGTCAAATCGTTTTCCGTCATAATAGTATTTTTTTAGTGTATTTCTTTCCCACGGAACCCACGGAATTCACAGAACCTTCAGCTGGCTTTTTCTATGAGTTCTGCGAATTCTGTGGGAGATTATCATTTATTTCCCACTGAACCCACGGAATTCACAGAACCTTCAGCTGGCTTTTTCTGTGAGTTCTGCGAATTCTGTGGGAGATTATCATTTCTTTCCCACGGAACCCACGGAATTCACAGAATCTTCAGCTGGTTTTTTCTGTGTGTTCTGCGAATTCTGTGGGAGATTCTCTTAGCAGAATGTTCTGTGTGTTCTGCGAAATCTGTGGGATATTCTCTTAGCAGAATGTTCTGTGTGTTCTGCGAATTCCGTGGGAGATTATCTCAGCAGAATG
>OQVT01003208.1_pt1 | contig 10531 bp, 10 predicted proteins | sample 1691561 | NCBI WGS metagenome assembly OQVT01 (sample SAMN03418260, study PRJEB22391) | human gut metagenome | biome: human-gut; feature: organic feature; material: feces | host: Homo sapiens | place: Tanzania | collected 2013-01
CCATGTTGCAAGGCGCATCAATTTGCTGCTTTTTCGGCCAGTTCATCCAGCTTTTTGTTTCTGAAATAGAGTGCAACGTCGATTAAAATCTCAACAAAATTCAGAATATAGAAGAAGAAGCTGAGGAAGAACAGGAATCCGCTGCTTCCGTCAACCGTCTGCATTATTTTGCGCGCAATTCCGCAAGCATAGCCGAGCAGCAGGAAAAGCTCAAAAAACAAGCTTTTTCCCTTTGCCGTGCGTGACACAATGGATTTGCGAATCGATATCGGCCATGAAAGACCAAAACAGAATATTGTTGCTGCCTCCAAAAAATCCAACATAGTTTTTCCCTTCCTTTCCGCGATGCGGATGTTATATTCATATTGACGGCGGACGTTATTCTCCGTCCGCCGCATGGTTTTGTGTTCAACAATACCGCATTATTTTCTGCGGTAATCGGGAAGCAGTTTCGGAGAGACCGCTTCTGTCTCTATGCCTGCCGCATTGAGCTGCAATTCAAACTCTGCAACATGGTTCAGCGTCAGCTTTGCAGGCACTGTTTCGGCTGCACGATGAGCCGCATTTCTGCCCGCACTCCTGCCGAATACGATAATGTCAAGCAGCGAGTTGCCCATCAAACGATTTCTGCCGTGGATGCCGCCGACAGCTTCACCGGCAACATAGAGGTTTGGAACATTGGGAGTCATGCCGTCAACATTGATATCAAGTCCTCCGTTCTGATAATGCAGCGTCGGGAAAACAAGAATGGGTTCGCGGCGTATATCGATGCCGTGATTCATAAACATTCGGAGCATTGCCGGAATCCTTGCTTCGATTGTACCCGCGCCTCCGATACGCTCTATCATGGGGGTATCCAGCCAAACGGCCTTGCCGCTGCCTGTGTCAACTCCCTTGTTCCTGTCGGTGCATTCACGAATTATCGATGCAGCCGCAACATCACGGGTTTCAAGCGGATGCATGAACACTTTACCGTCGCAATTCACGAGCTTCGCACCGAGAGAGCGAACTTTTTCGGTAACGAGCGCACCGAAAATCTGCTGCGGGAACGCTGCGCCAGTGGGGTGATATTGGAGCGTGTCCGCATACAGAAGCTTTGCGCCCGCACGATAGCCGAGAACAAGACCGTCCGCCGTTGCACCGTAGTGATTGGAAGTCGGGAATCCCTGATAGTGCATTCTGCCTGCACCGCCCGTTGCAATAATCACGGTTTTTGCACGCGCAACAAGCTTTTCGCCTGTCTCCATGTTAAGGAGCACCGCACCTGCCGCATTTCCGTTTTCATCAAGAATAAGCTCGATTGCGGAGGTGAAATCCACAACTGGAATGCCGAGGTTAAGAACCTCATCCCGCAGCGTGCGCATTATCTCCGCACCGGAATAATCCTTTGCCGCATGCATTCTTTTGCGGGATGTTCCTCCGCCGTGAGTCGTTATCATAGTTCCGTCCGGAGCCTTGTCGAACTCAACGCCGAGTTCGTTCAGCCACTGAATCGCACCCGGAGCATCACATACCAGCTTTTGGAGCAGTTCGCGCTTTGCTGCAAAATGCCCTCCGCCGTATGCATCAAGAAAATGAATCGCGGGAGAATCATTCGGCTTGTCCGCCGCCTGAATGCCGCCCTCCGCCATCATCGTGTTTGCATCACCTATGCGAAGTTTTGTGACGATCATAGTGTTTGCGCCCGCATTATGAGCTTCAATCGCCGCCGACGCTCCCGCGCCGCCGCCGCCGATAACAAGCACATCAACGTCGTAATCGATTTTTTCAAGGTCAATCTCGCACGGGTTGATTCGGCTGTGTGCCTGGAGCATTTCGCAAAGCTCATGCGGAACTTCCTCGCCGCTGTTTGCGCCGACTTTAAGCACCGCAAACTCACTTGTTTTATAATCCGGATGGTACTGTTTGAGCAGTTTTTCCTTTTCTTCCGCCGTCATTCGCGCAGGTTCAAGGGCAATGTTTGCTTCCCTTGCCGCTTCAACAGCGTTAAGGGATTCACGGAATTCCTTTGAGTACATAATCCTTCTTTGCCCCCTTATTTTTCAATATCCCTGTTGTTGTACAGCTCCTGCAGTTCAGATGCAGGTTTGCCCATCAGAGCTTCCATCAGCTCGTCAAACGTTCCGTTTTCAATTTCCCGAACTCTGTTCTCAAGATGCTCGGATTTAGGCGCAAGATATTTGCCGTTCAGTCTTCTTGCAAGCATTGCAACCTGCGGATGCGATATTCCGGCAGGACAGCGTGAAGAGCAAACGCCGCACATCACGCAGTCAAAGGATTCCTCCGCGCACTTGTCAAACTCGCCGCGCTGAGCATATGCAATGTACTGCATTACGTTCAATCCCTGCGTGCAGCTTTTTGTGCATGCGTTGCATCCGACACAGGCATATATCTCCGGATAAAGCTGCATCATTATCTGCTCGGTGGGTTTAACCTTTTCAATGTCGTAAACCTGCTTGACGAGCGGGAAAAACGGCAGCGTTGCCACATACATGTCGTTTTCAACCTTGGTTTGGCAGGCAAGACATGCGTGAAGTTCGCGGTCACCTTTGATGCGGTAGATCGTTGCACATGCGCCGCAGAATCCGTTGCGGCAGCCGCAGCCGCGCACAAGCTGATAGCCCGCATATTCCATTGCCCGCATGATCGTCAAATCATCGGGGACGGTGTATTTTTTGCCGAAAAGGTAGATGTCAACCGTGTTTTCTTTCATTTTAAAGCATCTCCTCCAAAAACCTCAGTATTCGTTCGGAAGTGCATCCAGTTCGTCGCAGCGGAAAACGGGTCCGTCCTTGCAGACATATTTCGAACCGATATTGCACCTGCCGCATTTACCGATGCCGCATTTCATGCGAAGTTCCATTGTTGTGTATATTTGAGTTTTATCAAATCCGATCTCGCACAGTCCGGCAAGGGTAAATTTAATCATTATCGGCGGACCGCAGAGAATCGCGATTTTGTCGGTTGAAAAGCCCAATTCCTTGACATAGTTCGGAACAAAACCGACATGACCGCTCCACTCCGGCTGTTCTTTATCGATTGTGAGGTGTACGCTGACACCCGCATCAACAGCCCACTCATCAATTATTTCATTATAGTCTACCAAATCCTGCATACTGCGCGAACCGTAAACAATATCTATTTTGCCGTACCTGTCGCGATAATGCCGGCAATAGTTAATCACGGAACGCAGCGGTGCAAGCCCGATTCCGCCTGCAATAAAGAGCAGATCGCGGCCTGCAAAAACGTCGTCCACAGGAAAGCCGTTGCCGTACGGCCCGCGTATCGTAATCTGCTGCCCCGGTTCCATCGAATGCAGCCATTCTGTCACGCAGCCGCATTTTTTGATTGAAAACTCCATGAATTCCGTATTTGTCGGGGATGAAGTTATTGAGAACATCGCCTCGCCGACTCCGGGTACGGACAGCATTGCGCACTGCCCCGGACGGTGTTCAAACGCTTTTTTTCCATCCGGAGTTACAACGCGGAAAGTTTTAACGTCCGGCGTGTCTATCCTTATATCAGTGACAACGCCGATAACTGGCATCAGGGGATCTCGTGTTGCTGTAACAGACATTTTATTTCCTCCCTTCGGGGGTTTCACCGTTTTCGCAGTCACGGTTCTGCGGCTTCGCAAGAGCTTTCATGACTTTCACAATGTTCATGTTTATCGGGCATTTTGCAAGGCACCTGCCGCATCCCACGCACGAAAACAGTCCGTTGTTGTTTGTCGGATAATAGACCAGTTTGTGCATGAAACGCTGACGGAACCGTTCCGTTTGAGTCAGACGCGGCTGTCCCGCAGACATTTTTGTGAATTCCGAATACATGCATGAATCCCAGCAGCGGAACCGTTTTACACCGTGACCCGTGTCGAAATCCCGAATATCGTAGCATTGGCAGGTCGGACAAACAAATGTGCACGTGCCGCAGCCGAGGCAATGTGACGAAAGTTCTTTCCACTCGGGTGCATTGAAAAACTCATCCGTCTTCCCCGCCCCGAAAGCATCGGGTTTCAAACCCGCAAGCGGAAGTTTTTTAATCCGAGCCGAAACCGTATCGTAAACGGCTTTCATTTCTGCCGCATCCGCTTCCCCGTACGCCTCCTCGGTGAGTGTGTTCAGCGAATCCAGAAGAGCGGTGCCCTTCGCTGTTTTTGCATCGAGATAGAGTGTGTCTTCGGATTCCGTGCAAACAATATCGCCTTCGGGCGCACCTGCATCAATTCCGAATGATGCACAAAAACATGTTTCCTGCGGACGGGAGCATGCCAGTGACATTATGATGCCGTGCTCGCGGCGGTTCCTGTAGTAGGTGTCAACGGGGTCGGAAAGAAAAACTCTGTCCAGAATTTCGAAACTCTTCACGTCACACGCCCTGACGCCGAACAGAACAAAATCCTCCGTTTCACTGCGGGTATCGATAATCTCTATTGTTTTTCCGCTCAGTTTAAAATCCATCAGGTTTTCGGTCTGCGGAAAGAAAAAGTCTTTTGCACTGCGAACAGTGTTCAAAGCTGCGGAACACTTTTTCCCGTTTTTCCACTCGGAAAACTTTGCTCCGCCTGCCGTATCCTGCGGCACATACAGTTTTGCACGTTCGGCAATCGCCGCAAAGAGCGAATTCAGCTCTGATTTTGCAATTTTACGCATTGTTTCCGCTCCTTTCAACCGCAGCCGAGGGTTCGATATCGTCCTTTGTGTAGTTCACGATCGGGGCTCTGCTGCCTTCTTCCGCGCCCGCCTGATATTCGCCGTAAAAGGCATTGATATCCTTTATAAACTTTCGATTCAAAAGATGCAGCGGTATATGCTGGGGGCAAACGCGCGAACACTCACCGCAATCCGTGCAGCGTCCGGCGACGTGAAACGCACGGATTATATGAAACATTTTTTCTTCGAAAGAATCTGCGGCTGCTTTGTTTTCAACACCTGATGCGGGATTGTCAAACACGCATTTCTCGCAGGTACATGCAGGACATGCGTCGCGGCAGGCATTGCAACGAATGCAGCGCGAAAGCTCACCCTGCCAGAATGCAAAGCGTTCATCCGCCGTCATTGCTTCAAGTTTTTTGACCTCATCAAAGCGGGAATCGTCAAGAACTTCACCATTCTCCCCGAGAAGCTCATCATAAACAACGCAGCGTTTGGATTTGCAGTGAATGCAGCGTTCAAGCATACACTCGTTTCTGTCGAGTTTTGCTGTTCCGTCGTAAAGAGTTTCAACGATAATATTTCCGTTTTCGTCAAAGGTGAGCTTTGCAATACCGTCAACCGCCTGCCTGACCTTGTTGATATCAGCCATTCCCTCACACGGTATGCCGACGGCGTAAACCTTTTCTCGGTCGAACCTGTGTTCGGTAAGCAGCTGATTAAAGCTGTAGCTGTCGCACGGTTTTAAAAAAACCGCAACTTTGCCGGCGTCCCTGCGCGTTTCGTTAACAAGGTATTTTGAGAAGTTTGCGGCGCAAAAGCCGTTGTAAACAAATTCCCTGTCTATCTGTTCGGCTGTCGTGAAAACAGCGGGCGTAAGGTCGTAATCAAATTCGCCTCTTTTCCAGCCGAAAACTCTGCTGCAGATTCCGCTGTTCAAAAGCTCCTTTGCTTTGTTTGCAAGATAATCTTGGGTTATTTGCTGCATCTCAAATCCTCCAGACGCTTGTTTTTGCCCAAGCCGGCAACCTTTTCCGCAAAATCATTCATCGTTGCGGCAAATTTTGCGCCTTCCGCCGCGCTGACCCATTCAACGCGGGTTCGTTCGCGCTCAATGCCGAGATAGTCAAGCATTGAAAACAGCAGTGCCATTCTGCGGCGCGTATAATAGTTTCCGGAGGTATAGTGGCAATCTCCGGGATGACAGCCGCATATTATCACCCCGTCCGCTCCGCGTTGAAACGCGCGCAGAATGAACATCGGGTTCACTCTGCATGAGCAGGGAACACGGATGATTTTAACATCCGCGGGGTAACCGAGGCGATTGCTGCCCGCAAGATCCGCACCCGCATATGAGCACCAATTGCAGCAGAACGCAACTATCAAGGGTTTATATTTCCCGCTGTTATCCGTCATCGGCATATTGCATCCACCTCCGCCATGATTTGTTTGTTCATAAAGCCTTTAAGATCCATTGCCCCGGACATGCATGCAACGGTACATGCACCGCAGCCCTGACACACCGCCTCATTCACGCTTGCAACGCGGCGGATCCTCGTCGTTCTGTCCGGCATACGGAATTCCTTTTCAATGTATGTAATCGCACCGTACGGGCAAACTTTTTCACAAGTCGAACACCCGTTGCACATCATCTCGTCCGAATGTGCAACGCAGGGATTGCCTGTCAGTCTGTTTTTGGAAAGAAGACCTATGACCTTGCTTGCGGCAGCACCGGCCTGCGCGACCGTCTCCGGAATATCCTTCGGCCCCTGACACGCTCCCGAGAGAAACACTCCTGCCGTCGGACTTTCAACCGGGCGAAGCTTCGGATGCGCTTCGGTGAAGAAATCGTTGGTATCCATGCTTGCAGTAAGCATAGTTGCAAGCTGCCTTGCGGATTTATCCGGTTCCATTGCCGCAGCAAGCACAACCATATCCGCATCGATATGCAGCTGTTTCCCCGCAATCAAATCCGATGCCTGAACCTTCAGCTTGTCCCCCTCAGGCGAAACCTTGCCTACCATGCCTTTGATGTAGTGCACGCCGTACTCCTCAACGGCACGACGGTAAAACTCATCAAAATTCTTTCCCGGGGTGCGCACATCAATGTAGAAAACATAAACATCCGTATCAGGATATTTATCCCTTGTGAGCATCGCATGTTTTGCTGTGTACATGCAGCAGACTTTCGAACAATATTCCTTGCCCTTATCCGCACAGGCCGCACAGCGCGAACCGACGCATTGAACAAAAACAATGGTTTTGGGATGTTTGCCGTCGCTCGGGCGAAGCAGCGTGCCCTTGGTCGGCCCCGCAGCATTCATAAGCCGTTCGAATTCAAGCGACGTTACAACATCCTTGGATTGAGAATATGCAAACTCATCAAACTTTTCGAGTGAAATCGGATTGAACCCGGTTGCGGCAACGATTGCGCCGTATTTCTCCGTTATGAATTCATCCTTTGCTTTATAATCAATCGCACCCGCCGTGCAGACTTTTGAACACAACCCGCATTTCCCGGATTTCAGCATCATGCAATGCTCGGGGTCAATAGTTGCAACCTTCGGAATTGCCTGCGCAAACGGGATATAAATTGCGCTGCGATTGTCCATGCCGAGATTAAACTCGTTCGGCACCTTCCGCATGGGACATTTTTCGGTACATGCGCCGCAGCCGGTGCAAATGTTCTCGTTGACGTAGCGAGCTTTTTTCTTAATGGTAACATCGAAATTTCCGACAAAGCCATGGACTTCCGTCACTTCCGAATATGTGAAAATTCGGATTTTTTCATTTTGAGCTGCATCGACCATCTTCGGAGTCAGAATGCAGGCGGCGCAGTCCAGCGTCGGAAAAGTCTTGTCGAGCTGAGCCATCTTCCCGCCGATTGTAGGTTTTTGTTCGACAATATCAACTTCGAACCCGGCATCTGCAATATCAAGAGCAGTCTGAATCCCCGCAATGCCGCCGCCTATCACGAGCGCACGTTTCGTGACGGGCGTTTCGGAAGCCGTAAGCGGTGCATTAAGGTTGACCTTTGCAACAGCTGCTTTTCCGAGTATGATCGCCTTTTCGGTTCCTGTCGGCATATCCTTATGCACCCATGAACACTGTTCGCGAATGTTCGCGATTTCAACCATATACGGGTTCAGACCCGCAGAGGCGGCTGTTTTGCGGAAGGTTGCCTCGTGCATGCGCGGTGAACATGAGCAGATAACCACTCCGTTAAGATTATTTTCGCGGATTGCTTTTTTTATCAAATCCTGTCCCGCCTGGGAACACATATATTGATAATCCTCGGCAACAACGACGCCCGGCTCGTTCCCGAGTGCCGCAGCAACCGCTTTCACGTCAACGGTTCCCGCAATATTTGTGCCGCAGTGGCATACAAAAACACCTATTCTTTGCATGTTTCGTGTTCCTTTCTATTTTGTGTACTTGCGGAACGCGCTGACAACTGCCTGCTGCGGCAAATCCGCATCCGCTTCAGCTGCCGGCGGCACATCATCGGCAGTCATTCGGTTTGCATCCTTTTGACGGATTTTTATGAGCCGTATCGCTTCAACGAGCTTTGCCGGTTCAACTCCCCGCGGACATCGCTCAACACAGGCGAAGCACGAAAGGCATTTGTAAAGCGACTCCGAATTCAGCAGCGGTTCGATATCTCCGGTTTCAACCATGTAAACGAACTGATGCGGATGATATTCCATTTCTTCATATGACGGACATGTTGCCGAGCATTTGCCGCAGCGCATGCACCTTAGCGGATTTACTCCGCTGATTCGGAGTATCTGCTCCTTTTCGCGTAAGGTTTTGTTGTTCTGCATCAGTTACTCCTTTCCGTTGACAGCGCAGCCGCAGTGCTCCCCTGCCGCGCTGCCGTTTGCTGCTCCGTTCTTAATGCCGAATGCTTCCGCCATGAGTTCGGTGAAATAAACAACGGGAATGGACGCTTCTTCACTCATGCCGTTTTTAACAAGGTTATATCGGCAAAGCGGACATGCAGTCACGATTTCGTCCGCACCGTGAATGCATGCGCTTCCATAAACCTTCCTGCTCCGTTTTGCCGCTGTATTCGGGTCATCCATGACGGTATACCCGCCGCAGCATTCGTTTCTTTCCGGGAAAATGCAGGGTTCGGCGCCGAGTGCGGCAATGAGTTTTTCGATAAGCTGCGGATTTTCCGGATCATCAAACTCAATGACTTTTGCCGGGCGCAGCAGCATACAGCCGTAATATGCCGCAACACGTTTTCCGTTTAAGGGGTTTTTGACCGCAGCATGTATTTTTTCAAAACCGCTGCCGCGTGTCACAAGCTCCAAGTAATGCAGAACCTCCGTCTCTCCGTGATAAGGAGCGGGCGGATTTTTATCCTGTGACAGATAAAGGTTCACCTTTTTTGCAAAGTCCTCATCCGTTCGCATGGCATGATTGGTTTGCTTGATAACATTGTGACATGCAGAGCATACCGTAACAAGAGGCCTTCCGGCATCGCGTGCGGCAGCAAGTGCGCGAACGGCGGCAAGTTTTGTTGCAATTTCATCCTTTGCGGAAACGTAAACACCGCCGCAGCACTGCCAGTTCTCTATTTCGCACAATTCAAAGCCGAGAATCTCCGCACAGGCGCGCGCACACCTGTCAAGCTCTTTGGCCTTTGTGCGCAGCGTGCAGCCCGGGAAATAGCTGACTTTCATCATATTTGAGCATCCTTTCTTCCAAAGCTCTCTTTATTGTCAAAAACCAATGTGGAGCCTTTATTCGTTTTGCGGAGTGCATTCAGGTATTCGGGCATTATCAAAGGTTCAACCCGCCGATAACTTCCTTCAATGCATCGGCACTGCGGCGAAGCTTTCCGATTTCTTCATCCGTGAGCGCAATGTTGACCTTGCCGCTGACGCCGTTGCTTCCGATGCGGTTGAGCGTACTGAGGCAAACATCATCGATTCCGTATTCGCCGTTCATAAGAGTCGAAACGGTCATTGTGGTTTCGATGCCGGAATGCAGGCATTTGCAAATATGACATACTGCCGCCGAAACAGCATAGAAAGTTGCACCTTTGCGGGCAATAACTCTTCCGCCGGATTTTTTTACATAAGTCTCAATCTCTGCAAAGTCAAGCGCGGGACTTATCATGCCGGGAGTTGTGATAAGCTGCGGGCAATCCTTAATCGGCACTCCGGAAATATTTGCAACCGACCACGGAACGAAGGACGAATCGCCGTGTTCACCGAATACATATGCATGTACATTGGTCTGATTGATATTATAATACTCAGACAGCCTTGCACGCAAGCGCGATGTGTCCAGAACGGTGCCCGAACCAATGATATGGTTTGCAGGAAGTCCGGACTGCTTGAAAAACACATATGTCAGGATGTCAACAGGATTGCTGACGATGATATAAATCGCATTCGGCGCATATTTTGTTATCTGCGGCAGAATGGATTTTGTGATGTTGACGTTGGTCTGCGCCAGATCGATGCGGCTCTGACCGGCTTTGCGCCCGATGCCGGAGGTGATGATGACGATGTCGGAGTTGGCGGCATCCTCATAGTCGCCCGAGCGGACGATGGCCGGCGAGCAGAACGGCGCGCCCTGGTAGATATCCATTGCCTCACCAAAGGCTTTTTGCTCGTTAATATCAATCAAAAGGATCTCCGTTGCAATGTTCATAGCCACCAGGTCGTTTGCAATGGTAGAACCGACGCTGCCTGCGCCCACAATGGTGATTTTTGTACTCATGATATTTGCTCCTTTCAGCCGCTTTTCTGATGTTTTCTTTCGGTAAAATTATATCTATATCAGTCATAAATGTGAAACTGATATTTTCTATGGGTGCTCCCAGTTTTCGATATGGCAGAAAATACAAATGCACATATAAA
>OQVT01003211.1_pt1 | contig 10527 bp, 10 predicted proteins | sample 1691561 | NCBI WGS metagenome assembly OQVT01 (sample SAMN03418260, study PRJEB22391) | human gut metagenome | biome: human-gut; feature: organic feature; material: feces | host: Homo sapiens | place: Tanzania | collected 2013-01
ACAGTCCAATTTTATATGTATATCTGCAAATTAGCCATTGATCATGAAATTGATCAGTTTATCTACGTCTTCTTTTTCATAAGCAAGAACTTCCAGTTCCGGAATCTCACCGTTGGAGAAAATATTTGCAAGAGATACATACTGGCAAAGTTTGGACTTCAGGTTCAGTCTGTCTCCCTCACCTGTTACTAACTCTACTCTTCCTTTACAGGAATCTACTACCTTAAAAAATCCTTCAACATCTGTAATATTCTGAACTTTCATTCTAAATACCCCTTTCTTTTTAAAAATTTATTTTGATTTTACTTCCTAAATTTATCTAGGAATGATATTACTTATCAATTTCTCATTCCTATTGTTATTATAACGTATTTAGAGCATATTACAAGTAGGAAGAATCACTATTTTTCTTATTTTCAGCATATAGAATTTCACACTTTTTTCTATTTAAAACAACACTTCCTACAAGTCATAGTCACTTTCTCTAACACGTAACGGTTCGCATACAGATTGCTTTTACAAACTATAAATACCATCCTCTTTGATCACGATTTTCTTCTGTTTTAAAAGTCTTCCAACCGCACGTTTGAACGCAGCTTTACTCATTCCCATCTCTGCTTTAATGCGCTCCGGATCTGCTTTATCTGTGAATGGAAGTTTACCCCCACAAGTCTCAATACATTCCAGGATCAGTTCTGCATCTTTGTCCATCTGCTCCGGAATCTTCCCACGGACACTCAGATCCAGTTTTCCATCCTCTTTGACTGCTGCCACACGTGCTTCAATCTCCTGTCCCGGATACATTCTTCCATACATCTCTCTCTTTGGGATCAATGCAGAATACAGATTGTCTACTGCCACGAAAGCTCCCAGCTCACGATTCACCTCATAAACTGTTCCTCTTACAACATCATCCTTTTTATAAGGAGAGTCTGTCTGCAGAAGGTGATAAATTTTCATTGTTGCACAAAGTCTCTCGCTCTTATCTACATAAAGACTTACCAGACAGCGGTCGCCCTTCTCTACCTTCTCTGTCTGTTCTTTGAATGGAAGGAACAGGTCCTTCTCAAGTCCCCAGTCAAGGAAAGCACCCATTCTGCCCACATCTGCTACTGTCAGGACAGCCAGCTGTCCAAGAGTGATCTTTGGCTCATTCGTTGTTGCGATCATACGGTCGGAAGAATCTTTATAAAGGAATACCTCAATCGGATCTCCCAGTTCTATTCCGTCCGGAACCTGTTTCTTTGGAAGAAGGACACGCTCCTCGTCACTTCCAAGGTATACACCAAAATCTACCAGCTTTACTACCGTAAGTACCTGTTTTACTCCTAATCTCATCTTTTCTCCATTCTGCCGCTGGCTTACGCGGCCCGTTTTTTAATATGTTTTCTATACCTTAAGGTATTTTCTATACTGTTGTCAATCGAATCTCATCAATTTCTTTGTTTGATATTTTTTTAACATATCCTTTCTATGAATTGATTTACTTTTCTGAATTATGTATAATTACTTCAATATGAATGTAATTTTATCATATATATGATGTCGGGGGCAAATGTCCCTGGCCTGTCTGTGGCAGTATTTTTAAGAGAGGGATATTAGTATGAGTGCACAAAATCTTACTTTATTGACAGACCTGTATGAGCTTACAATGATGCAGGGATATTTTGAAACACAGGAAAATCAGACCGTTGTATTCGATGTTTTCTTCCGTGATAACCCAAACAAAGGCGGATATTCCATCATGGCAGGACTGGATCAGGTCATTGACTATATTAAAAATCTGAATTTTTCTTATGAAGATGTTGATTATTTAAGAGGGCTCGGATTATTCAGCGAGGATTTTCTTCATTACCTGAGCGGATTCCATTTCAGCGGAGATATTTATGCGATTCCAGAAGGAAGCGTCATCTTTCCAAGAGAACCACTTCTGAAAGTCGTGGCTCCGATCATGGAGGCCCAGCTTGTTGAAACAGCAATCCTCACGATTCTGAATCACCAGTGTCTGATCGCTACGAAGGCTTCCCGTGTTGTTTATGCAGCACAGGGAGACGGTATCATGGAGTTCGGACTTCGCCGTGCCCAGGGTCCGGATGCTGGTCTGTACGGAGCAAGAGCTGCTGTGATCGGTGGATGCGTCGGAACTTCCAACGTGCTCGCCGGTGAAATGTTTGACGTACCGGTTATGGGAACCCATGCCCACAGCTGGATCATGACATTCAAAGATGAATATACTGCATTTAAAGAATACGCAAGATTATATCCAGATGCGTGTACACTGCTTGTTGATACTTATGACACCTTAAAATCAGGTGTTCCGAATGCCATCCGTGTCTTTACTGAGATGCGCGAAGCAGGCATCAAACCGAAGAGCTACGGTATCCGCCTTGACTCCGGTGACCTCGCTTACCTTTCTAAAAAGGCGCGTAAGATGCTGGATGATGCCGGATTCCAGGATGCTGTCATTGCCGCTTCCAATGACCTGGATGAATTTCTAATCCACGATCTTAAAATGCAGGGCGCTGCGATTTCTTCCTGGGGTGTCGGAACGAATCTTATTACATCCAAGGACTGCCCGTCCTTTGGCGGTGTGTATAAACTGGCTGCTATCCAGAACGCAGAAGGCGAATTCCAGCCAAAGATCAAGATTTCTGAAAACATTGAAAAGATCACCAATCCTGGAAATAAAACCATTTATCGTATTTACGATAAAGAGACTGGTATGCTGCGCGCTGATCTGATCTGCTTTGCTGATGAGACATTTAACACGGAAGAAGATCTTCTTCTCTTTGACCCGAATGCTACATGGAAGAAAACACTTCTTCCGGGCGGAAGCTACACAATGCGTGAACTGCTTGTTCCGATTTTCCAGCATGGAGAATGTAAGTACGAATCCCCATCTGTAAAGGAGATTGCAGAATTCTGTCGTCAGGAGAAAGAGACTCTTTGGGATGAGACAAAACGTCTCTTCAATCCACATAAGGTATATGTAGATCTTTCCCAGAAACTATACGATACCAAAACTAAACTGCTGAATGAAGCACATCATTAATTACTGTCGTCATACGACGGAATGGAGTTTTAATTATTATGAAATACCAAGTGATTGTACTTGATCTCGATGGTACACTGACCAATTCAAGAAAAGAAATAACGCCCCCTACAAGGGACGCTCTGATTGAGATTCAACAAAATGGAAAGAAAGTTGTCCTCGCCAGCGGCCGCCCGATCAACGGTGTTGCGCCTCTGGCAGAGGAATTACATCTGAAAGAGTACGGCGGATTCATGCTCTCCTTTAACGGTGCAAGAATTACCCGTTGTTCTGACAATGCAATTATTTATAATAAGGTCATCCCCCAGGAAGTTATCCGTCCGATTTATGAGACGGTAAAAGAATATCCGGGATTAGACCTCATCTCTTATACTGACAAAGTAATTCTCTCCGGTATTAAAAGCAATGAGTACACAGAGAAAGAAGCTGCCATCAACAGCATGGAGATTTGTCCGGTTGAAGATCTTCCTTCCGTACTTGATTTCCCGGTCAACAAAATGCTTATCCCGGGTGACCCTGCCATTCTGGAAGAACTGATGCCAAAACTGCAGAAGCAATACCACGGGCTGCTCAACATTTACCGTTCTGAGCCATTCTTCTTAGAGATTATGCCACAGAACATTGATAAGGCGCACTCTCTGCAGAAGCTTCTGAACAGTATCGGACTCACTGCCGATTCCATGATCTGCTGTGGAGACGGCTTCAATGATCTGTCCATGATCGAATATGCCGGTCTTGGTGTAGCAATGGAGAATGCCCAGCCGGTCGTCAAAGACTCTGCTGACTTTATCACAAAGTCAAATGACGAAGACTGAATTCTCTATGTTGTAAACCTGTTTTTGAGAGATTGATCTTTTTCTCCGGAAGCTGTGCAAGAATCACAGCTACAAATACAAGTACACATCCAAAAAGTTCTCTTGGAGACAACTTTTCTCCAAGGATCACCCAACCGGCAAGTACTGAAAATACAGACTCCAGACTCAACAAAAGCGAGGCAACTGTCGGGTCTGTATTTTTTTGTGCAACAATCTGCAAAGTATATCCAACTCCACAGGACATAATTCCCGCATATGCGATTGGCTTCCATGCCTGTAGTATAGAATACATTTCCGGATGCTCACACAAAATCATTGGCACTGAGCAAAGAATTCCACAAACGAAAAATTGAATGCTGGACATCTTCACTCCATCCACCTTTGATGAAAAATGATCGATCACCAAAATATGAAATGAAAAAGCAATAGATCCTAGTAAAACATAAAAATCCCCTTTTGCAATGGAAAATCCTGATGTCATGCATAAGAAATACATACCAATCACAGCAAGTACTACACCAATCCACACTTTAATCCCTGCTTTTTTTCCAACAACCATGCCTAAGATTGGAACGATCAGAATATATAATGCTGTGATGAATCCTGCTTTTCCTGCTGTTGTATACTGGATTCCGATCTGCTGAAGAGAACTTCCAAGCATAAGAAAAATGCCACAACAAATTCCACCGATCGCAAGCGTTTTTTTATTTGGTTCAACTTCTTCTACTTTTGATGTATTCCTCTTTTTCTGCTTATCTAATACATAAATCAAGGGAATCAGCACAATTCCTCCAAGAATACTTCTGACACAGTTAAATGTAAACGGTCCAATATAGTCCATTCCAACACTTTGTGCGACAAATGCTGCGCCCCAGATCAGTGCCGTCAGCAGAAGTAATACATTATTTACGGATTTCTTTTTCAATACTTTTACCTCTTTCACAATTTTAGTCATTCTCTAGTATACAGAAAAATCTGCCGAATGGCAGATTTTTCTTGATTTTTTTACTTTTCTTAATAGTGCATAATTACCGGATCTCCCACCTGGATCAACTCATACAATTTCCCGGCATCCGAATAGCTCATATTGATACATCCATGAGAACCTCTGTAGGTATATACATTTCCTCCAAAACTGCTCTGCCATGTTGCATCATGGAAACCAACACCGGAATATGTCACTCGCATCCAATATTTCACCGGTGTCTCATACTCTCTTGTTCCATCCGGTCTTAAATTACCGCGCAGTACTTTATTCTGCATTCGCTCTAGAATCGTATAAACTCCTGCCGGAGTACTTCTTCCACCTTTCGGAAGTCCTGTCACCACATCTGCTGACATTAAAACTTCTCCGTCTTTGACATACCACATTTTCTGATTCGTCAGATCGACTTCTGCATAAGTGGAGCCCCAATCCTGCGCACCATGCGATGCCGCAGTCTTTCCTTCCACATAAACCGGCTCTCGACTTATTGTTTCTCCGCTTTCAACATTCGCGAGAAGTGTCTCATACTCTGCCTTTTCATTAATCTCCCAACCGTAAGTTCCACCGGAAACTTCGGTTACTCTTCCATCCGGTGTAGTGAATTGTCTGGTCTTTCCTGCAGTATCATACTGCTGTGCAAACTGTGTTACCCATTCCTGTATAAGTTCCGGGTGAAATGTCACCACATAATTCTCATCTGCTGTCACCCACTGTGAAATAATAGATTTATCAACCACGACCGGAGTATCCAGTCCCATCTCGTAAGTTACACTCGCATTCAGGTATGCATTCATCGCATCGCACGCCTGCTGAACTTCCGGTGATTCTTTTGTATATGCAGGCTGGACATAACATCCTGCTTCGTCAAGATCTAACTGCTCTTGCAGTCCCTCTATCGCTTCAACTACCGCTTTCTTCAATGCATCTGCATCGATTGCTGTTCCTTCCGTAATATCACCCGGCACAAACTTTTCTCCATCAAATACCGGCATGGAAGATATTGGCTGTACCTGTTCTGTTGTCATAGCTGTCAGACTTGCAATCTTCGCATCCAATGCATTCTCGTCATAATCCGCACTTGCCGTGATGGACAATCCTTTTCCCTCTCCCGACCATGCTGCAGGCCACAGGAAAACTGACTGAGCTTTTAATAGTTTATCAATCGCTCCATTTTCTTTATATTCAACAGAGATTTCTTCTCCTGTAATCATATCAGAAAGTCCCGCATGTTCTGTAATCTTCAATTCATACTTCTTAACTTCTGATTTCAGATAATCTGCCACATCTTCTTCCTTAGCATAAGAAAAATCTTTCCCATTGACTTTTGTATTTGGAAGAAAATGACTCATAAAATACAAAGCAGTTCCTATATATCCTAAAACTATGATTCCTGCAATTATTCCGAGGCTGATCCATAGCCACTTTTTCTTGTTGTCCCCCATCAAACACCTTCTCCTTTGTAATTCTTTTTTTCTAATCAATCAGATCATTCTGGAATCTCGACAAATGCTCATATGGCAAGATCAGTCTTCCTCGAAACAATCCACACCCGTCATTGATCAGACTGTTATTCACCGCTGCAAACATATTTACATCCAGCTTCGCCAGATCCAATCCCAACAGCTTCATTCCACGCTCATATGCCTCATCAAAATAAATGCACTCACCTTTTGGAATCGCATTTCTTCTGGCGCGCTCTTTCTCCTGTTTTTTCTCATATCCGAGATGATTTGCCGGTCCAATCTCTGCAATATCATCCATTTGCTTTGTACGGATCTGAACCTCAATATAACTTCTTTGAGCTGTTCACAATTCACCGGATAAACCGGTGCCGCATACTTCTCCTCAAGAACTGATTTCAGATGTTCCGCCTCTTTCGAATACGGTTTCTGGCAATTCAATAAAATAAGAAATGGCTTCCCGATCTGTCGGAGTTCTTTCACTGTCCGTTCTTCTGCTGTCACATAGTTTTCTCTTGGCAGATCTGTCACACTTCCATCTGTAGTCACAACAAATCCAATTGTCGCATGATCGTGTATTACCTTTTGTGTTCCGATCTCGGCTGCCTTTGTAAATGGTATCTCATAGTCATACCACGGTGTCTTCACCTGACGCTCCTGCCCATTCTCGGTATGGCCATTCGCCCCATCCACCATGAACCCAACACAGTCTGCCAGTCGGATCTTCACCTCTATGTCATCTGAAAGCTTTACATCCGCTGCTTCTTTTGGAACAAACTTCGGCTCTGTTGTCATGATGGTAGTTCCCGATGCTGCCTGAGGAAGTTCATCTTGTGTCCGCTGCTTCACATGCTCTTCTTTCAGATTCGGCAAAATCAAAAGCTCCGCAAAACGCCTGATGAACGTTGACTTGCCTGTCCGTACCGGCCCCACAACTCCAATGTAGATTTCTCCGTTTGTCCGTGCTTTCATATCCTTGTATACCTGAAATGAATCCATAAAAATACCCCCTTATTCTGCTGATACCAGTGTATGCAGCCAAATAAAGGGGTATGACTTTTAATTTCTTATCCTTTTGTTCTCTTATTCATCTTCTTCCCAGAGAAGAGAAGAGTTCTCGATCTTAGACTCGCGAAGCATCAGATCATCTACAGCCTGCTTCGGATCCTTTCCTTCAAAAAGAACCTTGTTGATCTCATCTACGATCGGCATTGGCACTTCATATTTCTGTGCAAGCTTTGCAGCTGCTTTCGCGGAATAAACACCTTCGACAACCATGTTTACTTCCTTCATAGCCTCTTCCATGGACTTGCCCTGTCCCATTAAGTAACCGGCTTTACGGTTACGGCTATGAACACTGGCACAGGTAACGATCAGATCACCGATTCCGGTAAGTCCACAAAAGCTCTCAAACTTGCCGCCCATCTTTACGCCAAGTCTTCCGATCTCAACGATACCACGTGTGATAAGAGCAGCCTTTGTATTATCTCCATAGCCGAGACCATCTGCAATTCCTGCCGCAAGTGCGATGACATTCTTAAGAGAACCTCCAAGTTCAATTCCAAGCATGTCAGGACTTGTATACACACGGAATACTTTACTGTTAAATGCAGACTGCAAGTACTCTGCTGTCTTTCTCGTCTTCGCTCCGATCACACAGGAAGTCGGGAGCTTTCTGCCTACTTCTTCCGCATGTGTCGGTCCGGAGAGAACTGCCACATCCGCCTGTGGAATCTCCTGACTGATCTGCTGTGACAGCGTCATCAACGTATCTTCCTCGATTCCCTTCGCCACATCAACAATTATCTGCCCATCAGCAACATACGGCTTCATCTTTGCCGCTGTACTTCTGGTAAAGATAGACGGAACTGCAAGCACCAGAAAATCCTTTTTTGCAATCGCATCTTCCATCTCATTCGTAAATCTTATCTCTTCTGAAATATGGACACCCGGAAGTTTTGATACGTGTTCCCGCTTCTCACTCAACATCTCCACTTCTTTCGGATCGATCGACCAGACAGTTACGTCATGTCCATTATCATGAAGAAGGATTGCCAGAGCTGTTCCCCAGCTTCCTGCCCCAAGAACTCCTACTTTTGCCATATCATCTCTCCTTTTCTTCGCTTCTTTTATTTTTTTGAACCGAATTTATTCTCTGTTCCATTCAGCAGACGCTTAATATTGGCACGGTGTCTGTACCATGCAAGTGCAGTGAGCAAAAATGTGATCACATATAACTCACATACCGCACCTTTCGCCATATCAAACCATCCAAGCTGTCCGAAGATCACCATCTGGATAAAAAATACCGCATAAGCAAGTAATGAACCAAGGGAAACATATCTCGTCACAAGCACAGGCACAAGAAAGAACGCCAGTGTGACAAAAAACAGGATGGAACTATACGGCAGATGCCAGAAACAGTTGCTCACAACAAGTGCCGCCATAACAGCGATTCCCTTTCCACCTTTAAAATTCATATAAAATGGGAAGTTATGTCCCAAAGTAACTCCTGCTCCTGCATACATCATCAGAAGCGGAAGGATATTACTTCCATGGTATATTGCACGGACGATGAGAACTGCTGCAAAACACTTCAACACGTCTCCTGCGAAAGTCATAAGTCCTGCTTTCAATCCCATAACACGCAGTGCATTCGTCGAACCGGAATTTCCGCTTCCTGCTTTTCTTATATCAATATGATGCATCTTTCCGACCAGATAACCGCTCTGCAGAAGTCCGCAGGCATATCCGATCACCAGACAGATAATACGTTCCATTCTACTGATCCTTTTCCTTTCTCTCACGGATGAAGAACTTCAGTGAAGTTCCTCTGAAGCCAAATGCCTCTCGGATCTTATTCTCAAGATATCTTGTATAGGAGAAATGCATCAGCTCCTTGTCATTTACAAAGATAACAAATGTCGGCGGCTTAACAGCAACCTGTGTAATATAATAGAGTTTTAATCTCTTACCTTTATCTGACGGTGGCTGCTGCATTGCAACTGCCTCTGTCATGATCTCATTCAGAACTCCTGTTGCAATACGGAGTGTCTGGTTCTCAATGACCATATCGATCATATCATACAGTTTCGGAAGTCTCTGTCCTGTCAGTGCAGATACATACATGATCTCCGCATATGGCATATAAGAAAGTACCTGGCGGATCTTTCCTTCGTATTCTTTCATTGTCTTATCATTCTTCTCAATGGCATCCCATTTATTAACAACAATGATAACACCCTTGCCTCTTTCATGAGCGATTCCGGCGATCTTTGCATCCTGCTCTGTGACACCTTCTGTCGCGTCGATCACCATAAGGACAACATCGGCACGCTCCACCGCACTTACTGTACGGATGATACTGTAGCGTTCCAGCTCTTCTTTAATCTTATTCTTTCTACGAAGACCTGCTGTATCAATGAAAATATATTCTTTTCCATCATGCATGATCTCTGTGTCGATCGCATCTCTTGTTGTACCTGCAATATTGGATACAATTACGCGGTTCTCGCCAAGCAGACGGTTTACAATAGAGGATTTACCAACATTTGGCTTACCTACGATTGCAATACGCGGACGATCATCATCTTCTTCTGATGGATCCCACTCCGGGAAATGTGCTGTAACCGCATCAAGCATATCTCCAAGACCAAGTCTGGATGCTGCTGAGATCGGCACCGGATCTCCGATTCCGAGATTGTAGAATTCATAGACATCCGCCATATATTTATCAAAATTATCAACCTTATTCACAACAAGGACAACCGGCTTACCGGAGCGGCGGAGCATATCCGCAACCTTGGAATCTGAATCCACAAGTCCCTGCTTTACATCTGTCATAAACAGGATCACATCTGCAGTGTCAATGGCGATCTGTGCCTGCTCTCTCATCTGGGAAAGGATCACATCACGGCTGTCCGGCTCGATTCCACCGGTATCGATCAACGTAAATTCTTTATCGAGCCAATTCACTTCTGCATAAATTCTGTCGCGGGTAACACCCGGCGTATCTTTAACGATTGCTATCTTTTCTCCTGCCAGTGCATTAAAAAGCGTCGACTTTCCAACGTTCGGACGCCCTACAATGGCAACAACTGGTTTACTCATATTTTCTTCCTCCTGATATTTATTCGGAATTCTGCTTCTATATCATACTAGATTTCTTCAAAAAATGCAATTTTTTAACGCCTCTTTCTTGTCATTGCTTTTAAA
>OQVT01003214.1_pt1 | contig 10525 bp, 6 predicted proteins | sample 1691561 | NCBI WGS metagenome assembly OQVT01 (sample SAMN03418260, study PRJEB22391) | human gut metagenome | biome: human-gut; feature: organic feature; material: feces | host: Homo sapiens | place: Tanzania | collected 2013-01
ATTATAATACAGTACAAACTGCACAGCACATCACTCCCCTCCCTACGGGGGAGGGGCTGGGGGTAGGGCTTCTATGGTAGAGCTTTTATCCTTTTATAATATAAAACTCCACCGGCTGACCATGCTGGCAGGTCACAGTAAGGGTCGTTTCCGTGGCTGCGGTCTGCACTTTCACCTTGTCGTTAGGCTGTGCCAGGTTCCACTTGCCATTCATTACAATCTGCTTAACAATAGGACGGCTCGGCTCCTTTGTGGTGAATGTCTTCTCCGAGATATTCAGGTTAGGGTCGCAAACGCTCATCACGATGCCCCCATCCGAAGCCTTCTGCATCACCATAGTTTCGGCTGGAATCATACTGAAGAGTTTGTCGCCTTGCGGCTGATATGTGTCGAAGGCTGCATAGGCAGTAATGCCCGTGAGCATGTCAGTCACAACGTGGGCGGTGTTGTCCTTATGGAGTATCTGATAGGGAGCCTTGCTGCGGGCAGCGTCAAGCTCCTGCTTGGTGGGCTGAACCAATACGAGATATTCGTATGAGGCATCCTTGGGCGACACACCGTGGTTGATGTAAGCCGAAGCGAATGTGCCATGTGTAGGCTTGCGGGTCTTCTCGTGGCACGACTCCTGCTCGGCTATCTGCACACGGACATCGCCAGAGTTGAAGATGTAACAGTTGTTGTAGCCGTCCTGAATGCAGTGAGGCTTGCCGTCGTTCAGTTCCATGCTGAAAGCGGCATCCTTCAGCTCGCCGTCCACGTAGATGTCGCTCTTGCCCTTGGTGAATGTGCTCTGGAAGAGAGTGGTTTCGGTAGGATAAGAGGCGTTGCTGTTGTTGATGCCGGTGCCGAGACAAACCATGCGGTTGTCGAAACAGAACACCGACTTGCGTGCAACGAAGTCGGGAGTGAAGTTCTTCATCTTGCGCTCCATAAGCTTCATGGCAAACATTCCGTTCATTCCCTCAAGCGAACTCGTTCCGGAGAAGTTCTCCTTGCTATGCGCCATGGTGGTGCCTGCAAGCGGACTGTCAAGCATATCGAACGGCAGATGAATGGTAGTGGTGCCCGGCAGGCGGTTCCAGTCCCATCCGTTCTCGTCGAATCCGCTCGCCTTGCGCGACGGATAGCCCATAATCTGTACCGAGCCGTAGCTCTGGTAGCGGCCGTAGCGGTTGTCCTTCTTGTATATCTCGGCTCCCCACACGTCGGTGGTGTAGCCCTTCAGCGTCACCATCCAGTCGCTGCGACGGAATATACCAGCCGAACCGTAGTTGTAGACGAAGAATCCCTGCGGAGCCTTGGCAGGCTTGATGCCCTCCTTACGGAAGTAGGCAGCTTCGGGAGTGTTCTTCTTGCAGAGGCGCAGATAGTCGGCTGCAAGATGACGGTCGAACTTGTTGCCTTCGCCCGAGAGGTCGCCGGCAAGTGCCAGATAGGCAAACGAGGCTATGTCGTCGTCCTTCATCGACGAGCCGAAGGGATGGCGACCGCTGATGCCTACGCCCCACTCGTACATGTTACTGTAATTGCGCATTGAGAGGAAAGCCTGCTTCAGCACCTGACGAGCCTCAACCGTAGGCACGTAACGAGTATGGTTGGTGAGCGAGATGTACTGGCCTATCATGGCAAGCACGCCCGTAGTGTAGGCAGGATAGAAACCGCCATGATGGAATGTGGTACCGTCGACCTTGATGCCGCCTATTGTTCCGGGAGTGTACTGAAGTGTTCCGCTGAGCCAACGTGTCAGTCCGGTAAGGGCACGGGCACGTTCGCACGGATTGACCATAAGCAAAGACGATACGGTCTTTGCCATGAGCAGCGTGTGCCACGAGTCGAGCAGCTCGTCACGTCCTGCCTTGGCGGGCACGCGGGTTTCCTGTAATGCCGACCAAAAGATAAGCGTCGAGAGTATATTGTCGCGATTCTTCGAACGCCATATAGCATCGCGCATGAGCCATGCGGTGTTGTACACGCGGCGAATCTGATAGCCGTAGTGATGGTTTGTGCCCATTCCGCTGCCGAAGGCGAATCCCTGATTGATGGCATAGTCCCATACGAGGAAGTAGTTATTGGATGCTTCAGCCGAGTGATTGCAGTAAGCGTCGAGCGCAAATCCTGCAAGCATGTCCTCAACATCATTGAGAGTAATCTCGCCCTTTTTGCGGTTGAGCTCGTCGGGAGCTACAATCGGAGCACCGGTGAAGCCCTCGCCGCTCTTGCGTATGTCTGCTTTCTTGAATGTGGCGTACGCCTTCTCCACCTGCTTCTTTGGCGCAACGCGCACGTCGAGAACCTCAGTGAGTCGCTTTTCAACAGTTGCGAGGTCCTGTTTCTCGTCGGCTGTGAGTTGCTTTGCCAAAGGAATGTCGTACTTATATTGCTCCCACTGCCACACACGGCACCAGTGCCAGAGGTCGCGATAGCTCAACGAGTTGTTCGAAGGCATCTGAAGGTCGGGAGTGGTGCGGTCGTTAATCTTCTTGACGGGGAAGGTGAGACGGTCGAGATATACCCTACCCTTGCGCTCGGGAGCTATGATGCGGTAGCCCGCAACGTTAGGGTTCTGCCCCACGCGCTGCATGTTCTTGAAGCCAATCCAGCAGGCTCGCCATCCGGCAGAATAAAGGCGGAAGGCAAACCGATAAGATACGTCGCCGTTGGGAGCGTAGAATTCGAATCGCAAAGAATCCTTCTGCGGGCGCTCGTTGTATATCCACAACATTATTCCATTATCGTCCTTCAAGGCAAAGGGCTTCTCTACGGCAACGTCAATAACGCTGCTGGGTGTAAAGTTCCATTCCAGACTCTTGGCGCCTTCCTTATAATAATCGGTAGAAAGAGCCAGTTCTTGAGGCTTGGAGCATTTGAAGTTTTGCGGAATCTGGTCCTCAAAACCAACGAGTTGTGCTGAAACCGACGAACTGAATGATAATAAGAATAATAGCAAATTTAAGATCTTCTGTGTCATAGTAAATTGGTTAGATACGGTAATTTATTATTTATGTCACAAAATTACAAGATATTTCTGACAAATAAAATTTATTTATTACTTTTGCGATGTTAATAATAACCCAAAACCTATTAAACCAATTATTCTTTTATATGAGACCATCCCATGCCCTCATTGCGGGTTTGCTCTGCATGGCAACTCCATCGATTGCCGACAACGATTTCAAGCCCAGTGTCAACATCGACCTTCAGACACGCGTCAGCTATCTCAACGACCGCGTCGACCACCAGATACGTCACGACGCTTCGGGATTTAAGGGCGACTACTTCTTGTTCAGCGTGAGCGGACAATTGACCGACCGACTCACCTATTCATGGCGACAGCGCATCAATCAGAAGAAAAACGAGAACGACCGGTTTGACGGTACCGACTGGGTTTACCTCGATTATAAACTCAGCAACCACTGGAACGTAGCAGCCGGTAAGCAGGTGGCTATGGTGGGCGGATACGAGTACGACCGCTGCCCTATCGACATATACGTCTCGTCTGAATTCTGGAACAACATCGCTCCGTTCCAATTCGGCGCCAGCGCTACGTATACCACGACCAACGGCAAGAGCCGTTTCACCGGTCAGGTGACCCAAAGCCTTTTCAATACACCTGCCAACCGCGACATGCTCGCCTATCATCTGCACTGGGCTGGCAACTACGGATGGCTCAACACGCTCTATTCGGCAAATATGATTGAGTATATGCCGGGCAAATTCATTTCGTACATAGCCCTCGGCAACAAATTCAACGCAGGCAATGCATCGCTCGAACTCGACTTTATGAACCGTGCGGCAAGCCATCAGACCTACTTCTTCAAGGACTGTTCGGTGATGGCGCGCCTCGACTATCGTCTTATTCCGCATCTCGGACTGTACGGCAAGTTCACATACGACGTTAACCGTACCGACACCAATGCCGACTTGTGCGTATTGCCGGGCACAGAGATAACGGCGTATGGCGGTGGTGTGGAGTTCTTCCCTACCAAAGGCAAGCCCGATGTGCGCGTAAGCCTGGGCGTGTCGCACTCTGCCGGCACCAACAGCAACCCCTCAGGAACACTCAACGACAACCATACTACTGTGCGATTGGCGTTCATTGCCAAGCTGCACCTGCTGTCGTGGAAAAGCAAATAGGCTTATTATTAATGTTAAGTGTTAAATGTTAAGTGTTAAATGTTGAGTGTTAAATGTTGAATGTTTAATTATTAATGAGCAATGAGTAAGATAAATCAAAAAAGCAAGAAGCTCATTCCGAGCGGAGTGTGGTGCATCGCGTCAGTAATAATCTTGTTCGGCTATCTGGGCACAGTAATGGGCGTACCAAACATGCTCAACACAATCATGAAGACAGCCCACGACCTTCTGCTCAACACCGTGTTCTATCTGATGAGTATCTGCGTCATTACCGGAGCTCTGGGCAGAGTGTTTGTAGAGTTCGGAGTGGTGGCACTGCTGGAGCGCACGCTGCGTCCGCTGATGCGCCCTATATTCAATCTGCCTGGCGTAACGTCGTTGGGCGCCGTGATGACATTCCTCTCGGACAATCCCGCCATCATCTCGCTTGCCAACGACAAGCGCTTTGCAAGCTACTTCAAGAAGTACCAGTTCATATCGCTCACCAACTTCGGCACGGCATTCGGAATGGGACTGCTCGTCATAGTGTTCATGGCAAGCCAGGGATATTACGTCGCCCCGCTCATAGGACTTGTCGGAGCGTGCTGCGGATGCGTATGCTCCACCCGGCTGATGCAGCGCTTCGTGCTCAAGGCTTATCCTCAATATGCCGTTGAGGATGCCGTATCGAAGGAAGATATAGAGGAAGAAGAGGAGGAAGACAAGAAGACCGAGAAGACAGTATTCATCCGTCTGCTCAACGCTATGCTCGACGGCGGACGCAGCGGTGTAGAGGTGGGCATTGCCATCATCCCCGGCGTGCTCATCATCTCCACCTTCGTGATGATATTTACGTTCGGTCCGGCGGTGGACGGAACGTACAACGGCGCTGCCTATCAGGGCGTAGAGCTGTTGCCATGGCTCGCCAACAAGATTGACTTCGTATTCGAGTGGCTGTTCGGTTTTCACGACCCGCACCTCGTAGCCTTCCCTATTACTGCTCTCGGAGCGGTAGGTGCAGCCCTCAGTCTGATTCCGGGCTTCATCAGTCACGGATGGATCGACGGCAACGCCATAGCCGTATTCACTGCCATCGGTATGTGCTGGAGCGGATTCCTCAGCACCCATACCGCCATGCTCGACTCCATCGGCTATCGCGACCTTACGCCTAAGGCCATCCTCGCGCACTTCTGCGGCGGACTCGTGGCCGCCATTTCAGCCCACTGGATGTTCGCTCTGTACACGCTGATAGCTGCTTGATACAGCCAACAACTAACGTCATTAACAACAAAGTTCACAAAGTTGTGGTCCACAACTTTGTGAACTTTCACTAAGACCACGGTTACATTCCTGGTCTTGAGTTCCTCATTATCTCTCCTGCCTTCGACTTCTCGCTGTCGAATGTCAATACGCCGTATATGGCGATGGCGTTCTCGGGGTCGACAATGTGGGGTGCCATGAGTCGCAAAACCTTGAGTTGCTTGTCGCCGAATGTGAATATCTTCATCATGCGGGCAGTCTGGCTGCATGAGTAGAAGCATCCGAGGCTTGCCACTTCAATCAAGTCGAACTTGTTGTCGTCGAAGCTTGCGCCCTTCACCTTATTATATAGTCGGCTGAAGGAAGCGTCGTCGAGACAGTAGCCGTAATAAGCCGGACCGTCAGGACCTGCCCCTGCACCGTATGGAGGAGCAGGTCGCTGATTGCAGTTTCCGATTTCGCTATTAGTGTTGTTATCCCAAAATTTAGTTTCATAAGCCACTACCCTACCGTTAAGGTCAAAGCCTACGACAATGCGTTTGCTCTCGCCCGTCAAGGCATTCATCTTGTAGTACTCCCACTTGTCGCCGTAAGCGTCGAAGCTCGTGAGCTTGGGCTGTCCCATTATGGCAATAACCTCCTGCTTGGTCATTCCTCGCTCCACCGTCTTCTTCACCTTTGCCTGTGCCGAAAGGCACACTGCCATCATCATAAAACTTGTGACTATAAGAGCCATCCATTCGTTTCGTTTCATAAGCTTTGCTTTTATTTAGGGTTGCTGTATGTTTCTTATCCGGTTGCAAAAGTAGCAAGTTACGCTGAAAGTGTAACGGTGAGAATCCCTATAGGTTGGTAGGAAAATCCCTAAAAGCAAAATCAGGCGCAGCAACAATTTGTTTTTGCGGGCAAATACGCATATTTCAAAATATAATTTATAACTTTGTACCAAAAGTTCAAAATGATAATTTGAAAAATAAAGATATATGATAAGCAAAGACATACTTAAACAGGTTTTAGCTACCAACCAAAATGATATCAAAAACTACAAGATAGTGCCTCGTGCATTGCCTTCCGATGACTTCACGTGTCGTGTATTTGTAGGTGTACGTCGTGCAGGCAAGTCTTTTATGCTGTACCAAAAGATACAGCAGCTGTTAGCTTTGGGCCATAGTTGGGACGAAATGCTCTATCTGAACTTTGAAGACGACCGTCTCGCTCAGTTCGACAGTAGCGATTTTGAACTGATATTGGAGGCTCATGCAGAAATGTACGGAAAACGCCCGATGCTGTTCTTGGATGAAATTCAGAATATAGAAGGTTGGGAAAAGTTTGCCCGTCGACTGGCCGATGCAAAGTATTACGTATGGGTAACGGGCAGTAACGCAAAGATGCTATCATCAGAAGTTATGACAACATTAGGAGGACGATACCTGGCAACAGAAGTTTACCCATACGATTTTCGTGAATTTTTAAAGATACAAAACATTGCTTATGATGAAATATCGCTATTGGCAACCGAGTCAAGGGCAATGGTACTACGAGCCTGGAACGAATATCTATTGTGGGGAGGATTGCCTGAGTCGGTAGGCCTTGCTGTGAAACGCGACTATCTGAGCAGTACATTCCAAAAAATATATCTCGGTGATATTGCAAGCCGTAACAAAATAGCCAACCCAAACATTCTACGCTTGATGTTAAAAAAATTGGCAGAAAATTACGAAGATAATACAACTGCATTGGGATTGAATGTAGACATGCTGTATTCCGATCTCAAGTTGTATGGATTGTACTTCGAAGCTATGTGTGAGAGAGATCTCAGCATCTACATCGAAAGTATCGGAGGGAAGTTGTTCCACTATAGGGATCATAACAATAGAGAAGTGGATGCGGTAGCGGAATTGCCTGATGGCAGGTATGCACTGTTCGAGATAAAATTGGGTACAAGGGAGATAGAATCCGCAGCCGAGAATCTCATCAAGATAAGGGATATCTGGAAGAGTAAAGGCATCGATAGGATGCCTGAATTCATGTGCATCATTTGCGGTATGTCCAATGCTGCATATCGCAGATCCGATGGGATATTTGTGGTGCCGATAACCGCATTAGGTCCATGACATCCGTATCATTTCCAAATGTTTCACGTTTCAGCAAATATGCAGCGATAAAACGACTATCGGTATGTGATAACAAAACTTCATCATCCCCTCACAATCAAGACAACGGCTGTGAACAAAGCGTCTCCCCATATGGGCTACTTTCATAGGCTTTCTTTGAAATCACGATAAACATCTCATCGGCCTTTATAATAGGTTTAAATATGGGCTCAAAATCAGAGAACTGTTATTTTATGACATCAGATTTCTCTAAACTGGGCCTGAAGGACGACATCGTCAAGGCGATAGATGAGATGGGTTGGACGGAACCGACACCCATTCAGATTGAAGCGGTCCCTGTCGGCATCGGTGGGAGGGATATCCTTGCACAGGCACAGACAGGTACCGGGAAGACAGGTACGTATGGTTCCATCATACTCGATAGGATAGAGGCCACCAAAGGCGGTTGGCCCCAGGCATTGATCCTCACACCCACCAGGGAGTTGGCATTGCAGGTGTCCGAGGAACTCGAGAGACTATCTAAGTACACAGGGCACAGGATCATCCCCATCTACGGAGGGGTGAGCATGGTCAGGCAGACACAGGACATGGACAGGGGCGTCGATGTGATCGTTGCCACTCCAGGAAGGTTATGCGACCATCTCAAGAGCGATGAGCGTCTTTTAGAAGATGTATCCATAGTGATATTGGACGAATCCGATAGGATGCTCGACATGGGATTCAGAAAGGATCTTGAATTCATATTGGGAAGGATCCCGGAGGAAGGTAGGCAGACGATGTTGTTCTCTGCGACGATGTCCAAGGATATCAGAAAACTCGCGTTGGATTGCCTCAATGATCCCAAAGAGATATGTGTCTCCAAAGATGAGGTCGTATTGGATCTGATCGATCAACAATACATGATGGTCGACAAAGAGGACAAGGTCGACACATTGCGTTACATTCTTGCGAAGGATCCGAAGAAGACGATGGTGTTCTGTTTCACCAAATACAGGGTAGACAAGGTCGTCAGGAAACTCAAGATGTCATTCAAACTCGCCGGGATACATGGCGAGTACTCACAGAACAGAAGGGAAGAGACCCTCCGCAAGTTCAAGGAGGGAGCCATCGAGGTCCTTGTAGCATCGGATATCGCTGCTAGGGGATTGGATATAGATGATGTGGAGCGTGTGATAAACTTCGATATGCCTCCTGAGGCGGAGACTTATGTCCATCGCATCGGAAGGACGGGAAGGGCAGGCAAACGCGGAACAGCATTATCATTCGTGATGAGGGAGGACAGGAAACTCATGAAGGAGATCGAGAACCTCACACTCATCCCGATGGAGGAGATACCTGCACCGACGAAAGGTGAGATGGATAAGGTGTTCTCGAACATCACGGAACTCCCTCGTCCTGTCATGGCTAAGAAGAACTCCAGGAAGAATGACGTTCCTGTCAAGGAGAAGGTGTTCGTCGTTGCTGAGATAAATATCGGTAAAGAGGACGGTATCACGAAATCATCCTTGGCGCAGATGATCAAGGATCACACGACGGTTCCCAAGAAATCCATCGGCGACATATACATAAGCGACAGGACAAGCACTTTACAGATAGAGAAGAGATATCTCTCGAAGACCGAGGACGGATTGTCCAAATGTGACGTGAACGGGAAATCCATCAAACTCTGGAAGATATCCGAGATCGAGGGATTGGAACTCAAACACACACTGGAGGATGAACCATCACCGAAGGGAGATGGTCATGATAAGGTTCGCAAGGATGACAGAGGGACACATGGCGGACACAGGAGTGGACGCCGTGAAGACACTCGTGGCGACAGAATGGAGCACTCAAGGCGTTCCACCAGAGATGACGGGGATCGTAAGAGAGATCACCGTAGATCCTACAATGATGATTCGCAGAGAAGGGAGCGTCCGAGATACGGTGACCGCAGGGACGGACCTAGGAGACAATCCGACCGTTCATACGGTGAACGTAGACGTAACGATGATGGCAACAGGGATTCCCGCAGATCATACGGCCCCCAGATGAACGATTCACGCGGATCGAGGGATGGCAGGTCACGCGACTCAAACCCACGCGATAGATTCCAGAGGCCGAGAAGGTCAGGAAGATACTAAAGGCGATCGAATTGGATGTCACGAAGGATCTGGAGGTGATGTTGGGGGACCCTAAGAAGGCCATCAAGTCGATGATGGTCCCTCTCATCGTTTCATATCTCGTGGTCCAGTTGAACATATTCGCCGACATGTCATGGTGCAGCGGACTAGGCTCGAATGCGAGTTCCGCCGTATCATCCATATTCCCGATCTATTGGATAATCTCAGGATTCGGCATAGGCATAGGTGTGGGTGCATCCACATCCATAGCAAGATATCTAGGCAGGGATGACAAGGCATCAGCGGACAGTGTAGCGACACAGACGATAGTCCTTGCCATATTATTCGGAGTAGTGGTGACACCGATCCTCCTGTTGGCGATGGATCCGATGATAACATGGATGGGCATCGGCGACATCAGGAAGGAATGTGCCGATTACATCATACCGATGGTCTGGAGCAGCGTCATATTAATCGTCAACGGTGCCATCGCAGGTGTCGTCAGAGCCGAGGGTGCCGCGAAGAAATCCATGGTGATCCTGCTTTCGGCTGCTATATTGAATATTATATTGGATCCCATACTGATATATGTCCTCGACATGGGCCTTCTGGGAGCAGGCTGTGCAACAGCAATCTCCACAGCCATCTCCACTGCGATAGGATTGTATTGGTATCGCAGGAAGATGATGTACATCGACATATCGTTCAAGGGTTTCCGCGTTAACATAGAGCAGATGAAGGATGTCCTCTTCGTCGGTATACCGCGTGTCACGGAATCAACGTTGATAAGCATCATGTCCTTGATACAGCGTTTCCTCATCGTACCCGTGGCAGGGATGATGGGTATCGCATTCTACAACGTACCGTGGAGATACGTATCCATAGCGATGGTGATCTCCCAAGCAGCAGGAATCCGTTTAATCCGTTCAATCCGTT
>OQVT01003215.1_pt1 | contig 10525 bp, 6 predicted proteins | sample 1691561 | NCBI WGS metagenome assembly OQVT01 (sample SAMN03418260, study PRJEB22391) | human gut metagenome | biome: human-gut; feature: organic feature; material: feces | host: Homo sapiens | place: Tanzania | collected 2013-01
TCAGCAACCGCTACGGCAACGGATACAGTAGCGCCAACCATAGGGTTGTTGCCCATGCCGATGAGACCCATCATCTCTACGTGTGCAGGTACAGAAGAGGATCCTGCGAACTGTGCATCACTGTGCATACGGCCGAGGGTATCGGTCATACCATAGGAAGCAGGGCCTGCTGCCATGTTATCCGGGTGAAGTGTACGTCCGGTTCCTCCGCCAGATGCTACGGAGAAGTACTTCTTACCAGCCTCGAGGCGCTCCTTCTTGTAGGTGCCTGCAACCGGGTGCTGGAATCTGGTCGGGTTGGTAGAGTTACCGGTGATGGAAACATCTACGTTCTCCTTCCACATGATCGCTACGCCCTCTGGAACAGAGTTTGCGCCGTAGCAGTTAACCTTCGCTCTAGGGCCATCGGAATAAGCGATGCGCTCTGTCTCGGTTACGGTGTTGGTATATGGATCATACTCGGTCTCAACGAAGGTGAAGCCGTTGATTCTGGAGATGATCTTCGCAGCGTCCTTGCCGAGGCCGTTCAGGATAACACGAAGCGGCTTCACACGAACCTTGTTTGCGTTGTTTGCGATACCGATCGCACCCTCAGCAGCTGCGAAGGACTCGTGACCAGCGAGGAAGCAGAAGCACTCTGTCTCCTCGGAAAGGAGCATCTTGCCCAGGTTACCATGACCGAGACCTACCTTACGGTTGTCTGCTACGGAACCAGGGATGCAGAAGGACTGAAGTCCCTCACCGATTGCAGCGGCAGCGTCTGCTGCGTTTCTGCAGTCCTTCTTGATTGCGATTGCAGCACCTACGATGTAAGCCCAGCAAGCATTCTCGAAGCAAATGGTCTGAACGCCCTTTACCATGTTGTAAACATCGAGGCCAGCGTCTTCTGTAATCTTACGAGCTTCTTCGATATCAGCGATACCGTACTTATTTAAAGCTTCATTGATCTGCTTGATACGTCTCTCGTATCCCTCAAATAATGCCATCTTAATTTCCTCCTTCTGAGCTTATCACTGCTTACGTGGATCGATGAACTTAACAGCATCGTCGATACGACCGTACTGGCCCTTTGCCTTCTCCCATGCTGTGTTAGGATCATCACCCTTCTTGATGAAGTCTGTCATCTTACCGAGGTTAACATACTTGTAACCGATGATCTGATCATCCTTATCAAGTGCGATGTCAGTTACATAGCCCTCAGCCATCTCGAGGTAACGAGGTCCCTTCTTCAGTGTACCGTACATGGTACCAACCTGGGAACGAAGGCCCTTACCGAGATCCTCGAGACCAGCACCTACTGCAAGTCCGTCATCGGAGAATGCAGACTGGGAACGGCCGTATGCAATCTGGAGGAACAGCTCTCTCATGGCTGTGTTGATCGCATCACATACGAGGTCAGTGTTTAATGCCTCGAGAACTGTCAGACCCGGAAGGATCTCTGCAGCCATCGCAGCAGAATGAGTCATACCGGAGCAGCCGACGGTCTCGACAAGTGCCTCCTGGATGATACCTTCCTTAATATTCAGAGAAAGCTTGCAGGCACCCTGCTGTGGTGCACACCAGCCTACACCGTGTGTGAATCCGGAAATATCCTTTACTTCCTTGGACTGTACCCACTTTCCCTCTTCAGGAATAGGAGCAGCACCATGATGAACACCCTGTGCGATAGGGCACATGTTCTCAACCTCATTTGTATAGGTCATATGAATCTCCTTTCAACAATCCACGCAAATTCGAAAACGTGAACGACGCAAAATTCAAATTTCCACAGCTTAAAACACTGTCTCGGAAACTTTGTCTATTTTCTCACAAAGAAGGCGTGTATTCAAGTGAATACACGCCGAAAATTTCATGTATACAAAATTCTTTTTGATCACTCTGTGGTACGACCCATGAGATAATCATCGATGCCCTGTGCAGCAGCCTTACCGGCACCCATCGCGAGGATAACGGTTGCAGCGCCTGTAACGGCATCACCACCGGCATAAACGGCGGTCTTCGAGGTCTGTCCGTTCTCCTCCTTCGCGATGATACAGCCATGCGAGTTGGTGTCGAGACCAGCGGTTGTATCCTTGATGAGCGGGTTCGGAGAGGTACCGAGGGACATGATGACCATATCACAGTCCATGTCATATACATCACCAGGGATCGCTTCCGGTCTGCGACGTCCGGATGCATCCGGCTCACCGAGCTGCATGCGCTGGATCTGTACACCCTTTACCCAGTCGTTCTCGTCGGTATAGATCTGAATCGGATTCTCGAGGAGATCGAAGATGATACCCTCTTCCTTCGCGTGGTGAACCTCCTCACGACGTGCCGGAAGCTCCTCCTCGGAACGGCGGTACACAACATGTACCTCTGCACCGAGACGAAGTGCGGTTCTCGCAGCATCCATCGCTACGTTACCACCACCGACGACAACCACCTTCTTACCAACCTTGATCGGGGTGTCGGAATCCTCACGATATGCCTTCATAAGGTTATTACGTGTGAGGAACTCATTTGCGGAGTAAACACCATTTGCAGACTCACCCGGGATATTCATGAAGCGAGGAAGACCTGCACCGGAGCCGATAAACACAGCATCGAAGCCCTCTTCTGTGAGGAGGTCATCGATGGTCAGGGAACGACCGATGATGACGTTCGTATCGATCTTAACACCGAGCTTCTTTACGTTCTCGATCTCCGGCTTTACGACACGATCCTTCGGAAGACGGAACTCAGGGATTCCATATACGAGAACGCCGCCCGGCTGGTGGAATGCCTCGAAGATGGTCACATCGTATCCGAGCTTTGCAAGATCACCTGCGCAGGTCAGTCCGGAAGGACCGGAACCGATCACGGCTACCTTCTTCCCGTTCGGTGTACCTGGCTTCGCAGCCACATAATCATGCTCTCTCGCCCAGTCTGCCACATAACGCTCGAGCTTACCGATGGAGATCGCCTCACCCTTGATACCACGTACGCACTTACCCTCGCACTGTGTCTCCTGCGGGCAGACACGTCCACATACAGCCGGAAGTGCAGAGGACAGTGCGATTACATCCGCTGCCGCCTCGATATTGCCTTCCTTTACATGATGAATGAAGCCCGGAATGTTGATGGAAACAGGACAACCCTGTACACACATCGGCTTCTTACACTCGAGACATCTAGTCGCCTCAAGATGTGCTTCTTCGTCATTATATCCGAGACAAACCTCTTCGAAGTTTGTTGCTCTTACCTTCGCATCCTGCTCGCGGACAGGAATTCTATTCTTAACGTCCATTCTCTGCCTCCTGATTATTTATCTGCTTCGCAGCCGCCGGAGTGTGTAGCACCCTCCTGTAATGCGAGCATCGCTCTTCCCTCTTCATCCTTATACTGTCTCTGACGCTTCATCGCGAGGTCGAAGTCTACGAGATGACCATCAAACTCAGGTCCATCTACGCAGGCAAACTTCACCTTATCGCCGACGATCAGACGGCAGGCACCGCACATGCCGGTACCATCGATCATGATCGGGTTCATGGAAACGATGGTCGGGATGCCGAGGTCCTTTGTAGTGAGGCAGGCAAACTTCATCATGATGACTGGTCCGATGGCAACGCACTTTGTGTACTTCTTGCCCTCTTCGTTCACCAGCTTCTTCAGAATGTCGGTGACGACACCCTTCTCGCCGTAGGAGCCATCATCTGTACATACATAGACATTGGCTGCCACCTTGCGAAGATCCTCTTCCATGATCAGGAGGTCCTTATTTCTCGCGCCGAGGATGACATCCGCCTCGATGCCGTGCTCATGCAGCCACTTCACCTGCGGATAAACCGGTGCAGCACCGACACCGCCGGCGATGAAGATGAACGACTCCTTCTTCAGCTCCTCGATCGGTGTGTCGACCATCTCGGACGGTCTGCCGAGCGGTCCTACGATATCCGTGAAAGAATCACCGGCCTTCAGGTGGCTCATCTTCTCGGTGGAAGCGCCCACTACCTGGAATACGATGGTGATGGTCTCTGCCTCTCGATCGTAATCTGCGATGGTAAACGGAATTCTCTCGCCCAGCTCTCCGAGCTTCGCAATCATAAACTGACCAGGTTCACACTTCATGGCAACAAATGGTGCCTTGATGACCATAAGCCAGTCCTTGTCAACAAGGTGCTCAACTTTGGTTATTTCGTACATGATCTCCTCCATGTTCTTCGTTCTCTGAGATTACGGATCGCAGAGCGACTTCTGTGCCCGAATCACAATAGCTTCATTATAACATTTCTCATCGGAATCACAACAAAAGTTTCACAAGCCTGCCGATAATTTAACGATTTAACGAAGATACCGTTCAGCTATGGCGACCCGGAGGGGCGGCAACGGCGGCACAGTACTCCTAGGCCGGTTCAATCTAAGTCGAGTCCCCCTGTCTGCACTGCTGCAAATAAAAAAGGCTTGCGATATCGATGCTGAATTTTTAAAATGGGAAGTACAGTAAACTGTATGCAGGGGTTTCTGCCCTTCTGCATATATCGCCGGAGGTGTGTCATGGATGAACTGAAGCAGCAGTCTGAAAATCATAAGCTGAATCAGGAAACGGCTGAAGCCGAAAAGACGGTTTCGAATATCGATATCCGTTCAAAGGTGGACGACGAGCCGGAGATCCCGGAGGAGTCGCGTCCGAACTTGACCGACCTTTTCGAGTCCATCCCGGATGACGATAAAAAATCGGACGACGATGACCGAAGCCAGATCCACACCGATACCGACGATTTCGATGAGGATAAGGCAGACGAGCCGGAACGTGAGGACGAACTCGAAGAGCTCATCGACGAGGGTAATAAGGAAGAGATCAGTGAGTACTTCGAGGAGATGCAGCCGGCCGACTTCGTCGAGGAGGTCGATGACCTCGATGATGAGGACCTGCAGAAGCTCCCGAAATTCCTGAACACCGAGCAGCTGACCGAGATCATGGAGGAGGCGGATGATGACACGCGTCAGCGTATCAGTGAGCACCTCGATGATGATACCCTGCTCGCCATGTTCGAGGACATGTCGAAGGATGATATCGTAGATATCCTGGGCGAGATGGAAATCGCCCATCAGAAGCGACTCCTGAACCGCATGAAATCCGGTGACCGCCGGATCATTCATACTCTCCTGCAGTATCCGGATGACAGTGCCGGTGGTATCATGACCACCGAGTACATCGCCCTGCGGGAGGACCGTACCTGTGCCCAGGCACTCGACACGATCCGTGACATCGGTCCGAAGACCGAGGTCATCGAGACGATCTATGTTACCGACGAGGAGCGCCTGAAAAAGCTGGTCGGCACCGTCGACCTTCGGGATCTCCTGAGCTCGCCGCGTAACACGAAGCTGTCCGAGATCATGGATGATCAGGTCGTCTCCGTCGAACCGGAGGTCGATCAGGAGGAGGTCGCTCAGGTCGTATCGAAGTATGACCTGCAGGCCATCCCGGTCGTGTCCAGTAAGGGCTCCATCCTCGGCATCATCACCGTCGATGATATCATCGATGTCATCAATGAGGAGCACGATGAGGATATCGCGCACTTGGGAGGTACCTCCGCAGAGGAGGGTCTCGATACGACCCTCTGGGAATCCGTACGCATGCGTCTGCCATGGCTGCTCGTCAACCTGCTGACCGCCTTCCTCGCATCCTTCACAGTCAAGATGTTTGAATCGACCATCGCGAAGGTGGTCGCCCTCTCCGCAACGATGACCATCGTCTCCGGTATGGGCGGCAATGCAGGCACCCAGACCATGTCCGTCATGGTTCGTGAGCTCGCAAACGACGAGATCACGTTTAAGGAAAACTGGAAGTCCTTCGTGAAGGAGATCCTGCTTGGCGTCGTCGATGGTGCCGCTACCGGTCTCGTAACCGGCATCGTGGTCGCCCTTCTCTATGGCAATGTCTATCTCGGACTCATCATCTTCCTCGCGATGATCGGCAATCTCGTGGTTTCCGGCATCTTCGGCTTCCTGGTACCGCTTACCCTCGAGAAGCTGCATGCCGACCCGGCCCTCGCCTCAAGCATTTTCGTGACGACCGCCACGGATGTCCTCGGATTTTTCATCTTCCTGGGACTCGCCAGCGCGTTTCTTCCGTATCTGGAATAGTCTGAATTTTAATGGGCGCAGGGCCCGTAAGGCCCTGCGCCCATTGTTTTACCAAAAAGGAACGCCGCCCGGATGGGCGGCGCTCCTTTTAAGAGAAAAAGTCATTGACTAAGCTTTCGTATGGATCAGATCTGATTAGAAATCTACCTCTGTGTCATAGTAGCAGGCCTTCAGCAGCTTCTCCATCTCTTCCTGAGACGGCTGACGAGGGTTGGAACCGGTACATGCATCACCGATCGCTCTCTCTGCGATGCCAGGGAGTCTCTCAAGGAATACATCCTCAGGTACGAAGCCCTGCTCTGTCGGATAGGAATCTGCGCCATAGTTCTTGATGCAGTGCGGGATGTTCAGGTCATCGTTCATCTTGCGGAGATACTTGATGAGGTTTGCAACCTTCTCATCATCGTTTGCGCCCTCGAGGTGCATGTAATCCGCGATGACACCATATCTCTTCTTCGCAGTCTCGTCCTTTGCATTGAACGCGATAACCTTCGGAAGGTACATCGCGTTTGCAGCACCATGGATGATGTGTGCGCCGTAATCAGCGAATACAGCACCGGTCTTGTGTGCCATGGAGTGAACGATACCGAGCAGTGCGTTCGAGAATGCCATACCAGCGAGGCACTGTGCATCATGCATGGTATCACGGGCAGCCATATCCTCGTTGTAGGACTTTACAAGGTTGTCCTGGATGAGCTCGATCGCGTGAATAGCAAGCGGATCGGTGTAGTTGCAGTTCGCGGTAGAAACGTAAGCCTCGATGGCGTGTGTCATCGCATCCATACCGGTGTGTGCAACGAGCTTCTTCGGCATGGTCTCTGCAAGCTCAGGATCGACGATCGCAACATCCGGTGTGATCTCGAAGTCAGCGATCGGGTACTTGGTGCCCTTCTGATAATCGGTGATGATCGAGAATGCAGTTACCTCGGTTGCGGTACCGGAAGTAGAGGAAATCGCACAGAAGTGTGCCTTATGGCGAAGCTCCGGAATACCGAATACCTTACACATATCCTCGAAGGTGCAATCCGGATACTCATACTTGATCCACATCGCCTTCGCAGCATCGATCGGTGATCCACCGCCCATCGCGATGATCCAGTCAGGCTGGAACTCGATCATGGCTGCAGCGCCCTTCATAACGGTCTCAACGGATGGATCCGGCTCGATACCCTCGTAAAGCTGAACCTCGAATCCAGCCTCCTTCAGATACTCCTCTGCCTTCTGCAGGAATCCGAAACGCTTCATGGATCCACCACCGACGCAGATCATCGCCTTCTTACCCTTGAAGTTCTTGAGCTCTGCTAATGCGCCCTTACCGTGATAAATGTCTCTTGGTAAACAGAATCTAGCCATAAGATATTCCTTCTTTCTTTTTGTCAAACCTCCGTTACATCACGAACGGAATGTCCGTCTGCCGAGGCTTGTTATTTCTTTAACATTCGCACACATTATATCATTCTGCTCAGTCAATAGCAATGGCCATCCGGTATTTTGGTAAAAAATTAACAAAAAGTTCGCAAAAATTTGATGATGTAGACGAAAACGAATGCCCATCATATTCATCAAGGGGAGCCGGAGTGCCGCTTAGGGTTCCCGGCTTAGATTTCACCGGCCACGAAGTACTGTGCTTCCGTTGCCAGCTCTCCCGGACTCTGTCCGATCGTTATTCCGTTTCCCCGCGATATCTGTTAATATAGAAGCATTGACCCAAACGCAATCGATGAATCGCTTCATATAAGAAAGAGGTATACATGTTAAAAGTCGAAAGAACATCTGTGATGAATCTGGAAAATGCGATGCGCGGTGCCCGGAATCCACTGAACTCCTGGGCACGCTCCGACAGCTACTATGACGAGGACGGAAACTATGTGCTGGGACCGAATGATCTCTCCCTCGCAAAGCGTCTCCGTCTCGCCGGCTCCGATCACCGGAAGTTTGTACGCCAGATTTTCGTCTGCTGCGATGTCACCGCACCACTCTACTGGTGGAAGGAGTACGATACCTATAAGGTAGCAACCGTTGCAAACTCCACCTCGACCATGCATAAGATCCACAGTAAGCCGATCGAGCTCGAGGATTTCTCGCACGATCATCTGACCGACGATGCACTCGAGATCATGAAGAATTACATCGCGGAGATCGAGAAGATCCGCCTCCGCTATATGGAGAACGGAAAGGATAAAGCCGACTGGTATGATCTCATCGAAATGATCCCGGAGTCCTATAACCAGATGCGCACCATCTCGCTGAACTACGAGACCCTGATCAACATCTACTTCGCACGGAAGAATCACAAGCTCGACGAGTGGCATACCTTCTGCCACTGGATCGAGACCCTCCCCTACGCGAAGGAGATCATCCTCGCGGAGACGGAGAACACGGAGCCGGAGGCCTGAGACCCTATTCAGGACCGATGTTTCGCAGAGACCGGGCCCGCAGACGCAGCGGCCTGAGGACTCTCCTGCGTCGATGCCTGATGGAAGCATTGACCGAACAGACCGTACATATGTATAGAGAAAGACCAGACGAGCGACTGACCGCCTGGTCTTTTTATGTGCTTATGAAATCTATACCGGAATCGCCTGCTCGAGGATGATGGAGTAGATGAGCTTCTCCTTCACCCGGAGCCCGGTGATCTTCTCGAGGGCCTCCGCGTAGAGCTCGAGCTGCTTCTGGTAGCGCCCGATCAGCGTCTCCGCCTCCCGGACATGGTCGGACTTATAGTCCACGAGGACGATCTCACCGTCTTCGATGAAGAAGGCGTCGATGATGCCCTGCAGGATAACCGGCTCCGACGTGCCACTGACCGAGAAGAGATAATCATTCGGCACCTGCTTCATGAAATGCTGCTCACGGTAAAGTGTATCCGCCGCCTGCGCCTTCCGAAAACGCGCCGCGAGCGGCGACTGCAGAAAGGCCTGAAAACGCTTCGGATTGACGAGCTTAACTTCGGCTTCCGGCAGCTTCTGCTCGAGCTGCGCCATGAAATCCGACGACGTATCGAGATAATCGTACTTCTCCAGCGCATGGTGATAGGCATCGCCGACATCCGCGCCCGCCTTTTCCTGGTAGTGCACCGGCTTCTCCGGGGCTATGCCGGACGGGTCGGTCTCGCTGTGATCCACCTCGAGCTGCCAGTGCGCCTGGCCCGTCGGATCGGTTTCAATCTGGTCCACTGTGCGATTCCTATGCTCCTGGCCCGTCGGGGCGGTCTCACTGTGATCCGCGCTCAGATGCCAATGCTCCCGGCCGGCACGTGCGTGGGCCTCCTCGAAGGCTTCCATCGCCGTTTCCTTGATTTCGGAGACGGAGTGCTTCGGATAGAGCCGTGTCGCCGCCGCATGCGGATAGTGATAGGAAAGATCCTCCATGGCCTCCACATACGATGGTGCAGCCGGATTCACTGCGGCGACGGCCTGCTGCAGCTTCTCCTCCTGACGAAGACGGTTCAGCGCCGTCTGCTCTGCGGCGAGATGGATGTCGTGCAGGGTATAATCGAAGAGCTCGATGACATCCCGGGTTGCACCGACCCGCTGCAGCTTTTCAGCACCCTCGGCCATCATGATCCAGTCGAGATAGCAGCCGGCACTCTCAAGCTCCGTTCCGGAGAGCGGAGCCTCCGCGTCCGGATACTTCTGAAGAAGCTTTTCGATGTTACCCGTCGTAGCGGTCAGGATCAGCTTTTCTTCGGCGCGCGTCATCGCGACATAGAGCACGCGAAGCTCCTCGCCAAGCTGGTCCGTCTCCAGCTTTTTCCGAATCGCCGCCCGCTTCAGGGACGGAATCTTCACTTTATTTTCCAGATCCACATAATCGCAGCCGATGCCCAGCTCCGCATCCACCAGCACCGCATCATTCAGCGAGCGCGTGTTGAACCTCCGGCTCATACCGGAGAGGAACACCACCGGGAACTGCAGGCCCTTCGACTTATGGATCGACATGATGCGCACGAGGTCATCCTGGTCGGAGAACACCGTCGCCTCGCCCTGGTCACTGTCGTACTTCTTCAGCTTCTCGATATAGCGGATGTAGTCGAAGAGACCCTTGTACGAGGTCTTCTCGAAGGAAAGCGCCATATCGATCATCGCGTCGAGATTCGCCTTGCGACGTCGGCCCGCCGGCATCGCGGAGACGTAGTGGTCGTAGCCGGTCTCGTCGAAGATCCGGTACAGCAGCTCGTGGATCGACAGGTAGTGGGCCATGGCGCGGTAGTGCGCGAGATCCGCACAGAAGTGGTCGAGCTTCGCCTGCAGCGCCGGCGCGAGCGGTGGCTTTTCCTCGCTTTCTGCGGATGCGATGGCGGCAGTGTCGTCATCCAGGCAAAGCGCCGGCGGAGCCTCGACCGTACTGGTGCCGATACCGTCCGCAGCGCCATCGGCTGTACCGTCGGAAGCATTGGCCGCGGAGCTGCTTTCTG
>OQVT01003216.1_pt1 | contig 10523 bp, 8 predicted proteins | sample 1691561 | NCBI WGS metagenome assembly OQVT01 (sample SAMN03418260, study PRJEB22391) | human gut metagenome | biome: human-gut; feature: organic feature; material: feces | host: Homo sapiens | place: Tanzania | collected 2013-01
GGGGCTTCTCGACAAGATACTGGGTGAGCACACCCATGCCGGGACCAATCTCCAGGACGGGAATCTCGGGGCAGGCGTCCACGGTGTCGGCGATGCGGCGGGCAATGCCTAAATCGGTCAGGAAGTGCTGGCCGAGATGCTTTTTGGGCTTAACGGACTTCATCTTTTTCTTAATTTTTCTTTATTCGGCCACAAAGTTAGGAAAAATAATCCGTACTTTGAAAGAAAAAGGCTATCTTTGCTCTCCGAAATGGACAGTAATAAGCATGTCAATAGCGTTGTGAAGGTGGCGCTGCCCCTATTGCTGGGTGGCGCGATACTCTACTGGATGTACCGGGACTTTGATTTCGGCAGCATCCGGGAGGTGCTGACCAACGAGATGAACTGGACCTGGATGGTCCTCTCCCTGCCCTTCGGCATACTGGCGCAGGCCTTCCGGGGCTGGCGCTGGGAGCAGGCGCTCACGCCCATCGGCGAGCATCCGCGCAAGCGGGTCTGCGTGCTCTCCATCTATCTCTCCTACGCCGTGAGCCTCGTCATCCCCCGCGTGGGCGAGGTGGCGCGCTGCGGGGTGCTCCGCAAATGGGACGGCACGTCCTTTCCCAAGGCTATCGGCACGGTGGTGACGGAGCGCGTGGTTGACACCTTGATCGTCGCGATCATCACGGGACTGGCCTTCCTCATGCAGCTCCACGTCTTCGGCACGTTTTTCTCGCGCACGGGCACACGCATCGACGACGTACTGTCGAGTTTCTCCACGATGGGATGGATCGTCACGGCCATCTGTGCCGTCGCCACGCTGGTCTTCGCCTACTTCTTCCTCCGCACGCTCTCCATATATAAAAAGGTGAAGGAGACGCTGCAGGGGATTTGGCTCGGCATCACCTCGCTCCGCGGCGTGCGCAACGTCCCACTGTTCATCCTGTATAGCCTGGCGATCTGGGCGAGCTATTTCCTCCATTTCTACCTCACCTTCTTCTGCTTCAAGGAGACGGCGAGCCTGGGACTGACCTGCGCGCTGGTCTGCTTCGTCGTAGGATCCATAGCGGTCATCGTCCCCACGCCCAACGGCGCCGGACCCTGGCATTTCGCCGTCAAGACGATGCTCATGCTCTATGGCGTCGCCTATGCGCCAGCGCTCTATTTCGTACTGATCGTCCACACGGTGCAGACGCTGCTCGTGGTCCTGCTCGGCATCTACGCCTGGATCGTGCTGGCCTTTATGAAGAAGCGCAAGCAGGGGCAGCAGCCCGCGGCCGTAGTGGCAGACAACCGATAGGAGAAGCCGCTGGGGGAAGCCACGAGGAGGAGGGGCTGCAGGGGAAAGCTGCAGGGAAAAACCACGCAGCAGGAAAACCACGCAGCAGGAAAACCGCAAGGAGGAGAACCGCAAGGGGGAGAACCGCAAGGGGACCGATACCTGCAGCGGAGAAAACAGAAAAAAAGAAATTGTCTAATCAGGTAGTGGCCGGACTCGCTCCACCGCTCCGCAAAACAATAAAATAACTATGGAAGAGATCAAAAACCTAAAGCCGGAGTGCATCTGGCGCAACTTCGACGCATTGACCAAGATTCCGCGCCCGTCAGGCCACGCAGAGAAAGTACAGCAGTTTCTGCTCGACTTCGCCAAGCGCGTCGGCGTAGAGGCATTCCAGGACGCTGGCGGCAACATCGTCATGCGCAAGCCGGCCACTCCTGGCTATGAGAACCGCAAGGGCGTCGTGCTGCAGGCCCACATGGACATGGTGCCGCAGAAGACACCGGACAGCACGCACAACTTCGAGACCGACCCCATCGAGACCTATATCGACGAGGAGGGCTGGGTGCGCGCCAAGGGCACGACGCTCGGTGCAGACAACGGTCTGGGCGTGGCTGCCATCATGGCTGTCATGGAGAGCAAGGACCTCAAGCACGGTCTGGTCGAGGGTCTGATCACCCGCGACGAGGAGACGGGCATGTTTGGTGCCAACGAGCTCCCCGAGGGTGAGCTCTGCGGCGATATCCTGATGAACCTCGACTCAGAGCTCTGGGGCAAGTTTGTCATCGGTTCTGCTGGTGGCATTGACATCACCGCCAAGCTGGAGTATCAGCCGGTCGCCAACAACGAGGAGACGGCAGTCCGCGTGACGCTGAAGGGCCTCTTTGGTGGCCACTCGGGCCTGGAGATCCACTGTGGCCGCGCCAACGCCAACAAGGAGATGGTGCGCCTCGTACGCAAGGCCGTACAGCAGCTGGGCGCTCGCCTGGCCGTATGGCATGGTGGCAACATGCGCAACGCCATCCCGTTCAAGGCAGAGGTCGTGCTCGCCCTCGCTGCCGACAAGGTGGAGGCACTGAAGAAACTGGTAGAGGATCAGCGCCTGCTCATCGAGGATGAGTTCAAGGGCATCGAGAAGAACGTCGAGTTCTTCGTGGAGCCGGTGGAGAAGCCCGCCGAGCTGCTGCCCTCTGAGATCCAGGACAACCTCATCGACGCAATCTACGCTTGCCACAACGGCGTGCTGCGCATGATTCCGGCTTATCCCAACGTGGTGGAGACCTCTTCCAACCTCGCCATCATCGACATCGAGAACGGCAAGGCTGCCTTCAAGATCCTCACGCGCTCCAGCCGCGAGGACATGAAGGAGTATCTCTGCCGCACGCTCGAGAGCTGCTTCAGCATGGCTGGCATGAAGACGGAGTTCACCGCACCCTACGGTGGCTGGGATCCGAACCCCGACAGCGAGATCCTCAACCTGCTCAAGGCTATCTACAAGGAGCAGAACGGCCAGGAGGCTACCGTCCAGGCTGACCACGCCGGACTGGAGTGCTCCGTCATCCTTAGCAAGTATCCGGGTATGGACGTCGTCAGCATGGGCCCGACGCTCCTCTCTCCGCATACGACCAGCGAGCGCGCACAGGTGGCTACGGTAGAGCCGTTCTGGAAGTTGCTCACCACCGCCCTTGAGCGCGTGCCGGAGAAGAAGTAATCTCTCCCCTACTCTTCCCGCCTGCTGGCGGCCCCAGCCTGCCGACATCCTCTGCTCGCTAACGCCAGCCGCCAACTGACGACTGTCAGCCTGCAGACGGGATTATAATCTATGGGATACTTGACCTCATCCTTTCACCCCGGGGCCAAGTATCCCATTTTTTCTTTGACGCTATTAATGCTTGCTTTTCCTCTTCGCTATCTAAGGTTTTTCATTATTTTCTAGCAAAGTTAATTGATTATATGTTACTTTGCCAACAGAAGCACTTCTATCTAAAACATTCGCAAGATTGTTCGTATCAAGGTAGAACCTTATCTCAAAACTGCTCTCATGTCGCGAATGACAACATGAAATATGTTGGGATCATCAGAGAAATACCATTTCTCTAACTTGTTCATCATTTTCAGCATTTTTTGCCAACAGTTCCTCTTTTGTATAAATCTTTTTCTTTGCCATAATTTTGCACTTTTCTTTTGCGTTCCCTTTTGGCTACATCTACATGGGTAGGAACCATTCTAATACTTGCGGAAAGTGAGGGATTCAAACCCCCGATACCCGTAATGGGTATACCGGATTTCGAGTCCAGCGCATTCGGTCACTCTGCCAACTTTCCAAAAAACTACGGGTGGGAACTCTTTCTGCTCATTAAGACAGAACCGTCGCCAGCCCTTTGTTAGATACTGTCAACAACCTCTTTGAGAGATCTGTCAACAACCATTTTGAGAGTTCTGTCAACCTCTTTGAGGGATCAGTCAACCTGAATGAGAGATCAGTCCACTCTTTTGTAGGAGAAGTAACACCTTTTGAAGGAGAAGCCAAACCCTTTTGAAGGAGAAGTCACCCCTTTGATTGATAATGCTTGCGGGTCAATAAGAGTAAAACTCTTAGACTTCGCAACCACTAACTATCTATTTCTCATGCAAAGGTAAACACTTTATTTGTAACGACCAAATGTATGGGGCAAAAAAATGAGGAAATTAACTGAACCACCACATAAAGAAATCGTGCGACCCCGTGAAATCGTCATAGCAACTGCCGAAGAACACCAACAAGATGCCCAAGATGGTGCCAATAATGGGGATAGCGATCGCAATGAGTACCACCAGTACGATGATATACAAGAGGGAATAGAGAAACTACTCCATACTTGATGATTATTGCGATTTATTCAAAGGAGAGTTTGTCCAAGCGCTCCTGAAGGCCTTCGGCCAGACTCTGGCGAATGGAGAGGACGATCTCGCAGTCGTTGTCGAAAGACTGGCTGACGATACGCGCTCCCGTCTCCTTGACCACCCGCATGACGGCATTGATCATCGGATAGGTGAAACGATAGGTGATGCGCTCCTCCACAAATTTTTCTTCTATGACGGCCTTGGAAAGTGCGTCCTCCGTCGCCGTGCGGTAGGCCACGATAAGTCCTCCCGTGCCCAGGTTGACGCCACCATAATAGCGGATGACCACGACCAGGACATCGGTGAGCTCCAGCCGGTTGAGTTGGCCAAGGATGGGCTTGCCCGCCGTGGAGGAAGGTTCGCCGTCGTCGTTGGCACGGAAATCAGCACGGTCCGGTCCCAGGACGTAGGCATAGCAACAGTGGCGCGCATCATAGTATTTCTTCCTATACTCCTTGACGATGGCCATAGCCTCATCGACAGAGTCAACATGATGCACAAAGGCGAGAAACTTGCTCCGCTTTTCGGAATAAAATCCCTCGCAGACTTCCTTGGAAACGGTCTTGTAGGTATCTGCCATTCTGTAAAATTAGAGATTGGAAAAAATCCGCAGCCCCAAGAGAGAGGACTGCGGACTAAACAATCTATTAATCATTAATCATCAAAAAGATGATCAATCCTCTGTCTCCAACTTGTGGATAACCAAGCCAGAGCGGAGTTTTGGCTCAAACCATGTGGCCTTCGGCGGCATAATGTTGCAACTGTCTGCGATGTCCATGATCTGCTTCATTGAGACAGGATAGAGAGCCAGAGCCCAGCGCATCTCGCCGCTATCGACACGACGCTTCAACTCGCCGAGGCCACGGAGACCACCGACGAAGTCGATACGCTTGTCAGAGCGGAGATCCTTGATGTTCATCAGCTCGTCGAGGATCAGACGGCTGGAGATATCTACGTCGAGCACGCCGATAGGATCGTTGTCGTCGTAGGTACCCGCCTTGGCGTTGAGGGCGTACCAGTGGCCGTCGAGATAGAGTGAGAACTCGTGGAGGTGAGCCGGCTTGTAAATCTCCGTGCCCTTGTCCTCTACCGTGAAGTTGACCTGCAGTGCAGAGAGGAACTCCTCAGAAGACATACCGTTGAGGTCGCGAACGACGCGGTTGTAGTCGAGGATCGTCAGCTGGCTGGCGGGGAAGCTGACAGCCATGAAGTAGTTGTACTCCTCCTTGCCCGTGTGGTTGGGGTTCTGCTTAGCCTTCTCAGCACCTACGAGGGCAGCAGCAGCAGAACGGTGGTGACCATCGGCGATGTAGAGAGCCGGCATCTCGGCAAACTCCTTGGTGATGGTGTCGATGTCGTTCTTGTCGCTGATCACCCAGAACTGGTGGCGGAAACCGTCGATCGGAGCGATAAAGTCATACTCCGGCTCCGTCTGAGCGTAGCGGTTGCAGAGGTCGATGAGGGTCTGGTTGTCGCGATAGGCGAAAAAGACCGGCTCGATGTTGGCGTCGTTGACGCGAACGTGCTTCATGCGGTCCTCCTCCTTGTCACGGCGGGTGAGCTCATGCTTCTTGATCACGCCATTCATGTAGTCCTCCACATAGGCGCCCACGACGAGACCATACTGCGTGTGGCCGTTCATCGTCTGAGCGTAGATGTAGTAGTGATCCTCCTTGTCCTGGACGAGCCATCCCTTCTCCTGGAACATCTTGAAGTGCTCCTTGGCGCTCTCATAGACGCGCGGGTCGTACTCAGAGGTGCCCTCGGGGAAGTTGATCTCCGGCTTAATGATGTGGTAGAGACTCATCTCGTTGTCACCAGCCTCGGCGCGAGCCTCGTCTGAATCGAGGACGTCGTAAGGACGCGACTCTACACGCTCTACATATTCTTTCGGTGGGCGAACGCCCTTGAACGGTTTAATAATTGCCATATAAAATATTGAAAAAAAACGCCCCATTCCCCCGCTCGCAAGAACAGGGAAAAGGGGACTATTAAAAAAGATGATTACTTATTTACCTGGAACTTGGTGCAGCCATCCGTGAAGAAGGCGTTGATCTGACGGGCAGCAGCGATACCAGCGTTGATGTTGGCCTCAGCGGTCTGAGCACCCATCTTCTTCGGCGTAGCGAAGTAGCGTGTGCCAAACTTCTTGAACTCCTCGTCCATGTCGGGCATGATGTCGGCGATGTAGCGGAGATCCTCACGCTCGTTCATCAGCTTCAGCAGGCCCTCCTCGTCGATCACCTCCTTGCGGGCAGCGTTGACGAGGATTCCACCCTTCGGCATCAGGTTGACCATGTCATAGTTGATGCTCTTGATGGTCTCCGGCGTAGCGGGGATGTGGAGAGAAAGCACGTCGCTGATCTCGAAGAGCTCCTTCTGATCCTTGCAAGCGTGTACACCCTCCTTCTCGATAGCCTCAGCGGGAACGAAAGCGTCGTAAGCAGACACCTCCATGCCGAAGCCCTTGGCGATGCGGGCCACGTTGCGACCGACATTACCGAAAGCGAGCAGACCGAGACGACGGCCCATGAGCTCATGGCCAGACTTGCCATTGAAGTGGTTGCGAGCCACATAGACGAGCATACCCATCACGAGCTCAGCCACGGCGTTGGCGTTCTGACCCGGCGTGTTCTCGACGACGACGTTCTTCTCCTTGGCATACTGGCAGTCGATAGAATCGAAGCCGGCACCAGCGCGAACGACAATCTTCAAGTTCTTGGCGGCGTCGAGGACCTCAGCGGTGATTTTGTCGGAGCGAACGATCATGGCGTCCACGTCCTTGACAGCGTCGAGGAGCTGCTCGTTGGTCTCATATTTCTCCAGGAGCACTACCTCGTGGCCCGTGCCCTCAAATTCCTTCTTGATGCCCTGTACAGCCTCAGCTGCGAACGGCTTAGCAGTTGCAATTAAAACTTTCATTGAATGTATTGATTATATAAGTCTGTTATAATAAGGAGACAGGGAAACTGCTGCTCCCCCGTCTCACTCATGTCTCTAAAAATTAGTGCTGTGCCTCGAAGTCCTTCATAGCCTGGACGAGTGCCTGAACACCCTCGACAGACATAGCGTTGTAGCAAGAAGCACGGAAACCACCGACTGAACGGTGACCCTTGATACCCAACATGCCACGCTCGGTAGCGAAGTCGAAGAACGGCTTCTCCAGCTCCTTGTACTCGTCGTTCATGACGAAGCAGATGTTCATGCGAGAACGATCCTCCTCGGCGACGGTACCACGGAACAACTTGTTGCGGTCGATCTCTCCGTAAAGGATGTCAGCACGCTCGATAGCGCGACGCTCCATCTCCTTGACACCACCCTGGGCCTTCACCCAACGGACCGTCTCAAGCAGAGAGTAGATAGGCACCACAGGAGGAGTATTGAACATAGAACCCTTGTCCACGTGGGTGCGATAGTCAACCATCGTAGGCAACTCGCGCGGAGCCTTGCCCAGCTCGTCGTCCTTGACGATCACGAAGGTGACACCGGCCATAGACATGTTCTTCTGAGCACCACCGTAGATAGCCTTGTACTTAGACACATCGACCGGGCGGCTCATGATATCAGAAGACATATCGGCGATCATCGGCACATTGACGTCGAGGTCCTTGAGGAGCTCCGTACCGTAGATCGTATTGTTGGTCGTGACGTGGAGGTAGTCCACGTCAGCAGGAACGTCGTAGTTCTTGGGGATGTAGCTGTAGTTGTCGGCAGCTGAAGAGGCAACCTCGATCACCTCACCGAAGAGCTTAGCCTCCTTGAGGGCCTTCTTTGCCCACACACCCGTGTTGACATAGGCAGCCTTCTTGATCAGGAAGTTGGCAGGGATCTGCATGAACTGCGTAGAAGCACCGCCACCAAGGAAGAGCACTGAGTAGCCCTCGGGAATGTCGAGCAGCTCCTTGATGAGAGCGACGGTCTCGTCCATAACGGCCTGGAAAGCCGGACTACGGTGGCTAACGCACATCAAAGATACGCCCATACCGTTGAAATCCAGGATCTGCTTTGCAGTGTTCTCGACGGCCTCGCGCGGCAGAAGCGACGGGCCTGCATAGAAATTGTACTTCTTCATCTCTAAAGTATTAATTGAATTGATTGATGTTTCGACTGCGAATTTACTGCTTTATTTCCACACGGCCAAATATTTTAGCGTTTTTTATCAATCAAACTGTAAGCTGCGACATGGGGACAGGCCGTGTTGCGCCCCAGCACAGTTTACATTTGGTCACGCGTTTCACTTGATTTCCTCCACTACCGTACGGATTCCCTTGATTTTCTCTCCACTTGTCATTTTGAGAACCGTAGCGAGTTTACTTTTTGCCACTGCGGCATAGGCATAGCGCTGCATCACGTCGATGCGTCCGATCTCCGTGGCTTTGAGTCCGCCCTTCTTGCAGAGGAAACCCACGATATCGCCCTTCGAGACCTTGTCTTTCTTGCCTTTTCCTATATACAAGGTAGCCATCGTGGCCCGGGGCACGGGATGCTGACCGCCATCAAGCTGGTAGTCGTGGATCTCGGCCTCGACATAACCTGGCAACTCCTCCTCGGGACCCAGCAGGAAGAAGGTAGCGCCCTGCTTGTCCCAGCGCGCCGTGCGGCCCGTACGGTGGATATAGGCTTCCTCGGTCTCGGGCAGATGGTAGTGGATGATATGGCTGATGTCGGGGATATCAAGTCCGCGGGACGCCAGGTCTGTGCTCACCAGCACGTTGGCGCTTCCGTTGGCAAAGCGATAGACCGCCTGCTCGCGCTCCCGCTGGTCCAGTCCGCCATGGAGGCTGCTCACGTCGAAACCCGCCTCGGCCAGATAGTCGGCCACACGGCCCACGGCGTCGCGATAGTTGAGGAAGACCACCGTCTTACCCTCGCCCAACTGGCAGAGCAACTGCAGCAGGGCGGGCAACTTGTCGCGCTCCTCGCTTCTCACCTTATTTATTAGTACGCGATCGGAGACCACCTCGTCGTCAGGCAGGAAATCTACCACCTCGGGGGCGCCCTTCAAGGCATTGCGCATGAAGGCTGGCACCTCCTCGGCCCTTGTCGCCGAGAGCAGGACCTTGCGGCGCACTGCCGGCAGACTCGCCACGAGACGGCTCATCTCGGTCTGAAATCCCATTTCGAGACATTTGTCATACTCGTCGATGACCAGCACGCCCACGGTCCCCGCCTCCAGGTTGCCCTTGTCGATATGGTCGTTGAGTCGGCCCGGCGCAACCTGGAGGCGGGGACCGTGGGCGTGCTGGTCATCGCGGCCGCCATAGACCGCCATCGAGCGCAGTCCCGTGCGCATCGACTCCAGCACCTGCTGCGACTGCAGCGCCAACTCGCGTCCCGGCACCACAACCACGGCCTGCACCTCCTGCCGCGTCGCGTCGATCATGGCCACCAGCGGCAGCAGATAGGCAAAGGTCTTGCCCGATCCCGTCGGCGAGAGGACCACGACGTTGCGGTCCGTATGGAGCAATCGGTCGGCCACGGTCTCCTGCATCGGCGTCAGCGTGATGCCGATACGGTCGGCCAGCGTATGTATCTTGTTCATCTTTGTTCTGTTGTTCTGATTCGGTTATTGTTTGTTGATCTCGTCAAACTCCTCCCCCATGTTGAGCTTCAGGTAGATCGTGTAGAGCGGCTGCAGCCAGCGGTTTCGCTGGTCGGGGGCCAAGGCCCGGTAGCGCTCCAGGTAGGGCAGCGCCTCCTTGTAGAGCCTCGTGATCTCCTGTCGCTTCTCGCGGTGCCGCTGCTCCACGATGTCCAAGTCGATGGCCTGGTTGAAGTAGGCCAGTCCGATATAGAAATGGGCGTCCGCCAGCGAGTCGTTCTGCTCCAGCAGTCCCTTGCAGATCGCGATGCAGTCGTCGTAGCGGCCCAGGTTGAGGAGTATCGATCCCTTCGTCAACCGGAAGAGCACACTCGTGGAGTCGGCCTCCAGGGCCCGGTCTGCCACCACCAGCGACGAGTCGTGGTCGCCGTGGCGCTCATAGTAGGCGATCAGCCTCGGATAGAAGAAGGAGAAGTTGGGATAGCGGTCGAAACCGTCCCGAAGGGCCTCCACACACTCACAATTCCACGTAACCGAATCCACGAGACACTCCCTCCTTGTCCTACGCGTTAGAAGACCGCACGAAAACGACGAACCTTCACGATAATGGCTCGACGGACAGGACCGTACTCATCCAGCGCATTTTCGAGTTGCTATTCCATTACACGATATAGTATCAATTCCAACACTCGTCGTGATATCAACCGGGAGATTCTTGAGGAAAATCGTGCTCTCCTTCTTTGAATCCGCAGCAAACGCCATGTTGGTTCCAATTCGATAGCACGCAGAAACAACAAATGGGTACTCTGGACGAAGGCATCGAAATCACGATCCCCTCCC
>OQVT01003217.1_pt1 | contig 10521 bp, 9 predicted proteins | sample 1691561 | NCBI WGS metagenome assembly OQVT01 (sample SAMN03418260, study PRJEB22391) | human gut metagenome | biome: human-gut; feature: organic feature; material: feces | host: Homo sapiens | place: Tanzania | collected 2013-01
AAACATTTTCCGAATATTTTCAAGAGATGTGTGGAAGAAGGATTTGATCCGCGTAAAGAGCCGATACCGGTAGTCCCTGCACAGCATTACTTTATGGGAGGAATCAAGGTGGATCTTGGAAGCCGTACTTCCATGAAGGGTCTGTATGCCTGCGGTGAGACAAGCTGTAATGGTGTGCACGGCAAAAACCGTCTTGCAAGCAACTCACTTCTTGAATCTCTGGTCTTTGCAAGACGCGCTGCAGATGATATCATATTTGGAAGAAAACCAGACCCGTGCAGACCGGGGACTATAGATTTGAAACCATATGAGGACAGAGCGGCAGTTCTGACTGTTTATCATGAAATGGTTTTAAATGAAATCGAAAGGATGAAGAAGAGTCATGAATGAAATTACAATGAAAATGCAGGCTGATCAGCTGATCCGTATGGCGTTGCAGGAAGATATTACAAGCGAGGATGTTTCTACAAATGCGGTTATGCCGACAGCAACAAAAGGAACCGTAGATCTGATCGCAAAAGAAGACGGTGTAATTGCCGGACTTGACATTTATGCCTATCATTCGACTTTTAGCAATTACACCAAAAGAAGACGGAGCTTACATCTATCTACATCAAGTGATTAGAGGTATGAAATTTAAGAAAAATGGTTCGGTTCAGCAACAACTTACTGTACCTGAAATTTCTTTTATTGAAATACCGTACCCTCATTCAAGCGTTTTGCATGAGTATAATAAGGTTGCAAGTTTTATTGTAGAAATGATAGAGCGCAATATTAGTGAAAATGAGATTTTAACTAAGCAGCGCGACGAGCTTTTGCCATTGCTGATGAACGGTCAAGCCACGGTAAATTATCATTTATCGGCATTGTTTCTTTCTTTCTTTCTTTCTTTATATTATATAGAGACCAATACAAGTTTTGTCCTATGAAAGAAACAATTATACAAACCGTTTTAGACGGTATGCGAGCGGTCCTGACTGAAAAACAGTTGGAAATGCTGACAGATGTGACCCGAAAGGCACTATCTGAGTGTGAGATTACGCCAAAGTTGGCAGAGGAAGAACAGCGTAACAAGGAAAACGCTGAACTTCTTGGGGCTTTTATATCCTCAAAGAAAGTAGAGGGCTGTTCAGACAAGACTATCCACTATTATAAGTCTTCCATTGAGAAACTGATAGCGACTGTGAAGAAGAATGTTTGCGACATTGCGACCAATGACATTCGTTGCTATCTCGCTGAGCAACAGGAACAACGAGGACTTAGCAAGGTTACGATTGACAACTTGCGTCGTATCTATTCCAGCTTCTTTTCTTGGTTGGAAGATGAAGACTACATCACCAAAAGTCCAGTGCGCAGAATACACAAGGTACGCACGGATGCTTTGGTGAAAGAGGTGCTGACAGATGAGAATATAGAAGTGTTGCGTGACAGTTGCCAAGAATTGCGTGACATTGCTATGATAGATTTGCTGCTTAGTACTGGTATGCGTGTAGGGGAGTTGGTGAAAATCAATCGTGAAGACATTGACTTCCAAGAACGCCAGTGTATAGTGTTTGGCAAGGGCAACAAAGAGCGTGAGGTTTATTTCAACGCAAGGACAAAAATCCACCTCAAAAAGTATTTGGAGCAACGCACAGACACTAATCCTGCCTTGTTTGTAAGTCTGCATGAACCACATACACGCCTAACCATTAGTGGCGTAGAAGTCCGTTTGCGTCAGCTTGGAAAGCGTGTAAACCTCAACAAGGTTCACCCTCACAAATTCCGTAGGACATTAGCAACAATGGCTATTGACAAGGGTATGCCAATAGAGCAAGTGCAGAAGATGTTGGGACATGTAAAAATTGACACCACGCTGCATTATGCTATGGTAAATCAGACAAATGTCAAGATAGCACACCGTAAATTCCTTAATTAAGGTTTACAAATTAGTTATTCTGCTTGATTTTAAGTACCTTTGCATCACAAAATGTAAGAAGTATATGAAATTAGCAGATATTATTGACACATTTATAACGGGAGATTGGGGCGAAGAATCTCCTACGCAAGATACCCCTAATGCAGCATATTGTGTTAGGGGCGCAGACATAGTGCCTATAACCAACCACAATTTTACAGACATACCTCAACGATATGTTTGTGACCGCACAAAAGAAACAAAACTTCTGGCAGCAGGTGATTTGGTGATTGAAAAATCGGGAGGTAGTCCTACACAATCTACAGGACGCATTGTATATGTGTCGGAAGATTTGATAAAAGCCAAAGGTAATGTTGTCTGTTCTAACTTTTGTACAGCATTTCGTGTAAAGGCTGGTTGGAATCCTTTGTATGTGTATTACTTTTGGCAGAATGTATATAATCATGGTGCATTTTTCAATTTCGAGGGGAAGACTTCAGGCATCAAGAACTTACAGCTTGACAATGCTCTGTCTGCCATTGATATTGAATATCTACCCCTCGAAAAACAAAACCAAATAGTTGCCTCTTTAGCCTCTATTGATGAGAAAATCAAAGTCAATCGTCAGATAAATGATAATTTAGAGGCGATGGCAAAGCAACTCTACAACTATTGGTTTGTACAGTTTGACTTCCCGAACGAGGAGGGCAAGCCGTATAAATCAAGTGGTGGATCTATGGTCTGGAATGAGAAGCTGAAGCGTGAAATACCGCAGGGATTGGGTGCCCCAAAGATTGGAGATATAGAAAAGAACATCATAACAGGCAAGACTCCTTCATGTGCAGATGAGGATAATTTCGGAGGAGATATACCTTTTGTGACGATAGACGATATTAGAGGCAATCTATTTGTTTTTGAGGCACAACGCACTCTTTCTACAAAAGGTGCAGATAGTCAAGAAAAGAAATACTTACCCATAGGAAGTCTTTCTGTTTCATGTATTGGTACTATTGGTGTTATGGGGTTTGTTGCAAAATTAGCGCAGACGAACCAACAGATAAACTCAATTGTTTTTGAACATGAATATAACAAAGAATTTCTATATTTTTCTTTGAGATTGTATTTTGAAAATGCAAAAGCTAAGACTGGGAATGTTTTTGCAAATATGAGCAAGGAAGAATTTGCGTCAATAATCGTGGCTTATCCCCCAAAGCAAATTTTACAAGCTTTCCATAATAAAGTTGCTCCAATATTCGATAGTATAAAGAATAATACAGAAGAAATCAATAGTCTCACTAAGCAACGAGACGAGTTGTTGCCCCTTTTGATGAACGGTCAAGCCACGGTAAATTATCATTTATCTGACGATTGATGGCTATCTTGTTATCAATGTCCGTTAAAATGCGCCCAATCCTTTTCTGAATATCAAGAGACGGAATCCACACTGTACATTCTTTAATCTTGTCAGGAGAGGTGTGGCGTATTTTTGTTTGCTGAGCAGCGGCACTAAGCTGCTGTTTAACGCAAGCTGACGAGATTAGGTAGAAAGCAAAGTCTTTATCCAATAAGCTCTCGTTGCAGTCAATTTTTGCAATATCTTGACTTTGGATATATTTTCCACTTTCGGGTATTCTTGCAGTAGAACCAAGCAATCCGATTGCCTGTTCTGTCAAAGGCGTAATGATGTCTCCCTTTTCAAGTAGAAACTCCTCTTTGAAACCACCTGTATAGTAGATGTTATCTTTTGATTGATTCTCTTTGAAGCAATTATTTCGATAGTCAAAATTTCCACAAGTAAGACGTACATAGTTTCCTTGGGTGGCATAAAATTCGCCACCCAAGCTTGCACCTCTTGTAACTTGTACTAAATCTCCAATTTTATATTTCTTCAATTCCATTTATATCCGCACTAAAAATTAGTCAAAAATTACATTCTTCCAACATTGTTAGCAATTCTTCATACCTCTTATTCTCAAAGTCATTGAAACGTTGAGTACATATATACCGTGCATCAAAGACTTCATATTCATTACCAAATTCAGAGTGACAATCACTATACCATAGAATTATCTTATCCTTTCTTGGAAGTTCGTTGATTTCTAACTCTATTGAGTTACCAATGTAATCTTCCAAACACCCATTTGGAAAGAATATTTCGTCATAATCTCTGGATTGATGCAGAACTGATAATTGGTCGAAGAATGTGAATCCTTTTGGCAAATCATCGCAAAGATTTATCTGTTTCGACTCTGTGTTTATGCGCTTAATCACATTCTTACAGACAGTATCTATGATTTCATCAATAAGAGGATAGCAATCATTTTCAATTTGAGAGATAAACTTAACTGCCTTTTCCAACTGCTCTTTTAGATATTCTATTTCAGTCATTGATTTATCCTTTATCCAGCAATCCCCTCACTTCTTTATCGAAGTCAGAGTCAATGCGTTGTGTCTTATTGAAAATGTCATATTCTTCTTCCGCTTTCTTCTTGGCTTGCGCTGCCGATATTTTTCCTTTGTCAGGCAATATCTGGTATTTGCGGAATGTCAAGAACTCATTGACACTTGCCGAGAACTGCGACATGTTGAACGTGTTTTCACGCTCTATGAGGTCTTCGATATAGTCAAAGAAGCCTGTTACAGCACGCTCCAGTTGTCGGATTTCTTTCTCTTGTAGATAGTTCTTGGCTATGCTGACATCTGATTTCAGAACACGTCCATCTGGAGCATTTTTCCAAGTGGTCAATCCCATGTGGTCTTTCGTATGGTCTGCTTTTGAATAGATAATCTCCGCAGCAGTCTGTCCTGTAATGGCATAGTGGAAGCGGTTTTGTATCATAGCATAGAAATCTCTTGTAGTCGGAGAGTTCTTGTCATAGTCGGTGCTGCACTCTGCATATATGTCCGTAATCTGTTGCCAAATGCGACGTTCACTTGTACGGATAGAGCGGATGCGTTCAAGCAATTCACGGAAGTAATCCTTGCCAAACACAGCATTACCTTGCTTCAACCGTTCATCGTCCATTGCAAAGCCCTTTTTGATATACTCATTGAGTATCTTTGTAGCCCATTGACGAAAACGAGTGGCTTTTAGTGAAGATACACGATAGCCTACGGCAATAATGGCATCAAGAGAATAATATGTCGTTGTGTAGTTCTTGCCATCAGCGGCAGTTGTTTCCATTTTGGAAATAACTGAATCCGCAACAAGTTCACCCTCTTCAAAGATATTCTTCAAATGCTTGCTAATAGCAGGAATACCAACGCCAAATAGTTGAGCCATAGCCTTTTGTGTACACCAAAGCGTTTCACCCTTGATGACCACTTGCACCTTGCCGTCAGCATCTGGCATATTGTAAAGTAGAAATTGTATCTCGTTACTCATTGCTGTTCTCTTTTCCTACATTTTCATTGAAACCGATACAATCCAACTGCTTCAGAATCTCTTCTTCTAAACGGTGACTCTCGTTGAATTGTTGTCTTAGCGTGGTCTTGAAATTATCCATACGACGGTTGAACTCATCTTCTGTAATATCCACATAGTCAATCTTGATGTCGAAATACTGACCAGCGGAGAAGCTGTAGCCCTTCTCCTTTATCTCATCAAAAGTTGGAGTGACTGAGAAGTCTTCAACCACTTCCTTGTTGCGGAATGTGTTGACAATCTGTTGTATCTCCTCTGTGCGCAGTTTTGTCTTTTGGTTGCCATTCTCTTTGATTGTCTCACCAAGTTTGCTTGCATCAATGAGTACTGGTTTATCTACACCAGATTTGTCGATGAACACCACACTTACATTGGTGCCAGTGTTTGCAAAGATATTACTTGGCATACTTACCACACCACGCAGAATGGACTTCTCGCCATCGACCAAGTGCTTACGTATCTTGAAAGCGATGCCACTTTTAGCCGTGATGAAACCCGTAGGAACGACAATAGCCGCCTTACCGTATTCTTTCAGACTGTAAAGTAAGTGTTGGAAGAAGCACAGATAGATTTCCATGCCTTTCTTGTTTTTGGAAGGAATGTTTGGAATGCCAGCAAAGAAACGCCCCTTGTAACTATCGGTCTTCAAATCGCTATGATAGTCGGAGAAGTCCAACTTGAAAGGTGGATTGCTGACAATATAGTCGAACTTACGCAACGAGCCATCCTCATTCTTGTGGAATGGATGCTTTAGCGTGTTACCCTGTATTACATGGGTCAGAGAATGGCTCATGCTGTTAAGGATAAGGTTCAACATCATCATTGTTGATGACTTATCGCTGATGTCCTGTGTATAAACTGTGCAGTTTTGCTCACCGATGGCATGAGCCAAGGCGATAACAAGTGTTCCTGTACCTGCCGATGGGTCGTAGCAAGTCACGCTCCTTACATCTTCCGATGGATCAACAAGCAGTTGAGCCATGATAGCTGCAATAGCGTGAGGCGTATAGTATTCGGCATAGTTGCCACCACCATTGGCATTGTAATCCTTTATAAGGTATTCAAATATCGTGGAGAAGAAATCATAGCCAGCTTCAAAGGCATTCTCAAACGAGAAACTTGCCACATCACCAATCAGCGAACGGCAAAAGGCATTCTTCTTGTTCGTTCCACCAGAAACCACATCAGATATAGGCTTCATAATGGAAACTCTGGTCTCGTCCTCATTGAGGATATAGAAGATGTCAGAGTTTTCGCTTGCTATACTCTCCAATGTAGAATCGAACAGCTCGGCAAACTTATCCTCGTTCTGTCGCTTGGCAAGGAACGGAATAAGATGTTCCTTTTTCAAGATGATTGTGTCGAGCATGGAATCGCACATCTCCTCATAATCATCTTCCGACATGGCATCAATAGCTGCAAAGAAATCCTCGGCATTAGCCAGTTCTGGATTTTCTTTTTTAGCCTCATAGATAAACTTGTCATTAAGGAACTTGTAGAGGAAAATCTCCACAATAACCACATATTCGTTACCGCTACCAGCGAGTCCGTTCTCTGTGGTAGTCTTTTTCAAGTCATCAATCAGCGCATAGGTCTGATTTTTTATTTCTTCTATATTTTTCATTCGTTTGTTATCTTGCTATTTGATATTCTCTGTTTATTATTTCACTCACATACTTGCGCACCTCACGGTCGGTCCTTACCGCTTCTTCCTTGAAATGGCGTGTGACGTAAGTAAGGATGTTCTTCTTGAAATACTCTGGAACTTCCAAGATGGATTGGTTATGGAAATACACATCGTCCACATCTTCCTTGATGGCAAGCAGAATGATGGTCATTTTCTCCTTTTCCTCCGTCCATGCGTAGTTGCGTGGCATAACCTTGCGTTCGGTTTCTTCCTTGTCTTTCTCTTTCAGGCGTTTCTCCACACGCACAAACTTGGTATCACCATTGTACTTGATGGCTTCCAAAGCGTCACGTTCATTCAGTTTCTTGATGCGACGCAGAATGTCATTCACGTTCTGTACCTTTTTGTGCATATTAAACTCCTCCTGTGACTCCATTTCCTTTTTACGGAACAGGCGCAGGAACTCTTCCAAGATAGAGCGATATTCTGGGTCATCGGTATCAACACACGCTTTCAGTTGTTGTCTGGCGTGTTCCACGCTCTGCTTGTATTGTTCCTGTATCTCCAACTCACCTTCGCCACGCTTTTCAAAAGAAAACTCAATGTTTTCCAATGCTATATTGAGCAGTTGCTTTGCATTGGCGTTCTCGTCGGAATTGTCTATGAAGCCCAATAGGTCAAGACGGTTCTTCGCTGCCTTTATCAAGTTGTGAATATCGCTGATTTCCACAACCTCGTCAGCGTTAGAACCTTGCGAAGTAAGCATGTTCTGCAAACTCCGCATATCTTCAAGAGAGTTGAGGACTGTGCGGACAACATTTCTGTCATCTTCCAAATTGAGTTGGCGAGAGAAGATTTCGGGATTGCCCAGTTCATAGTTGTCAAGCACTTTCTTGGCTTCATCAACCCTTTTCTTGGCTTCGTCCATTGACACCAACAAGCGATCGGTGTTCTGTATATTGTCTTTGCCAACCTCATGTTCAAGTTCTTCTTGATACTCCTTGTTTGTCTTGCTGTATTCCTCCTCAATGTTGGCGAAGTCCACCACATAGCCATACTTCATGTCCTTGTATGGGCGGTTTACACGTGTCAATGTCTGGAGCAAGTTATGTTCCTTGACCATACGGTGCAGATACAATTTCTTCAAACGTGGAGCATCAAAGCCTGTCTGGAGCATCTGGAACACAATAAGCAAGTCAATTTTGCCATCCTTGAACAGTTCTATCCACTTGGCACGAGTTTCCTTGTCGAAACTGTCGTATGTGATAAGTGCCGCACGATAGCAACCTTTCTTGCAAGGCTTTTTCTTGACTTCCATTTCGCCAGCACTGATACTTTTGTACACGATTGAACCGTCCTCGTCCGTTTCGTTGTCAAGTTCGCTTTCATCGGCATACTTTTCAAGAAATAGTCGGTACATGAGTTGTGCCTGTTCCTTGCTGTTGCACACAACCATACCGCCCAACGTGTTATCCTCGTTCTTTTGGCGGAATGTGCGCAAGTCTTCTATGATATAATCAAGAAGCGGTTGCACATACACATGGTGGGCATACACATCGCTTTCCTTTACGCTGTGTACCTTTACACGGATGCTGTTCAAAGCCTCTTTCAACTTGATTTTATAGTTTGAGCCTATATCCTCACGTATCAGTCGGCGTGTATAACCATCAGCAATGGACGCATTATAGAAATAGGTGTGTATGTAATCACCGAAAATATCTTTGGTGTTATACTCCTTGCTGATGATTGGTGTGCCTGTTAAAGCTATCTTGACGGCATTCGTATCACTGGATATGAGATTTTTAAGGAAACTGCCGTCTGGACTGTAATTGCGGTGTGCCTCGTCTATGAAATAGATGCGCTGCACAGGCACGTTGTAGGCATTTTTTGCCAAAGCCTTTGAATCGTTGGAGAACTTTTGTATGTTTACTACGGTTATCTCAGGCTTACCCTCTCTGTTCTGAGTAGTCAAACCGCTGCTTATTATATTTGCAAAAGCCCCCTTATCCTGCACGGAATTGACTTTCAGACCACGATACGAAAACTCCCTTTGGGCTTGTATCATCAAGTCCAAGCGGTCAACGATAAAGAAGAACTGCGGAACAATCCCTTTTGCAGAATAATAATCCGTCAGGTATTTCACATTATAGAATGATAAGGCAGTCTTTCCGCTACCTTGCGTGTGCCAAATGATACCTTTGTTTTTGCCAGTCTCCAAATACCTCTCTATGGCTTTTGTGGCGAACAACTGCGGATAGCGCATGATGTGCTTTTGCAGCCCGTTGGGATAGTCAACGTATGCGATGCCATATTTCAAAAGAAAATGGAAACGATTGAAAGAAAACAGACTGTCACAAATACGCTTGGTTGGAGTATTTGCCAGACAGTTAGTCTTGTATTCACTGCTGTTCTTATATTGCGGCACATTGTTGTCACGCAAAAGGACTTCTTCCTCTTCGGGCGTTACTTGGTGAATATGCCGTGCTGTAGGGAAACTGTCCTGTCCCTCCTCACGAAAACAGTTGTACTTTGTATTCTTCTTTCCGATAGTGGCATAGAAAGCACCGATAGTTGGCGTAACCTCATTATTGTCATATTCCATATCGTTACTGAACACCATTATCTGTGTGATATTCAAGAAGCGACGGTATTGTGGATTGACAAAACGTTGTTTCATGCGGTCTGTTTCCGCTTGTATGCCTTTATGGTTATTCTCTTTCTTTACCTCAATGAAAGCCAATGGCAAACCGTTTACAAAAATCGTTATGTCGGGACGGTAGTTGTCGCTGTCCTTGCTGCCACAAGTCATTTCTGTGGCAACCTGTAAAGTGTTGTTCTTATAAAAATTTACAGGAGAAGACAAATCTATAATCTTTTCTCCAGTATTCAATAGTATTTCATTGTAGAACTGTCTGCCCAAATCGTCATTCTGCAATGACTTTTGTATTTTGACAAGCATATCCTCTGCATCCTTTTTCTCCGCCTTAGGATTGAGGGTGCAGTAAGCATCTATAAAATAATCCGTCAAAATATTCGTTAGTGGGTCAAACTCCGTTTTAGGAGCCTCCACATATTTTGTTTTCAGTCCTTTCAAGGAAACATACTTGAAACCCATACCCATTAGGTGCATGAGTGTGGGGAACTTCACCCTGCTGTCCTCGCAGAACGCTGATTTTGCATCTTTTGCCATAGTCATACGATTTTATTTATCCACTATGAGGTCTTTCATACTGACAGAGAGAATATCGGCTATCTCGTTTAGCAATTCCAATGATGGCTGCTTGCGGTTACTGCAATAGGCATTTATGGTGCTGAAACTTTTTCCGAGTTTCTTTGCCAATTCGGTTTGGGAGACTTCTTTCTCAACCAGAACCAGTTTTATTCTGTTCAGCTTCATTTTTCAAACCTTTATTTCCTATAATAACGCAAATGTAGTACTTTTATTTCATCAAACCGCTCGTTTTATGCTATATTTAGTGATTATGCGAGTGTTTTTGTGGTTTTGTAGCTAAATCAGAACGAAATAAGGGAATAAAGAGATTTTATCCTCCTTACTCCCTTTCTTTTCTTCCC
>OQVT01003220.1_pt1 | contig 10516 bp, 2 predicted proteins | sample 1691561 | NCBI WGS metagenome assembly OQVT01 (sample SAMN03418260, study PRJEB22391) | human gut metagenome | biome: human-gut; feature: organic feature; material: feces | host: Homo sapiens | place: Tanzania | collected 2013-01
GCTTCGGTGCGATGCTGCTGCGGGAGGACGCAGGCGGCTATGTGCTGGTGGGCGTCGTTTCCTTTGCCGCGGCGGCGGTCATCACTGCGCTGTGCTTTCGGCTTAGAAACAGAGAAAATCGTAGAAAAGGCGGAGCGGATAAGCCCGCACGACACGAAAAGGAGGAGAAAATCCAATGAAAAAACGAATACTCAGTATCTTACTTATATGCTGCATGGTGCTGACCATGCTGCCGACAACTGCGTTTGCTGCGGTGAGCGATTCGCTGGGCAACACACCTGAGGAAAATCAGGAGATTTTGGAGCAGCTCTCCGCCTTGACCGGCGGTAGCAGCGACCAAGTGATTTCCATGCTGAACGCTTTGGGGCTGCTGGATGAAGCCGGCAATTTAAAGGTGGATCAAACCATCACGCTGGACGGCCAGGTGTTGACACTGGCGGCTGTCATGGAGCTGCTGGAAAATCCCGCCACGGATCTCACCCGTATAGCCGACGTGGATGGGACTCCGGTGGCGCTGGGCGATTTGAAGACCATGATCCAAATCGAACAGGAGCTGCAGCGGATCAAGGACACCTATTTCTCCGGCAGGGAGTTTACCGGGGAAGCTCTGGAGAATCTCAATAGCCTGATGGAGCAGCTGGAGCTGCAGGGCATCAGTTTGCAGTATTCCGCCTCTGCCACAGCGCCTGTGGGCGTTGAGACGGTGGATATGAGCGGCATGATGAGCCAAACGCTGGGGGATCTCGCAAACAACAGCTGGAGCTCCGGGACTTTTACTGTATACGGCGGAAAACCGGTCGGCTTTTCCTACCGCATTCAAAAAGGCCAGCTCAGCGAGTATATCACCGATGTGGAGGTCTCGATAGGCGAGACGAGTGAGGTCGTCGAGCAAAGCGACGGGTCCTACAAGCTGACCTATGACGTAGGCACGAAGTTCAGCTTAGGTGGTTGTAAAATCACTGTCAAGGTTACAACCAAAGGAGGGAACCCAGCCTGGCTCGAGAATTCTTATTCCTATGGCGACCTGCTGGGGATGATTGAATTTTACGATGCGGAAAATCTGGTGTTCTATGACGGCGCCGCTTATGCCGACCACTGTCAGCTCAAGCTAAAAAAGACGGTTGGCGTCCCCGCAATAAAAACGTCAATGACTGCGCCGAACTATGAGGAAAAATACGAAAATAAAGGCACAATACAGGGGGATATGTATATTCCTTTGCTGGCAGGTAGATACACTGCCGACAATCAGGACTTCGTTGCGCTCAGCAATACCATCGGAATTCTGGAGGGTGCCCGCAACTCGGTGCTTCCCGGCGGCTCCCCTAAGTTTTATCAGCCATACAAAATCGACGCCAGCATCAAGTTTGACTGGAATACCAGCGTAGCTTCCTATACTGGCAATCCGCCGTATGGCGATAATAGTGCCCAACCCTGTGCCCCATTCTATCTGACGGAGTACAAGTTCAATGGAACATCTCTGGAGCTCAGAGACGACAGAACGAGAGCACTGAACTGTACGATTCAAAATGGCGAAACGGTCAACATCTCCCTGCAGTCTACCACGCGAAACAGAGGGGATCAGCAGTACTGGCTGCCCTTCCGACTGTATATGAAGAGTGTAATTGACGACCAACAATATGCCTCCGCCACCACCAAGAACAGCAACGTCACCGCCAAGCTGTTGGACTCGGACGCCCCCATCATTCAAAGCGTCACGGCCCCGGCGGGAACCTATGCCAGCGGACAGCATGTGCCCATCACAGTTACCTTTAACGAGTTCGTGGATCTTAGAAACGCCCGCGTGGCCATCAATGGCAAAGAGTATACCGCCGCTGAGCTTTCCATGAACGACTACGGCGTCACGGCAATGCTCTGGTACCCAGTTCAGGATGCGGATGGCACCACGGTCACCGTCAATGGTATGACCGGTGTGAAAGATGTTTTCGGTCATACGCTGGATACCACACAATATCCAAGCGAGCCGATTACCGACGTTACGCTGAAGAGCGTCTTGATGCGCAACGCTCCCACCGCACTGACGGCCACCTACGCCACCGGCAAGGCATCGTTCACGATGAACGCCAACATGGAGCAGGACTCCTACAAGACCGTATACAGCAATTATCACACCCCGGAAGGAACAGAGCCGAAGGAAGCCCCTTTCCGCCTCGAACTGAGGTACGACTCCACGGTTGAACCAATCCATCTGCAGGTCTATCTGGACACAGAGAAGGAAGCCTTCACCATTAGCGACTATGCAATCGCACCCGCGGCTTACACGCGCACCTACACGGTGACGCTGCAGGCCAACGAGGGCACGAAAGACGCTCCTAACTGGGTGAATGTTCTTCCCCTGACCCGGCAGTTCACGGTGGCAAAGAAAGTTTCCGCGCACACGGTGACCATCGTCCCGGAAGCGAATGACGCCGACTATACGATTTCCCTCGCCGATTCCACCCGCCCCACGCTTAAGGCAGAGGTTTTGGGGGCAGGCGGTGAGACGGCCAGCTACACCACCGGCAAATGGAGCAGCAGTGACACGCTCATTGCCACCATCAACGAGGATACCGGCGTTGTTGCCACCACAGGAACCAAGGTGGGAGCCGTCACCTTTACCTTTACGGCGGACAACGGGACTGAGGACACTGCCGATGATGTGACGGGTGAGTCAAAGCCTTATACCGTGACGGCAGGCGATTCCCTGGCACTGGTGATTCCCGGCGGCGCGTCCATCGTGACGCGGGTAAATCAGCCCGCCACCGTGCTGTGGAGCTCCAACGCCGCGCTGATGGCACCGAACAAAGAGTTCAATTACAGGATTGACCTGTATGAGGGCAACTACGCGAATGAGGCGGCGCTGAGCGGCCTCAAGCCCGTTGCGACTTATACCGCCGGCAAGGATAAAAACAGCGTGCGGATCGAGGAGAATGTGCTCTCCAAGCTCTCCAACGGCAATACCCCTGCCTACACGGTATTGGTCTCCATGCCGCACCCCAACGCCGAGGGTGAGAACGTCCGCCTGTCGGCACTTGCCTGGATCATCGTGCAGGCACCACCTGCCACATCCAAGCTGACACCGCCCCAGAGCATTTACCTCAAGGATACCGACGTCGCCGTCAATATCGACTGGTCGGTGAAAAACGCCACTGACGGCGCCTCTCAACCGGCCACACTGACCATTACCCGGGTCACAGAGGACAACACCACCACCAAAGTGGTGGACAGTGAGCGCCTATCCGGCACCTCCGGGAGCTTCCCCCTGTCATTACAGAGTGTGCAAGCCGGCAATCTGAAGGACACCTATCAAGTGGTTTTGAGCGTGGAGAATCCTGGTGAGGAATCTCCCAGCACCGACTCCTTCCCCCTGTATGTCTACGATGCCGACGCACTGAAGGTGCAGGACGACAAAGGAGACACGATTTCTAAGCTGACCATGGACAATACCTCCAAGGTCAGCGGCAGCCTGCCCACCGATACAGCTGAAATTTTGCAGCTGCGCCAGGAGTTGGGGCTGATCGAGTACATAGGCATCAACTATGACGAGTACGGATGGAACTCCTTTAAAGACGGCATCCGGTGGCTCTCCAGCAACAACAATGCCATTTCCGTCAACTACAAGCAGGGCGGACTGTATGAGGACATCAGAAACTTCTCCTTTGATTCCTACCTTCCCGAAACCAAAATGGCGCTGTCCGGCTTGGCCAACGGCACCGCAACCGTCACGGCTACCCATGCCGCCACGGGCATGAATGCCGCCGTACAGGTGACAGCGAAAACGCTGCAAAATAAGTTCTATCTCTTCCAGCTGACGCCTGCAGCGGAAACTACGCTGCAATACACCGACGGCAAAGGTGTGTCCAAAACGGTCACGACCAACAGTGAAGGCGTGCTGGCGCTTTACGAACCCAACGGAATCGCCAGTGAGGTGTCTCTGCGGTCCGGCTCCGGCGCGGATATTTATCTGGGCACCATCTATAAAGAAAATCTGCGTTCCGGCGAGCGGGATGCCACAAAACTGCAGCTTTATCCCTTGAATACCTTCAGCCTTCGGCGAGTCGCCCGGGCATCTGTGACGCTCATCACGCCGGGCGGCGATCCGCTGGCGAACAAGACGGTGACCGTTCGCGGCGGCGTTTATAAAAACGGAGGCTACTGCGAGACAGCTCTGCTGGGCTCCAGGGCAGGAGCACTTGTCAGCGGCATCACCGGCGACACCTATACCACGGATGCGGCGGGAAATATAACCGTCTATCTGGATTCCACCCAGTTCTGGTCGGCCGAAAAGGGCGAGAGCAACACCACGGCGCTTTCCGCTCTGGATCAGCTGGAGTACATTCTGGAGATCAGCGCAATTGACGGCGACAAGTACTATCCGCTGCTGCTGACCGTCAACGGCAAGCTGGGCGTGGACGATGTAATGCGCACCGCAGAGGGCGTTGTCTCTCTGGAGCGCGTGCCGGCGGGGGAGGAAAACAAACCCTTCATTGTGGCGCAAAGCGTTGATTACGGTCTTGCCAACGGTCAGAAGGTGGATGTCCGCAACTCGACTGGAAAAATTGGCCCTAACAGCAGCTTTAAAACAGCAACCCTGCACACCACCATGTTCCTCTGGGGCGAGAAGATTGCCAATGCGAAGAATTACAGTCTCAAGCTGGCGGACGAATACGGCGTTCTTCCTGCCGCCCAGAGCAGCAGTACCAAGCAGTATCCCTTCTCATCCATCCCCGTAGCGGAAAACGATCTGACCCTCACCGAGGCCACCATGACCACCTCTGGATGGATCGCCGACGGCAAGGATGTGGGTATGAAAACGCAGCTGAGCCTGAACGGCAGCCTGCTGCAGGAGAAAATAATGCCCTTCCGGGTCGTTGATCTGACCCGAGTGCCCAAGGTGACAGAGGATGACCGCGTCACCGGTATTCTGCTGACGATGAAGGACTCCAGTGGAGTGAATGACGTTGACTTTGGCGGAGTGGGCGATAGTAACATTCTCAAGGTGCTGACCGGACGGCTGGATGATCTGAGCGGTCCGGTGGACACATCCGTGTTCAAAATGATTATCACCCCTAGCGAAGATCCCTCCGTGTTCCGTGCCATGATTTGGGCCGGGTACAATACGCTGGAGATGGAGGACATGGACTATTCCGAGGACGGCGTGGCCTTGGGTGCGAATGTGCTGACGCAGAACCTGGAAGTGGGCGTGCCCGGGACCGGGGATCTGAGCCAGATGGCCCAGGGCACCTATGATCCCAAGGGGGAGTACAAAGCCAACTCCATGGCCGGCAAGGTCACCAACACGGATCTCAACTTGCAGTTGGAGGGCTTTTACGAAGCGGAAATCCGCTATAACGCCGAAAAAAAGGAGTGGGAGGTTTTCACCGTAGGCGGCGGCTTTACCGCCGGCGTTGGCGTGGGCTTCACCTTCAGCGTGAACGCCATGGCTGGCCCCGTGCCGTTGACAGCAACCTTTGAGCTGGGTGGTGCCATTCAGCTGGATTTCCGTACCGCAGTGCGCTACGGCCGGCAGGGCGAGGGTACAGAGCTTGCCTGGAGCGATCCCACGGCCACGGCAGTGAATGACTTTTTGACCACGCTGCGTATCAACGCCTATGTCCACGCGTTTGGCGGCATTGGCTTTGACTATTCGGTCGTGGCGCTGAAGATCGGCCTATTCGGCAATTTGGATGTGGACAGTCAGAATAAGTTCCTTTCCCGCACCTATCTTGCCGACGAGACAAAGCGCCAGATCAACGGTCAGGCCCTGGGGATCCAAAGCGAAGTGGGAATCAAATTTGTGGCCAGCTTCCTGTTTATCTCCTACGAGGCGGTGATCGCCTCCGGAACCCTTGGAGCCACCAGGACTTTTAATGACTGGAAAACAATCGACGACTACTGGAATAGCGCCACCAGTGGGCTGAGCCTTGCCTCGCTGCGGATGGCGGCGGCCCAGAGCGGAATGCAGGTGGCTTCTGGCAGTGCAACGCTCCAAAGCCGGGACTATCTGGAGCAATATGCCCGTACTTGGGGCCAGCCCCAGCAGCGGATGATGCTGTTCTCTCTGAACTCCACCAGTGGGCTGGAAAACATCCAGACCAATGCCAACCCCACATCCTATCCACAGCTCAGCGATGACGGGAAGGTATTGGCCTACATCAACGACGGCAACAGCAGCAGTATTTACGACAGCCGGGCGCATTTCTCCACCCTCAATGGCGGCGTCTATACTCCCTCCAGTGAAATTGACGCTCCCACAGAGTTCCCCGGCTACGGCGACACGAGCGTTTCTTTGTCCGGCACTGGCAGCTTCGCGGCGGCGGCTTGGGTTCGCATGGGCACCGACCTGCCGGGTAAAAATGCCGGTGATCCCGTGACATTGGAAGAGCAAAACCTGCTGATGAACAGCACGGAGATCGTAGTGTCCGTCTATAACGGCACAACCTGGACTTCCACCCGCCTAACCAACGACGGCACGCCGGATCTGGCCCCAGCCACGGCAGTGGGCGGCGACGGCAAGGCCATCGTGTTCTGGCGCAGCGTCTACACCCCCGATCCCGGTACGCAGGGCAGCAACAACCTGCTGAACTTCACGACCAGAGATTGTATCATGTACAGTTGCTATGACAGCAGTAACGGCGACTGGAGCAATGCCAAAATGCTTTATAACGGTGCTACTGGCAGCGTGAAGGCGTTGCAGGCGGCCATGCTGCCCGACGGAACCGCTATGGCGGTTTACTCGCTGGACCGCAGCGGAACCGGAGATACCTCCGCCTACGAGATCGCCTATTGTACCGTGGCTGCTGACGGAACTCCCGGTACAGCCATGCTGGCGACCTGTGACAGCAATCTTGACGAAAACCCCCAGGTCGTTGCAGCCAACTTCGGCAGCGGGGATGACCGATTTGTCATCGGTTGGCACAGTGTCCGAGACGGCAGCAGCGATATCCAGCTGTTGGCTGTGGACGGCAGCGGCACCATGTCCAACAGTTTCCCCGGCTCTCTGTCTGCCCTGACCAGCAGCGGCAACGCCGTCGTGGGCGGAGACTTCCGCTTCGCTTCCCTCAGCGGGGATCATCGCAGCCGCAATGATCTTACCATCGTCTGGAATGAGACTGTCAATGACGCCAACGGCGCGGTAGATCACGGCATTTTGAAGGCGGCCAAGCTGCGCTATGCCACAAATACCTACACTCTCTCCGCACCATTGGAACTGGCAGAGCTGCCGGATCGCACGCTGGCTGACCACTTTGATGCCTATGTCAGCGGCAGCAATCAGGTGCAGGCTGTCATTCAGGCCACCTTCTATGACGATGAAAACCCGCAGGTAATCGGCGGCGTGACCGTTCCGGGTGAGGAAACGATCCTCTATACCGCTACCTCTGATTTTGTCACCGATGCGGTGGCAGTGGAACAGATCGGTGTGGATTATGCAACGCTGGCGCTGAACAGCCTGACACCCATTCGCTTTACCATCCGCAACACCGGGCTGAACGATGTGACAAACCTAACGGTCAAGCTTGGCAGCGGGGAAACCGCCACCCTTACGGAAAAACTGCTGCCCAATGAAAGCACCACCCTTACCGTCTGGCACCATGTGAAGGACCGCGTGACCGACCCGAGCTATACCATCACCGCCGCCGGCGGCATCAACGAAAACGGCACAGTGTATCTGGATTATCCCGACATTGGCATCTCGCAAATGGAAGTGATTGCGGAGAGCGCCGGCAAGCGCACGGTGCGCATGACCCTCTATAATTCCTCTGCCGCCACGCTGGCCGGCGGAAAGAACCGCGAGGTGAAGCTTGCGTTCTATGCGGATGATCTGCATACCAAATCTGCAGTGGTAGCCTGCGCCACAAACGGCGTATCGGTTCGCGATAATGAAATCACCATTTCCGAAGACAGCGCCCTCGCCCGCATCGATCAGGGAACCTTTACACTGGACCTGACCTATGATCTGGGCGAGTATATGACATCCATTGGCAAAACCGAGATCCCCAATGTGGGTACCTATCTGTACGCCGAGGCGTGGGCGGAAGGTCAGATCGGTGGAACGGGAAGCAATCAGCGCCTGCCGGAGTATGACGGCAGTGACAGCGAGGCCAGCGTCCATATGACCGGCGCACTGGCCCGCACCGGAGAGCAGCTGACGATGGATGTGACACAGGGGAACGACGGCAACGGTCACAGCACCGCCGCCATTACCCTGCGCAACAACTGCCTGCAGTCTCAGACTAGCGCAGAGCTGGTGGCCACGCTGCTGGATGCTGCCGGGACCGTTCTGGAAACGAAAAAGACCAGTATTGGCGGTGCCATCTCCGGGGAAACCTTCCAGACGGAAACCGTCACCTTCTCCCGGCTTGGCACCCGCGTAGTGGTGCGAGCCGCAGTGCCCGGTAATGACCTTCTGACCTTTGAAGGTCTGGCAGTGGGGCTCGGCGATTTTACCGCCAACGGAACGAACTATACCTATACGCTGCAAAATGATAGCGGAGCAACATCTACGCTAGTCACAGCGGTGTCTGGAAACGGCGAGCCCGTGAGCATCAACGGACAGGCTCTGTCCACCGGCGGCAGCGCAACCGTTGCCATCCCCAACAGCGGCACAACCGACATTGTCGTGAAGATCGGTACTAAAACCTACACGCTGACGATTCTGCGCAATAGCGGCACAGGCGGCAATGAAAGCGGTAGCGGCGGAGCGACCAGCTACACGCTGACCTTCGATACCAACGGCGGCAGCGCCATTTCCAAGGTATCTAGGACCAGCGGCACCACGGTTGACCTGACCGGCTATACGCCTACTCGTGACGGCTATACCTTCGATGGTTGGTACAGCAATAGCGCCCTGACTATCAAAGTCACTTCTATCAAGCTGACTTCCAATACCACCATTTACGCAAAGTGGACGGCAAAATCGGATATGTCTTTCACCGATGTGGCAGACAAAGCATATTACAGAGATGCCGTTGCGTGGGCTGTTGAGAACGGCATCACGAAAGGCACCACCGCAACGACCTTCAGCCCTAACGCTACCTGCACCAGAGCGCAGGCTGTGACCTTCCTGTGGCGCACCGCTGGCAGTCCCGAACCCGAAAGCCGCACCATGCCCTTCACCGATGTTCCTGTGGGCAGCTATTATTACGACGCTGTGCTGTGGGCGGTGGAGAACGGCATCACCAAGGGCACCAGCGACACCACGTTCAGCCCCAACATGACCTGCACTCGCGCCCAGATCGTCGCGTTCCTGTGGCGTTCCGAGAAGTCCCCGGCAGCGGGTACAGCCAATCCCTTTGCCGATGTGAAGTCCACCGCCTACTATGCCGATGCGGTGCTGTGGGCGGTCAAGGAGGACATCACCAAGGGAACCACCAACACCACATTCAGCCCCGACGCGGATTGCACCAGAGCGCAGATCGTGACCTTCCTCTGGCGCTGCAAGAAGTGACCGGCTGACATACGGCTAAACATCAAAGCCGCTGGCATGACCCCATAAGCGAACATCGGACAGCGCAGCGGACGGGCATCTCGCCCCGAAGCTGCGCTGTTCTCTTTTCGCTACAAGAAACAAATCAATGACATTTTGAGCTGCGCCGCTATCCCAGCGCGGCAAGGAGACAGCATTATGAAAAGAATCACAAGAATCATTCGTCCGATCATCTGCATGGCCGTCCTTCTCTTTGCTATGACCACGGCAGTCATGGGCTGCTATCAGAAAGAGACGGAGCCTATCGACATTCCCGGCAGAACGCCTTCCGGCACATCTGCGCCTCAGCCATCAGCGACTCCCGCAGGCGAAGTTATCCCCTCGGTGGACAGGCAGGCAGAGTTGGCGGAAGCCAGAGCGAAGAATCCCGACACCGTGGCGTGGCTGTATATCCCCGGTGCGGAGGTGGACGATCCCGTGATGCAGGCGGAGGACAACGGCTATTACCTGAAGCTGGATGAAAACGGCGAGTACGCCATGTGGGGCTGCTATTATGCCCATTGTGAAAACGAAATCGGCGGCAGGGATAAGCTGGACAAAAACACCACCATTTTCGGCCACTCCGCCAGCAACTGCGACCCGGACGGTGTGCGGTTCACCAAGCTCTACCGTTATATGGACGCAGACTTTGTAAAGGAGCATCCGTATATCCATCTCTCTGTGGATGGCGAGGACATGATTTTCCAGATCACCGCTCTATTCATCACGGATATTGGCTTTGACTATATTGCGCCTAATCCCACGGGAGATGATCTGACCAGCTTCTTTGAGACGATTGCGCGGAAAAACTGGCTGGATTTTGACGGTGTGACCTTCTCCGAGGAAGATTCCGTCCTGACCCTCTCCACCTGCTGCCGGAAGTATGACAAGGCCAACAGCGGCAATCAGCGGCTGGTGGTCATGGCAAAGCTGCTGCCGGAGGGGGCGACCGCGCAGGAGTTCAGCGTATCCCTTGTGGATAGTCCTGAAATGCCCTAAAAGAAATCAGAATACGACGATAATAGGACACCCATCCTTGCGGTACTGAAAAGC
>OQVT01003221.1_pt1 | contig 10515 bp, 10 predicted proteins | sample 1691561 | NCBI WGS metagenome assembly OQVT01 (sample SAMN03418260, study PRJEB22391) | human gut metagenome | biome: human-gut; feature: organic feature; material: feces | host: Homo sapiens | place: Tanzania | collected 2013-01
AGGATTTTCTCTATCGAAGCCGACTTCTTAGCCTGGTATGTTTCAGAAGTGTGAGGTCTTTTAGTGAGAGGGCAGAAAACTTTTTATTTCCGCATGATGAAAAAGGTAAACGGCACACCTGACCGCATACACCTCTGTTTGCGGAGCGTGAACCAATCATAGCTGAAAAATAGCACTGTCCTGACACAGACATACACAATGCACCATGTACAAATATTTCTATTTCCATGTCTTCTGGCTTATTTTCCATGATGTATTTTAATTGTTCTTTGTTCATTTCTCTTGCCATTATCATTCTTTTGGCACCATTTTTACGCCAGAAATTACAATCATGCAAACTTACTATATTTGCTTGTGTACTTATATGTATTGCTAAATTAGTATACTTCTTAACCAACGCTAGTACACCTAAATCTGAAACTAAAACAGCATCTACTCCAACTTCATCTAGCTTTTTTAAGTGCTCAATTAAAGCATCTATTTCGCTATTCTTAGGCATTATATTAACTGTACAGTAGATTTTTTTTCCTAAACTATGTGCATATTCTACTCCTTCCTTCATTTCTTCATATGTAAACTTTTGTGCCTCATCCCGAGCGAAGTCGAGGGAACTTTTTCGTTTGCGGTATAGCGTCGTGAGCTTGATAGCGGGGAATGGGAAACACCGTATCGCAGAAAGTCGGGGAAAAAACGGTGCTTCATGCAAGAGGGGAGCGCACTAAGAGTGGGTAGCCGCTGCAACAAAGATTCCTCGGCTGCGCTCGGAATGACAAAACGGGAGGACGGTTTGTCTAGAATAGTGGTTATGAAAGCCAGTCTTTGGACAAATCAATCCAATTGGGATTGTTCATCATAATAAGGTGATTCTTCTTTTGACGAGTCCATTTCTTGAGTTGCTTTTCTCTTTCGATAGCGGTACGAATATCAGGATGAGGCTCAGCATACATCAATTCATGTACATGGTATGTTTTTGTAAAGCCATCTACCAACTCATGCTTGTGCTCATAAAGGCGACGAGGCAAATTGTTCGTGATGCCAATGTATAAAACTGTGCGCGAAGCGTTGGTTAAGATGTAGACATAATTCATGTAGTGTTCCCTCCTGACTGTTGGTTTCATTATAGGTGGGAATGAAAAGATAAGCTAGTAAAAAATAATGAGAAAAGCGGTATTTCCGTATCGTCATCCCGAGCGAAGTCGAGGGAACTTTTTCGTTTGCGGTATAGCGTCGTGAGCTTGATAGCGGGGAATGGGAAACACCGTATCGCGTAAAGTTTGGGGAAAAACGGTGCTTCATGCAAAAGGGGGAGCGCACTAAGAGTGAGTAGCTGCTGCAACAAAGATTCCTCGGCTGCGCTCGGAATGACGAAACGGGAGAAGGGCTTGTTCCTCATGTCCGTCCGAAGCCTTTCTGAGAAAAGTGGCGCTCCCGTAACGCCAGGAGGCCGAAGTGGAGGGATCTTTTTCGTTTGCGGTATAGCATCGTATGTTTGACAAAGAGAAACGGGAAACACCGTATCGCAGTGCGGCAGGGACGGTGCTTCCCGCTCACTTCGAAATGACGATATGTAAAATGTCATATGTCATGAATTTGAAAATTCAAATAAATAACAGAACATGAAAGAAAGCTGCTTGAATATGAGCATAATTGTGTGCTATATTAAGACAAGCATAAAAGCCCCTATGCTTCTATACTCATCAAATGATAGCAGAGGAAACACGGTCACTCGCGCGATGAGTTTTGAAAAGTGTAGAAAAAGGGCAGACTGGTTCAGAGAATGGCGATAAAACTGTACTTTTTGTGGATGGATAGCTTTCCGAAATAGATTCAGCATGCCTAAAAAATAAGGCTTCTAATAAATGAGTCAATTCTGAAAATCTTAATGATAAGATACAACCTGTTCAGAAAAAGACAATCGCCTTCTCCTGCATTTTTCAAAAGGAGCGATTTATTATGAAAAAGATCCTCGCACTGGCTGCTGTAGCAGCACTCACCGCTGGCGTATCCGCTTACGCTGCAAATCCATTCTCTGATGTAACTCCGGATGACTGGGCTTATCAGGCAGTATCCGACCTGTCCGCTCAGGGCGTCGTAGAAGGCTATCCGGACGGCACCTTCAAAGGCGAAAAGAACATGACCCGTTACGAACTGGCTCAGATCGTTGCTCGCCTCATGGCAAAAGAAGACCAGCTGAATGCAGAGCAGCAGGCAACCATCGACAAGCTCGCTGGCGAATATGCTGACGAACTCGCAAACCTCGGCGTTCGCGTTTCCGACCTCGAAAAGAAGGTCGGCAACATTTACTGGTCCGGCAACGCTCGTATGCGCTATATGACCCGCGACAATAACAAGACTAATAAAGACGCTAAATGGGATGGTCGTATCCGTCTGAACGTTAAAGGCGAAGTCAATGAAAACACCTATGTTCAGGGCAGATTCGTCAACAACATGAACTATAAAGATTCCGGTGATTCTAGCACCACCATGGACCGTATTTTCGTACACCATGACTTCGGCGCTGCTGGCGTCACCCTTGGCCGTTTCGAAGCAGACTTTGGCAATGCGACCAACGGCACCTGGCTCTATAGCAACCGCATTGACGGTGTAGAAGCACAGACCAAACTTGGTAAAGTTGCACTGAATGCAGGCTATGGCCGTCTCCAGGATGTCACCGCGACCAAAGCAGGCGTGGCTGATTCGGGTGAAATCAAAGACGTATTCTACGCACAGGGCAAAGCGAACCTCGACTTTGCAAAAGTCGGTGTAGACTACATCAAATTCCAGGGTAACAATGGTGCTGAAATTCTCGGCGGCAACCTGAACGTTCCGGTCGCTAAGAATCTGGAAGTTTTCGGTGACTACTATGTAAATACTGTCGCTAAAGGCGCTGGCGAAGGCTGGCAGGCAGGCCTTGGCTACAGCAACTTCAACAAGAAGAAAGTCGGCACCTTCGATCTGAATGTTGCTTACTTCCATCTGATGGATGATGTATACCAGGGCGGCACTGGTACCCAGATCGGTGACCTCCTCGACAGCATCTCCGGCAAGCACACCTTCTGGCTCGCTACCGGTGATCTGGTTCTTCAGAAAAATGTAACTCTTCGTGCTGAATATGCATTTGCTGACAGTGCGAAAGACAAAGCTGCGAAAGATCTCGACGATGCTTGGGCAGTATCCCTGAACTACACATTCTAATCTTAGAACCACAGAAGAGACCAAAAGGAAATCCCTCATGGGATTTCCTTTTTTATTTGCATGGGCTCTAAAATGGTGATAATATAAAATAAACTTTATATTATCGCAGAAATGGAGGGACGCAAATTGTATATCAAACGAAATTTAGAGAGAAAATTTCTGAAGCTCAATGACTTCTTCAAGGTCATGCTGGTCACGGGAGCGCGGCAGGTGGGGAAGACGACGATGCTGAAGCATCTCGCGGAAGGTACGAATCGCACGTATGTCTCGATGGATGATTTGCTGGCTCGTGATCTAGCCACTCGCGACCCGTCCCTTTTCTTTCAGCGCTACAAGCCGCCGATTCTGATCGATGAGATCCAGAAAGCACCGGCGCTCTTGCCGGAAATCAAGCGGATCTGCGATGAGACGGAGGAGAAGGGACTTTTCTGGCTGACGGGTTCGCAGCAGTTTCAGATGATGACGCGCGTGCAGGAGACGCTTGCGGGGCGCATCGGGATCCTCCATCTCTATGGACTTTCACAGCAGGAGAAACGGGGAATTTCTTTTACAGAAGAAACGGATTTTTCGATGGATTCGCTCCTTTCACGGCAGGCGGAGGCTGGGATACTCACCTTTGGGCAGGTCTTTCAGCATATCTGGGAAGGCGGGATGCCCGGCGTGCAGGGCGTGGACGAAGAGACGCGGCAGGCGTACTACAGTTCGTATGTGGAAACGTACCTTTTCCGCGATGCGGCGGAGGCGGGCGGGGTGACGGACTCTTTCAAGTTCGGACGTTTCCTGCAGGCCTCTGCGGCACTTGTGTCGGAACAGGTGAATTACTCTACGCTGGCGCAGGCGGCAGACATTTCCATCCCGACGGCGAAGAGCTGGCTGCACTTGCTGTGCGGTCTGGATGTGCTTTACCTGTTGCCACCTTTCTATAACAATGCGCTGAAACGGTTGACGAAGACGCCGAAGCTCTATTTCAATGATACGGGGCTTTGTGCATATCTCTCCATGTGGCTGACGCCGGAGACGCTCATGATGGGGGCGGCCAGCGGGCATTATTTCGAAAACTACGTAGTGAACGAGCTGATGAAATCGTATGCCGCAGGGCGTAATAAGGCGAATCTGTCCTATTATAGAGATGGCTCCGCCAAGGAAATCGATGTGGTCATCGAAGAGAATGGTGTACTGCACCCGCTGGAAATCAAGAAGTCAGCCAATCCGGATTTGCGAGAAGTGAGGAAATTCGAATTGCTGGACACGGCGACTTTGCACCGTGGGCGGGGCGGCATTGTCTGCATGGCGGGCGATGTAGTCCCGGTGGATGAAAAGAACGCGCTGATCCCGTCCGCGTTGCTGTGAATCTAAGGGAAACGCTGATTAAGGAAACGATTTAATCCGTGTTTCCTTAATTGGAAAGCTGGTTTCAAAATTTATAAAATGCAAATTTTTCACCTATTTGGCCATCGAAATTTGTAATAATGTAAATTTTAATGGCCAAATAGGTGAAAAATAGTGGAAAATTTTATATAATATAAAAGAGGTGAGACGAATGGTACCAGAAAATTTACAGGAATTGGTTAGAGAAATTGTCCGGCGAAAAGCAGAGGCGCAGAATATCGAGGTGAAGAGTGCGCATCGGGGCTGCCCGAGGCGGCTCTACGATACGCTTTCCAGTTTTTCCAATCAGGATGAGGGCGGCGTCATCGTTTTCGGGCTGGATGAGGCGGAGGGCTTTGCACCGGTCGGCGTGTATGATTTGCAGGATTTGCAGAAAAAGGTGACGGAACAGTGCCAGCAAATGCGGCCGCCAGTGCGTGCTGTTTTTACTATGACGGAGTACGAAGGGAAGCCGATCTTGTCGGCGGAGATTCCTGCTCTGGGATATGCAGAGAGACCCTGTTACTATGCAGGGGCGGGACAGATTCGTGGTTCCTATATACGCACGGGCGACGCAGACTTACCGATGACGGACTATGAGCTTTACAGTTATGAGGCTTTCAAGCGGCATACTCGTGAGGATGAAAGACTGGTGGAACGGGCCTTTGGCGATGCATTGGATATGACAGAGGTCAATGCTTATGTAGAGGCGAAAAAGCTGAATCATCCCAAATTTGCCAGGCTTCCTCGTGAAACGATGCTGGATATGTTGAACGTCATGCACGAGGGGCATCCGACCCTTGCTGCGCTCATGAATTTTGGCCTGTATCCGCAGGGGTATTTTCCTCAGCTTTCTATTACAGCGATCTCCGTGATGGGGACGGAAATCGGAGATACGGAAGAGGAGGATGTCCGCTTTGCTGATAATGAGCGCATTGAAGGTTCACTGGCTGCGATGATGGAAGGTGCTATGAATTTTTGCAGTAGAAATATGAAGGTTCGCACCATTATCGATAAGTCTAGCGGGCGGAGGCGCGATCGAACAGAGTATCCTATGGAGGCGGTGCGCGAAGCCATTTTGAATGCACTGATTCATCGAGATTACAGTCCTTATACAGAGGGAGCGCCGATACAGATCGATTTCTTCAAAAACCGACTGGAGATTCACAGCCCTGGTGGATTGTATGGGAGGCTCACGGTGGAAGAGCTCGGACGAGCACGTCCTGATCTTAGAAATCCGACGCTGGCCGTCATGGCGGAGGCAATGACGGAGTCTGAAAATCGGTATTCAGGTATTCCGACCATGCGTCGCTCGATGGAGGAGGCGGGCTTGCCAGCCCCACTCTTTGAAAATAGAAGAGGCGAGTTTGTAGTGACGCTTTTCAATGGAGAAGACAAGCTCACACGTGAGAAAAGTGAAAGGAACATGTCGGCTGCTGAACAGGTGGTTGTTTTTTGCAAAATACCTCGAAGCAAGGAGGAAATCGCAAATCTTCTGCGACTAAAGACGGTGGGCTATGCTATGAGCCGATATATTAAACCACTGCTCAAAGAAGGGCGGTTGCAGATGGTGTTTTCTGAAGGCCACAAGAAGACTCTGTATAAGACGGTAAAAGGGTAAGGGATGAGTATCATCGAGTAGAGTTTTTCGGTGAAAAAGATCTTGCATTTTCCACGCGCTCTCTGTATAATGCAAGTAACTTGATACAGATACTGACTTGAAGAGGAGTCCCTTAGGGGCTCCTTCTTTTTTGCCTAAGGGGAAATTAGAATATAACTAAATCGTGGTTTCTCCCTTGCAGAAAGATTTGTTTCTGTAGTATCCTAAAAGAAACTCATATCCTGCCCGAGATATGTGCGAAGGACGAAAGGAAATGGCAGAGGAAACACGGTCACTCGCGCCGCAGATTTTTGAGTACTCCTTCGGAAAGGGCAATCCTATATATAGGGAAGTTTTCCCATTTTTCAAAGGAGCGATTTATTATGAAAAAAATCCTCGCACTGGCTGCTGTAGCAGCACTCACCGCTGGCGTATCCGCTTACGCTGCAAATCCATTCTCTGATGTAACTCCGGATGACTGGGCTTATCAGGCAGTATCCGACCTGTCCGCTCAGGGCGTCGTAGAAGGCTATCCGGACGGCACCTTCAAAGGCGAAAGAAACATGACCCGTTACGAACTGGCTCAGATCGTAGCTCGCCTCATGGCTAAAGAAGACCAGCTGAATGCTGAACAGCAGGCAACTCTGGACAAACTCGCTGGCGAATACGCTGACGAACTCGCAAACCTCGGCGTTCGCGTTTCCAACCTGGAAAAGAAAGTCGGCAACATCTCTTGGGCTGGCGATGCAAAGATGATGTACACCAACAACGCTAAAAAGGCTGGCGAAGGTAGCGAAGATACCTACAAAGGCCGTATCCGTCTGAACGTCAAGGGTCAGGTCAATGACTCCACCTTCGTCAAAGGCCGTATCGTAACCAACATGTGGTTCAAAGATGCTGGTGATGGCGATGGCAACACCACCATGGATCGCCTCTTCGTGAACCACAGCTTCGGCGACAAGACCTCCGTTGTTCTCGGCCGTCAGGACCTCACCGTATTCGGCGGACTTGAATATGATGACGCATTCGATGGTGCGAAACTCGCATACAACGATGGCAAATTCGATGCTTACGCAGCATTTGGCCAGATGAACGCAGGCACCGCTGATCAGAAGGCTACTGATGCAGCATTTGGCGGCCTCGGCTATGACTTCGGCGTGGCTAAACTGAACGCAGCTTACTTCAACTTCACCGGCGACAAAGCAAAGACTGCTTACAAGTTCGACAGCATCTGGGGCGCAAACCTCGTTGTTCCGGTTCAGGACTTCAGCGTATTCGGCGAATACTGGGACTCCAACGCTGACAAGAACGACAACGCTTACCAGGCTGGCATCGGCTACAGCACCCTCGACGCTGCTAAACCGGGTACCTTCGCTCTGAACGTTGCTTACAACAGAGTAGGCGCTGGTGCTTACCTCGGCGGCACCACCTATGATGCATCCGACTTCTTCGATATTGCTACTGGCAAAGACCTGAAGTTCTGGAACGTATTTGGCGATGTTGTTCTCCAGAAGAACGTTACTCTCCACGGCGAATACGCTTGGGATATTGAAAACACCAACACTGGCTATGATGACAACGCTTGGACTGTTTCCCTGAACTACGCATTCTAATTCGAGAATACTCCAGTAAAAAAGAAGCTCCTTATGGGGCTTCTTTTTTTATTCGATGTGTGTGATAAAATATATTGACAATGTATCTAACTTTCAATACAATAGGAACAGGAGGTGAGCAAAATGGCTCAGGCAACAATGAATATCCGTATGGATGCGGACTTGAAGAAGCAGTTTGAAGCATTCTGCTCCGAGATCGGTATGACCATGACGACAGCTGTGTGTGTGTTTGCAAAGATGGCTGTGAAGGAGCGCCGGATTCCTTTTGAAATCAAAGCGGATCCCGATCCGTTTTATTCGGAAGAGAATATTCGAGTCCTTCGCGAGCGGGTGGCTGCCATTCGCTCCGGAAAAGCCAAGCTGAAGGAGCATGAGTTAATCCAAGGGAAACGCTGATTAAATCGCAGAGTCAGATTTCATAAGAATTTTTATACACTGCTTCGTCATTATTCTCCTTAAATAGCTCGCTATTCGCGTCGAATAATTCCTCGCATTGTATAAAAATTCAAGAATGAAATCTGACAATGATTTAATCAGTGTTTCCCAGGGCGGATGAATGAGAAAACTGTGGCTTGAAGAAGCGTGGGAAGAGTACATCAGCTGGCAAACGAAGGATAAAGCCGTGTTGAAGAAGATCAACAGGCTGCTGAAGGATATCGATCGATATGACTATGAGTGCAGCGGCAAGCCGGAGCCTTTGAAAGGGGATCTTTCTGGGTACTGGAGTGTTCATATTGACCAGAAGAATCGCATCGTCTTTCGCATCGATGGAGAAGAAAATCTGGAAATCATCCAGTGTGGGACGCACTATGGGGATCGGTAAGCAAAAACGCCTGTTCTTGTAAAACGGGCGTTTTTGCATTTATGAACTGCTTCAGCATCTCCCTGGGCTCATCATCTCCAATGAGTTTTCTTTCAAAAAGTTTTAGGATTCAAATCCCAAAAGTCTACGAAAGTCAAGAGTTTTAGGATTTGAATCCCAAAACTTTGTCACGGCAGGCGGTCAGCGGTATGTAGTCAACTGATAACCATCACTATATCGACTCTCTTGAATATCGAAAACTTTCGTGCTATAATGTACACCGAGCTGCTGCGCCAGCTCCTGACCCGAAATATATCTTCCTCTGGCGGCATCCAGTGCTGCCAGAACCTGCTGCTTGACCAAACTGCCGCCCCCTTTTTCTTGCCGCATTGTGGGCAGTATACCGCGCCGCCGCGCCGGATGTCAACCAATTCCCGCGTAAAAGGTTGACAATTCCCACAAAAAACAGGCGCACTGCCCAAAACCGTGCGCCTGTACTTGTTTATTGTGTCAAATCCGCTTAGCCAGCCCCAGATCCGCCATAATATCGGTGCGGGCATCCTGCGCCAGCGTAGCAATGCGGCGGATACGCTCCGGCGTCATATACGGCGCCAGACCGCTGATGGAAAACGCGCTGTCGGCACGTCCGCCGACGCCCGGGATCGCCACCGCAACGCAGCGCACGCCCAGCTCGTTTTCCTCATCGTCGATGGCATAACCGTTGGTGCGCACCTCGGTCAGTTGGGCTTGCAGCGCGTCAAATTCCACGATGGTATGTGCTGTCAGCTTTTGCGGGGTGGTGTGCTGCCAGATCTGCGCCACCTCGTCGGCGGGCAGGGTCGCCAGAATTGCCTTGCCCACGCCCGTGCAATACAGCGGGCTGCGCAGACCCACGCGGCTGGACATCCGCATCGGACCGCTTTCGGTTTTATAGATGTAGACAATATCCTGCCCATCGCGTATGACCAGATGCACCGCCTCGCCCGTGCGCTGCGCCAAACGCTCCAGATGCACCTTGGCAACATCCATAATATCCATACTGTTGACAATGCCGCTGGAAAGCTCAAACATTTTCAAAGTCAGGCGGTAGCGCCCGTTTTCGTCCTGCGCGGCGTATCCCAGCGAAACCAGGCTTGCCAGCAGGCGATGCACGGTGCTTCCGGCGGACGTGCCGACAGTTTTCATTTCATCAGTTACAGGAGAAAATCTCCCGGAACTGAAAGACGAACTCTGGAAAGCATTGAACACTGATATTTAACGGATTATGCATTTCTGGGACATATTGCACAGATGGGATCAGATACTGACATTGTTCATCAACAGTTTCCACATTCCGGCGACTGACCAGTTCATGATGTTCATGTCGGACAGGGTCGTATGGTTTCCACTGTACCTGCTCATAGCCTTCTTCCTAGTCAAAAGACTAGGCTGGAAAAAGGGACTGATCTCAATCCTGTGCATGGCCCTTACACTTCTTGTCTGTGACCAGACTTCCAATCTGCTTAAATACTCCGTGGCCAGACTCAGGCCTTGCTACAGCGGACCGATGCTGCTCGGAGGATTGCACGTCCTGGAATATAGGGGCAACTTCTTCGGGTTCTTCTCTGCCCACGCTGCAAATGCATTCGGATTCGCAGTATGCTCTTCAATCCTGTTCAGATACGATACGAAACATACCTACAAAGCATTCATAATCTGGATTTTCACCTGGGCGACGTTGCTCTCGCTGAGCCGCATTTTCGTAGGAAAACACTATATGGGAGACATCATAGTAGGGGCAATGATAGGCAGCGGTTATGGGGCCATGATTGCCATGGCCGCGAGATGGGTGTTCGCCAGATTCATCGACAAAGAAAAAATCCCGTCACCTGAACGGCAACGGGACTCAAGTAACAAATAGCCAGGCCTTACAGCACCTGAACTGTTTTTTCCATTCG
>OQVT01003224.1_pt1 | contig 10514 bp, 12 predicted proteins | sample 1691561 | NCBI WGS metagenome assembly OQVT01 (sample SAMN03418260, study PRJEB22391) | human gut metagenome | biome: human-gut; feature: organic feature; material: feces | host: Homo sapiens | place: Tanzania | collected 2013-01
TATCGCGGGCGGCTGCTACAAGCTGGGCCTGTATCTTGCCAAGTATGGCAGCGTCGAAAAGGCCGCCATGGCCTACAACATGGGCGAGGGCGGCATGGATATGCCCATGGAAGACATGCCCATGGAGGATATGCCCGCTGAGGGCATGGATATGATGCCAGAGGAAAGCATCTCCGGGGAAACCGGGGAGATGCCCGGTGAGGATGCGGCGGCAGCCGAGACCGTATCCACGGAAGGCGGGGTGGGCTAAGTGGCCATCCTGAAACTGACGGACATCTGCAAGGATTATGTGCAGGGCAAGGAGCCTGTCCGGGTGCTGAAAAATGTCAACCTGACCATGGAGCGGGGCGACTACCTCGCCATCGTCACGCTGGCCTTCGGCGAGATCATCAAAGAGCTCATCAACTGCCTCATCATCGGCTACGATGAAAACGGCCTGCACTTCATCTTCAACCCCGCCGGCAACAAGACGGTCGACGACCTCGGCCTGAGTGCCTCGGGCACCGCTATCATCAAGGGCGCGCAGGGTGCGACCGGCACCGCCACGATCGCAACGTTCACCGCGGGCTTCATCCTCGTGATGATCACGCTCATCGTCGTGCTGAACCTGACTCGTTCGCGTGCGGGCCGCGCGATCATGGCCATCCGTGATAACCGCATCGCCGCGCAGGCCATCGGCCTGAACCTGACGAAGTACAAGCTCATGGCGTTCGTCACCTCCGCCGCCCTTGCGGGCGCGGCAGGCGCGCTCTACGGCCTGAACTACTCTTCCCTTCAGGCGACGAAGTTCAACTTCAACCTCTCCATCCTCGTGCTGGTGTTCGTGGTGCTCGGCGGGCTCGGCAACATCTGGGGCTCGCTTATTGCCGCCGCCGCGCTCACCATTCTGCCCGAGGCACTGCGCCAGTTTGCCGACTTCCGTATGCTCATCTATGCGATCGTGCTGATCTTCGTCATGCTCGCGACCAATAATCCGCAGGCCAAGGCGTTCTTCGGCAGGCTCTTGCCCCACCGCCGCACCGCCGCTGAAAAGGAGGACTGACCATGACTCAGAATATGCCGCAAAAGCAGAAAACCAAGCTCGTCCCCGTTTTGCGTGAACCGGCGCTGCTGACCGAGCGCGACGCGGACAAATCCCCCGTGCTCGAGTGCATCGACCTCGGCATCACGTTCGGCGGTCTGAAAGCGGTCGACAACTTCAATGTGACCATCGGTCGCACCGAGATCACCGGCCTCATCGGCCCGAACGGTGCCGGTAAGACGACGGTCTTCAACCTGCTCACCAAGGTCTATCAGCCCACCCACGGCACGATTCTCTTAAACGGCAAAGACATCCATGACCTCAACACCGCGCAGGTCAACCGCGCGGGCATCGCGCGCACATTCCAGAACATCCGCCTGTTCGGCGAGCTGAGCGTGGAAGAAAACATCACCGTCGCGATGGACACGCAGATGCACTACACGATGCCCGAGGGCATTTTCCGCCTGCCCCGCTTCTGGAAGGAAGAGCGCGTCATGCATGAGCGCGCGATGGAGCTGCTGTCCATCTTCCACATGGAAGGCCTTGCAAACGCCAAGGCGAACTCCCTGCCTTACGGCGCGCAGCGCCGCCTGGAAATTCTCCGTGCGCTGGCGACGAACCCGAGTCTGCTGCTTCTTGACGAGCCCGCCGCCGGCATGAACCCGAGCGAGACGGCTGAGCTGATGGAAAACATCCGCTCCATCCGCGATACGTTCAAGATCGCGGTGCTGCTCATCGAGCACGACATGAACCTCGTCATGAACATCTGCGAGGGCATTGCCGTTTTGAACTTCGGCCATGTCATCGCCAAGGGCACACCCGAAGACATTCAGAACAATCCCGAGGTCATTGAAGCCTACCTCGGCAAGCAGAAGGAGGCCTAACGATGGGACAGATCTTACAGGTGAACGATCTTCACGTTTACTACGGCAGCATCCACGCCGTCAAGGGCGTTTCCTTCGAGGTCAACGAGGGTGAGGTCGTCACGCTGATCGGTGCGAACGGCGCGGGTAAGTCGACCGTTCTGAACACGGTCTCCGGCCTTTTGCACCCCAAGCACGGCAGCGTCGTTTTCGAGGGCAAGGACTTAAAGGGCGTCCCCGCGCACAAGATCGTCGAGCACGGTCTTGCGCAGGTCCCGGAAGGCCGCCACGTCTTTTTGCAGATGACGGTCGAGGATAACCTCGAAATGGGCGCTTACACCCAGCCGAACTCCACCATTGAAGCGGGCATTGCGGACGTCTACGAGCGCTTCCCGCGCCTCAAAGAGCGCCGCAAGCAGATCGCCGGTACGCTCTCCGGCGGCGAGCAGCAGATGCTCGCCATGGGCAGAGCGCTCATGTCGAAGCCGAAGCTTCTGATGCTCGACGAGCCGTCTATGGGCCTCGCTCCGATCCTCGTTGAGCAGATCTTTGACATCATCCGCGAGCTGCACGCTGCGGGCACGACGATCCTGCTCGTCGAGCAGAACGCGCAGGCCGCGCTCTCCGTCGCCGACCGCGCGTACGTGCTTGAAACGGGCCGCATCACGCTCTCCGGCACCGGTAAGGAACTTATGGCGAGCGACGCCGTCCGCAAGGCCTACCTCGGCGGTTAAATCTCCCTCAAACGCAAAGAGTCATCCAAAAGGATGGCTCTTTTTTTGTGCAGTTTTGCCGCCGTGCAAAATTTCCGCGCAACCTACTGCACATTTGCAAAAGATATGGTATACTGACGGGACAAGCGCCGCGAAACAGCGGCGCGCCGACACAGGATCGGAGGGATCGGATTGTTCAAAATTCTCATTGCGGAGGATGACCGCGAGCTGCGCCAGCTCTTCGCCCATGTGCTCACCAAAAACGGTTACACTGTCCTCGGCGTCTCCAACGGCGAAGAGGCGCTTGCCGCGCTCGAGCAGAGCTATTACGATCTCATCATCTCCGACATCATGATGCCGAAGATGGACGGCTACGAGCTTGTGCGCTCGATCCGCGAGAGCGGTTCGTCCATCCCCATTATGATGATCACCGCCAAGGACGCCTTTGACGACATGCGCCTCGGCTTCCTCTCCGGCAGCGACGACTATATGGTCAAGCCCATCAACATCGGCGAAATGGTGCTGCGCGTGAGTGCGCTGCTGCGCCGCGCGCAGATGGCGAGCGAGCGCCGGCAGGTCATCGGCGGCACGGTGATGGAGTGCGACTCGCTCAGCGTCACCGTCGACGGCGAGAGCATGGTACTGCCGCAGAAGGAATTCATGCTGCTCTACAAGATGGCGTCGTTCCCCGGCCGCATCTTCACGCGCCAGCAGCTCATGGACGACATCTGGGGCTATGATTCCAGCACCGACACCCACACTGTCGATGTCCACATCGCGCGCCTGCGCGAGCGCTTCCGCGACAATCTCGACTTCAAGATCGTCACGATGCGCGGCGTGGGGTACAAGGTGGTGCGCACATGAAAAAACGGCGCAATAAGTTTCTCGATATCCGCGTGCAGTTTTTCTTCATCTGCATGGCGGGCTTTATCGGCGTGGCGCTGCTCGCCGCGCTCGCGGCCTGGGGACTTGAGCATCTCGGCGTCAACGTGCCGATGTTCGTGTGGCTGCTCATCTTCACGCTGCTGCTCGGCAGCGCGACGGCGGCGGGCTTTTCCATCGCGTTCTTCGCGCCCATCTCGCGCCTGTCGCGCGCGATGAAGGAGGTCGCGGGCGGCAACTTCCGCGTACATGTGGAGACGAAGAGCGTCTTTCGCGATATCCGCGACAGCTTTGACAGCTTCAACCTCATGGTCAGCGAGCTGAACGCGACCGAGACCTTGCAGACCGACTTCATCTCGAACGTCTCGCACGAGTTCAAAACGCCCATCAGCGCGATCGAGGGCTACGCCTCGCTTTTGCAGGAGCACCAGCAATCCCCCGAGGAGCAGGCGGAGTACATCGACAAGATTCTCTTCAATACGCGCAGGCTTTCCGCCCTCGCGGGCAACATTCTGCTGCTTTCTAAGCTCGACAGCCAGTCCATCCATCCCCAGCGCTCGCGCTTCCGCCTCGACGAGCAGGTAAGGCAGTGCATTCTGGCGCTTGAGCGCAAGTGGACGGAAAAGGACGTCGACTTCGACGTCGACCTCGACTCCGTCGATTTCACAGGCTACGAAGGACTACTCCAGCACGTGTGGACGAATCTCATCGACAACGCCGTCAAGTTCGGCCCGCGCGGCGGCCTGATCCGCATGCGACTCATCGAGGAAGACGGCAGTGTGCTCTTCACCATCGACAACGAGGGCAAAAGCATCCCCGACGAGGATAAGTCCCGCATTTTTAACAAATTCTATCAGGGGGACAGCTCGCACGAATCCGAGGGCAACGGCCTCGGCCTTGCGCTTGTGCGCAAGATTGTCGCCATCCACGGCGGCGAGGTTTGGGTCGAAGACCCGGTGAACGGCGGCTGCCGCTTCGCCGTGCGCCTGCCGGTGGAGAAATGACCGCCATTTTTCAACAAAAATTGAGATTCTCTTCATCATTTGTTCGAAACTCTATGCTATATTAAATCTTAACAGCCGCAGAGGCGGCTTTTCCCCGGCGCAGTACCCCTGCGTCGGGCTTTTATCACGGGATCAGGAGAGGTGACGATGGGCTTTCTGCGCTGCTGCGTTTATTACGGAATTTTAGCCGTCGTGTCGTTTTTCATCGGGCGGCTGCTGCCAAAATCCTGGTTCCACGGCGACAGATTCCCCTACCGCTGCGCGAACTGGGAAGCAAAGCTCTTCCGCTTTCTGCGCGTGCACGAGTGGCAGGACAAGGTGCCCGACATGAGCAAGATCGTCCCCAAGCTCATCCCCGCCAAAAAGCTGGGCACGGACTTTCGCGCGCAGCTTCCGCGCATGATCGAAGAGACCTGCGTCGCTGAGTTCACGCACTTTGCGCTCATCCTGCTCGGCTTTTACGCACTGCGCCTCTGGCCCGGAACGGGCGGCGCGGTCGTCACCGCCATCTATATTCTATTCGGCAACCTGCCATTTCTCATCATTCAGCGCTACAACCGTCCGCGGCTGCAAAAGCTTCTCGCCGCGCAGCAGCGCCGGAGCAGACGCAACCAAGAAGTACAACAGTAAAGGATCGGAGCTTTTCATGAAAGTCTTGATTTTAAGCTGCAACACCGGCGAGGGGCACAACTCCTGCGCCGCGGCGCTCGCCGAGGAGTGCCGCATCCAGAACATTCCCTGCACGACCGAGGACGCGCTGCGCTTCATCTCGCCCGAGGTCTCGCGCTTCATCTCCAACTGGCACGTGCGCATCTACCGCCACGCGCCGGGTCTTTTCCGCGTGGGCTACCGCGCGGCAGAGGATCATCCCGCCCAGTTTCACGAGGGTTCCGCGCTCTACCGCTATCTGACGCAGGGCGCGGAAAAGCTCTGCGGCTTCATCGCCGGCAGCGGGTACGACACGGTCATCTGTACCCACACGTTCGCAGCGCTGATGGTCAGCGAGGTCGTGAAAACGCACCTGCCGAATCTCAAGACCTGCTTCATCGCCACGGACTACACCTGTTCGCCCAGCGTGAAGGACAGCTCGCTCGACCGCTACTTTATCCCTGCCTCATCGCTCTCGGGCGATTTTCTCGGCGGCGGCGTGACGAGCGAGCGCCTGCGCGCCTGCGGCATCCCCGTGCGCCAGATGTTCCGCTCCAGCGTGCGCAATGAGGACGCCAAGCGCGCGTTCGGCATCCCCGCTAACCACAAACATCTTGTGATGATGTGCGGCAGCATGGGCTGCGGCCCCATCATGAGCATCGCCCGCCGCATCGCTCGCAGCCTGTCGGATGAGCAGGATCTCACGATTGTCTGCGGCACGAACCAGCGGCTCTATAACCGCCTCTCCCGGCACTTTTGCGGCGTGAAGAATGTCCACATCCTTGGCTATGTGAAGGACATGGCGCTTCTGATGGACTCGGCGGACCTCTATCTCACCAAACCCGGCGGCATCAGCGTGACCGAGGCAGCCTCGATGCGCCTTCCCATGGTCTTCATCGACGCGGTCGCTGGCTGCGAGGAGTACAACAAGGACTTTTTCCTGCGCGCGGGCGGCGCGGCCACAGGCAAGACGCCGCGCGAGATCGCGCGCGTGAGCCTCAAGCTCCTCGGCGATGAAAATACGCTTGAAAAGATGGGCGACGCGCTGGATACCGCCGTGCCGCACGACGCGGCGGCGCACATCCTCTCGGAAATGAGCGAGGAGGGAGACAAGGCATGATCCGCCCCTCTGTCGACTACCGCGCCTTTCGCTTGGGTAAGCTTTGCACGCCGGAATTTTCCCACGTGTGGCTGCTGCTTTTCTGGCCCGCCTTCGGCCTGCTCTTTTCCTATGTAGAGCGCTTCTATCCCGCCGCGCATTACATCGAGATGCACTGCGCGCTCGATGATCTCATTCCTTTCAACGAGTGGTTTCTCATTCCCTACCTCTTCTGGTTCGTCTACCTCGTCGGCGCGGTGGTCTACACATTTTTCTTTGATGTGCCGGGCTTTCGCCGCATGATGCGCTTTGTGATGATCACCTACACGGTGACGATCCTTATCTATCTTCTCTTCCCCACCTGCCAGATGCTGCGGCCCGAGGTCTTCCCGCGCGACAATCTCCTCACGCGCTTCATCGCGCACTTCTACGCCTTCGATACGAACACCAATGTCTGCCCCTCGCTGCACGTCATCGGCTCGTTCGCGGCGCTCTTCGCCTTCTGGTATGCGCCGGTCTTCTCGGCAGGGAAATGGCGCATCGCCTCGGCCATCGCCGCCTTCCTCATCTGCGTTTCCACCGTCTTTATGAAGCAGCACTCCATTCTCGATGTGCTCGCGGCGCTGCCTCTGTGCGCGATCGGCTATTACTTTGCCTACCACAAAGCGCCGGAACGCGCCAAAAACAAAGTGCATAAATGATTCAGAAACCCGGCAGGAGCCTTTCGCTCCCGCCGGGTTTCCGCGTCCCCTTCCGTGCCGCGCCGGGCAGTGCATATATGCGCGCAGTTATGCATAAATCGAGTCTATTTTGCGTTGTTCTTTCACTTTCTGTGCGAATCGCACAGAATTTTTTTATTTTTACCCGTTACTTTTGAATTTTCGACCGTTGACAATGAATAAAGAAACGCCTATACTCTCACTATCGTTTATAAATCGAATGAAAATTCACGAAACGACAAAATATTATTCAAGATGGAACGAATTTCAAAAGGAGCGAACGAACCATGAAACAATTTCTTGCACTTTCTCTGGCTCTGCTGATGAGCCTCTCGCTGATCGCCTGCGGCAGCAAGGCAGACGACGCCGACAAACCCGCCGACGCCGATCAGCCTACCGACCAGCCCACGCACCCCTGACCTTTCTGATGAACTGCAAAATTCCCACAGCCCGGTTTTGGATCGGGCCGTGGGAATTTTTTGTCGGCTCACTGTTTGCGAAAGACGTGGACGCGGAACGAGATCTGCGTGTCCAGCTCGTCCAGCGCTGCCAGGCGCTCGGTCCCCGCTTTGGGCGTCTTCCAGAAATAGGGGGTCATCTGGAACAGGTCCGAGATGGTCTGCTGGTCGGGCAGTAATGTCCTGTGACAAGAATGACCCTAATTATTCCAAATCGGGCTTCAGTTATGGTGCAGGTGATTTCCCTTATGTCTTCGCATCCGTCGCTGATACCAAGGCGGCAACCGAAGACGGCAAGGTTACCTGGATGCCTGGTGATATGATCAATGTTTATGGTAATCCGTTGGACGAAAACTACAATGAGACAGCCGTTTACCTCATGAGAAACGATGCCGATGCCGCTGAAGGGAAGTTTACGTTCCAGAAGATGGTATGCGGAAAGAAGCTCACTGCAGTCAAATCCGCCGAGATGAACCACGGTGGCGATTTGTCTTCACAGTCATTGGAAGATGGCGTGTTCCCGGCTTGTCTTGAAGGGGCGATGTCTTCCGGGGGCAAGATTGAATTTGTGCATACGACACCTTATGCCGAAATCGTGGTGAATGCGGCCACGGCGAAGGCGAAGACGCTGTTCAAGGCTCAAATTATTGCCGAAGGCATTGGCGGTGAAGGTGTTGACACGATTTCATTGGGCTTTTCACCTAATCTGCTCCTGTCTCAGGAAAAGATGAATGCCTTTTATTTCCGGACAGTTTCCCTTGAAAATGCAGATGTGAAATGTGTGCTATACGACACCGACGGCGGTTTCATGGAAAAAGAACTGGGGCTACAGTCCTTTGAGGACGGTGTGGTGACAAAACTCCGAAAAATGATATCACAACAAAGGCAGAACCCGAAATCACAAAAAAGAAAATCAACCATGACACAATCTTCCTTGCAATTTCAATTGTACTTGCTGTAGTGTCCGAAATTCTCCACCTTACACTTGACGGTGTTACGGCTGTTCATTATGTTGTACTCGCAGCGTGTTTTGTTGCAACACTTCTTTCGGGTTACAAGGTATTCATCAAGGGTGCAAAAAACATTCTAAAGCTGAGAATTGACGAAACAACGCTTATGGCTGTTGCGGTAATTGCGGCATTCTGTCTTGGAGATTTTGTTGAGGCGGCAATGGTAACAATCCTCTTTTCTATCGGTGAAATTTTTGAGGATCGAGCAGTTGACGCATCCCGCCGTGACATTGAAAAGCTTGCAAACATTCGTCCCGATACAGCAACAATTATTGTTGACGGTGCGGAACAGATTGTTCCTGCCGAAAGCGTTGAAATCGGAAGTATCATTGAAGTCAAGCCATACGAAAGAGTTCCGCTTGACGGCATTATTATTAAAGGTAAAACAACTCTCGACACATCGGCTCTCACAGGCGAAAGCCTTCCTGTTGACGCAGGCGAGGGCAGTGAAGTACTCAGCGGTGCAATCAACGGCAGTAACCTTATTACCGTCAAAACCACAAAGCATTTCGGCGACAGTACCGCAACAAGAATTCTTCAGCTTGTTGAAGATGCCGCCGCTCAAAAGGGCAACAGCGAAAAGCTTATTTCAAGATTTGCCTCTGTTTACACACCGGTTGTTGTACTCATTGCAGTTGCAATCGCAGTAATTCCTCCGCTTTGCGGACTCGGAGCATTCAGCGAATGGCTCTACCGTGCGCTTGTTTGTCTTGTAGCGTCATGTCCGTGTGCTATTGTTATTTCCGTACCTCTCTCCTACTATTCGGGTATCGGCGCTGCATCCGAAGTCGGTGTACTCATCAAGGGCGGAAAATATATTGAGGCTCTTGCAAAAGCAGATACATTCGTATTCGATAAAACAGGCACACTCACAAGCGGCAAGCTCAGCGTAAACAAGGTTAATACTGTCGGTTCATACAGTGCTGACGAAGTTCTTGCTCTTGCCGCTGCAAGCGAAAAATATTCCGCTCATCCGATTGCCTCCGCAATCAGAGAGAAGGCAAACGGTCTTGAACTTCCCGAGCTTTCCGACTACAGCGAAAGTGCCGGTCACGGAACAAGCGCAGTTTATAACGGCAAAACTATTCAGTGCGGCGGTTCAAAGATTCTTTCGAACGAACAGAAGAAGATTGCAAATAAAGACGATTCTGTTTTCGTAATTTATGACGGTCAGCTTATCGGTTCGCTCAATGTCAGCGACACAGTAAGACCTGAGGCAAAAGAGGTTATCTCACAGCTTAATGCGCTCGGTGTCAAGAACACGGTAATGCTCACAGGCGACAGACAACAGCCTGCCGAAAATGTTAAAAACGAACTCGGACTTTCCGAATGTCACGCAGAGCTTCTCCCTGCTCAAAAGCTTGAACTTTTCAAGGGCTTGAAATCAAAATCCAAGGGCGCTTGCTTTGTGGGTGACGGCATCAATGATGCCCCTGTTCTTTCGGCAAGCGACTGCGGTATCGCAATGGGATTCGGCAGTGAAGCCGCTATTGAAGCGTCAGACGCAGTTCTCGCATCAGGCACACTCAAACAGCTACCAAAGGCAATTAAAATTGCAAGAAGTGTTATCAACACTGTCAAGGGCAACATCATCTTTGCCCTCTCAATCAAGGCTCTTGTAATCATCCTCGCCGCATTCGGTCTTGCACAAATCTGGATGTCCGTTATCGCCGACACAGGTGTCAGCGTAGTCTGCGTCCTCATAGCCGCAAGACTCCTCAAAAAGAAATATTGATTTTTTTGCTTCTATGCCAAAGAAGGTACAGGCTGTTTTGTGTGCGGCTTTCGTATTATTTGTTATGGTTGGAATACTAGTGGCAATTGGAATGATTTCTTTTAAGAAAGTTTCCGTAAAAGAGCCTATGAAGTGGGTTTATCGAACCGAGAAAACAGTTAAACTGCTCATTACATTATTTACACCACTTACATTTTTTACGATTAAGCTGTCAAATGGGTGCGTTCGATTATTTGGAATTGACCCACATAAATCAGAAGAAGATGTGACAGAAGAAGAAATTATTTCGATTGTGGATGATGCGCATGAACAGGGTGTGAAAGGAACAGCAATTGAGAAATCTACTTTGCTGGAAATCAGGG
>OQVT01003227.1_pt1 | contig 10512 bp, 8 predicted proteins | sample 1691561 | NCBI WGS metagenome assembly OQVT01 (sample SAMN03418260, study PRJEB22391) | human gut metagenome | biome: human-gut; feature: organic feature; material: feces | host: Homo sapiens | place: Tanzania | collected 2013-01
CTCTACATTTTCCATATCATTAATCCAACTATGCAATTCTCTAGATTTAATGTACCCATAGAAAGTATTTTTTTCATTATCACTAAGAATCGCACAAAAATCCAGCCATGATTTTAGCAATGCATTGGATGCAACATACAAATCACAATAATCTATATTTAAATCAAATAATCGAATTCCTGAGCACTCAACATTTCTTGTGTTGATTCTGTTTAAAGAGAAAATTACCTGTCTTATATTTCTTCCAATAGATTTCAAAATTGCCGGAACATCGGATGCAACATAAGTCTCTCCATCCGCAATACCGATGATCATGGGACTGTCCTTACGCGCCACCCAGATTTCACCGGGATAATCACGGAACATCAGCTCCAGTGCATAGGATCCGCGAACACGTACCATGGTTTTTGCAATAGCATCAATGGGACCGAGTTTATATTTCTTGTAATAGTAATCAACCAGCTTGATCACCACCTCTGTATCGGTCTGGCTATAAAACGTATAACCATGTTTCAGCAGTTTTTCTTTCAGTTCCGTGTAATTTTCAATAATACCATTATGTACACCAACTACTTCTGATTCTACTGCACCGGAGCCGGATCTCGTACAGTTACCGGAGACATGCGGATGGGCATTCGTCTGACTGGGCTCACCATGAGTTGCCCAACGGGTATGTCCAATACCACAGGTTCCTTTCAAAGCATTCCCGGCATCGGTTTTCTCAATCAGATTCGAAAGACGGCCTTTCGCTTTCACTACCTGTGCCAGGGCTTCACCGTCACGGACTGCCAGTCCTGCAGAGTCATACCCTCTATACTCCAATTTCGACAGTCCGTCCAACAGGATCGGTGCTGCCTGCTTATTTCCTGTAAATCCAACAATTCCACACATTTGTTAATCCTTCCTAAAAGGGCATTTCTATGCCTTATATCCCTTTTCACAGATGATAGTTACCACTTCGTCCACATACTTCTGGCAAGTCTCGTGATCCGGTGCTTCTACCATGACACGAATCACAGGTTCTGTTCCGGACTCCCGGACTAAAATACGTCCGGTATCCCCCAGTTTTTCCGCAACTGCAGCAACTGCTTTCTGAACATCCGGATCACTCTGTGCTGCCTTTTTATCTATTACTCGAACATTTTCCAATACCTGAGGATAAATCTTCAGCGGTGCTGCCAATTCACTCATAGGTTTCTTTTTAGCAAGCATAACCTCATCCTTTTCACGAGGCTTCATTTTTCCGTGGAGCAAGCCCAATTTGTAATTCGTAAACTCGCTCGACGACAATTTTTTATAGTATTTTTCAGCACTTATCAGGTCGTTATCAATTTCGCCCTCCTCGACAAGCGGACAGACGATGTATCCTTGCAGTCCTGCGTCAAGGTGCTTTTTAATATATTTATATATTCTTTCGTGATAGCTTGTATCAACACAAAAAGTTTCGACATCTTTTCTGCCCGGCGGCAGTTCATCAAGCACCGAAACATTCAAATCGCCGTACATAATCATAGCGAGCGTTCTCGGTATCGGAGTTGCCGACATAACGAAAATATGCGGATTGTCGCCCTTTGCGGCAAAAGAGGACCGCTGTGCCACGCCGAAGCGGTGCTGCTCGTCGGTTATTACAAGACCGAGCCTGTTAAACTCAACGTCCTCTTGAATTAAGGCGTGAGTGCCGATAATAAGCTTCGTTTCTCCGCTTGCAAGCCTTTGCTTTGCAAGATTTTTTTCGGATTTTTTCATACTTCCCGTGATAATATCAACGGTTATATCCGTATCCTTGAAAAACTTTTCAAAAGTTCTCAAATGCTGCTCTGCAAGCACCTCCGTAGGTGCCATCATAGCACATTGCCAGCCGTTTTTTACGCAAGTATAAATAAGCGCCGCCGCAACCGCCGTTTTGCCCGAACCGACGTCGCCCTGCAAAAGCCTGTTCATAGGCTCGCCCGATTTCATATCGCCGATTGCTTCCCCGACAGCCTTTACCTGTGCCGAGGTCGGAGAAAACGGCAAATGCGAAAAGAATTCCTCCGAAAAATCCTTCTTTACAACACACTCTGTTTTGAGCGTTTGCGTTTTGCTTTTAAGTGATAAAAGACCGAGCTGTAAGATGAACAATTCCTCAAAAATGAGCCTGTTTCTTGCCTTGTCCAACGCTTCATAGCTTTCGGGAAAATGAATGTTGCGTATCGCAAAATCAAGTGAACAAAGGGAGTTTTCGGCAATTATCTCACTCGGCAGGCTCTCAGGGATTTCCTCGATTGAGTCAAGCGCATTTTTCACACATTTTGCAATAAGCTTTGAATTAAGTCCTGCCGTCTGCGGATAAACAGGCTTTATGCCGGCTTCCGCACTCGCATTTGAAAACACGGGAGAAGCCATTTCCCTGCCGCCGAATTTAGACTGCGTTATCTTGCCGAAGAAATAGTATTCCTCGCCGCTTTTGAGCATATTCGGTATGTATTTATTATTGAAAAATGTTAGATTTATAAGTCCCTGACCGTCGGTAATGCTCGTTTTATAGAGCGTTGTTCCGCCGGGAATACGAATTTTAGACGGTGTATCGCACACGATACCCTTTACGCAAATATTCGTATCAAACGGAGCTTCTCTGATGGGATAAACAGCACTCCAATCCTCATAGGCTCTCGGATAAAAGCGCAAAAGAGCACCGACAGTGCCGACGGAAAGCCGTTGAAAAGCCTCCGCCCTTGCGCTGCCGACGCCCTTTAAGTATTTGATGTCGGTTGAAAAATTCATACTATCACTCTACCGATATAATGAAATAATACACGGGTTGTCCGCCCGGAATTACATTTATTTCTATATTCGGAAATCTCTCCGAAAGTCTTTCGCTCAAACGCTTTGCCGTCGCCTCGTCTGTTTCCTCGCCGTAATACACGGTGATGAACGACGCATTGTATTTTTTAGCCAAGCGTCTTGCGGTACGGTATGCGGCATTTACAATATCATCCTCAACAAGGGTGATTTTGCCGTCCTCCATACCGAGAATTTGTCCCTTTTTAATCTTCTGACCGAACGCCTCGCTGTCCCTTGCGGCAAATGTAACCTGTGCCGTGTGAACTGCCTCGGCAGCCTTCATCATATTCAAAAGATTAGTCTCAACGTCCTCCGATTCCGAGAAATTGAGCATTGCGCTGACTCCCTGTGTGAGAGTCTTTGTCTGAAGAACGGAAACCTTCCTGTCTGCAAGGTTTACCGTCTGTTCCGCCGCCATAATAATATTTTTATTGTTGGGAAGCACAAAGACGTGTCTTGCCGGTGTTGCCTCGATAGCCGACAAAATATCGTCGGTGCTCGGATTCATCGTCTGACCGCCCGAAACTATATTGTCTGCGCCAAGCTCCTTGAACAGCTCAACAAATCCGTCGCCCGCAGCAACCGAAACGAAGCCGTAATCCTTTGTCGGCTCAACAGGTGTTTGTGCCTGCTCGGAGGGGTTAATTTCCTCCTTTGCATTTTCCGTGCCACGTTCTGCGTTCCTGTGCTGGAAGCGCATATTATCGATTTTTATGTTTGTAAGCGGACCGCATTTAAGAGCCGCCTGAATTACATTACCCGGCTCGTTCGAGTGAACGTGTACCTTGATAATATCGTCGTCCTCAACGACAACGACACAATCGCCGATTGACTCAAGATATGCTTTGAGAGCCGCCGCATTCGACTGTGCATCCTTTTCTTTGTTAATTAAGAACTCGCTACAATAACCGAATTTAATATCGCCCGAAGCCGCCGCAACAACACTTTTGTCTGATTTTGCATTATCCTTCTTATCAAGCGTTTCAATAGGCTCAACTGTCTTGCCGTCCTCGATAACGCTCAGCATTCCCTCAAGAATAAAAATAAAGCCCTGTCCGCCTGCGTCCACAACGCCTGCCTGCTTGAGCACGGGAAGCATTTCGGGTGTTTTCAAAAGTGCGTCCTTTGCCGCTTCGTAAGCCGTTTTAAGAACAACCTTGCAATCCGTTTCCTGCGTGTTTTTGACAGCCTCCGCCGCCATTCTGATAACCGTGAGAATTGTTCCCTCGGTAGGCTTCATAACCGCCTTATAAGCCGACTCCTTGCCGAGCTCAAGAGCTTTTGCAAGTGCCCTGCCGTCTGCCGAGTCCATACCCTTAAAGCCGTTTGAAATTCCTCTGAATATAAGAGAAAGTATAACGCCCGAGTTGCCTCTTGCACCCCTGAGCAATGCCGCCGCAGCCTTTGCGGAAACACTTGCTATATCCGTCTGCTCACAAACCTGAAGTTCTCTTGCCGCCGCCGAAATAGTCATTGACATATTCGTACCCGTATCGCCGTCGGGAACGGGGAAAACGTTAAGAGCGTCAACCTCTTGTCTGTGATTTACTATATTGTTTGCGCCCGAAATCAGCGCTTGCTTGAAAATGATACCGTTAAGCATTTATATACTACTCCTATTATTCCTTCATTCCGTCAACATAGACGGTAATTCTCTTAACCGTACGACCTGTCGATTTTTCAACGGTGTATCTGACTTTATTTTTAATCGAATCGACAATCGCCTGTATATTGACTCCGTAAGTAACAATAATATGCAAGTCAATGACAAGCTCATCAGCCTCGGCACGAACCGATACTCCTTTATCGATATAATTGTTGTGCCTGAAAATAAGCTGGCGGAGATTTTGCGTAGCTCCGCTGTTTGCCATTCCTGCAACGCCAAAGCATGAGGTTACCGTATGACCGATAAGATCTGCAAAATACTGCTCATGCAATTCTGTTGTTCCGAGATGATTTTCAAATTTAATCATATTCACTGAACCTTTCCGGCTGTATAATAAACCCGTCACACTCCGTTTCAGCCACAACGAAGCGATAAATCTGTCTGACTGTATTTATTCCGCCGATTTTTCCCAATTTTCCATATTGCCGTAAATATCAAACGGCGCATATGTAAAGTCCGGCGTAAGGCCCTTTGAATAAGCCGCCATTCCCATCCTGTAGCAAAGCGGAACAAACGGCATTTCATTTAAGAACGCATCATTCACGGCTTTAATATCCGCCTGACCGTTCTTAAAGGAATTGTAGGCGGTGGCAAAATCTCCGTTTGCATCAATAGCCATTCCCGACCTACCGTCAAAAAGCGAGGATAAATCGAAATTCTCGCAAAGCTTGACCTCTCCGATATACGCTTCGTAATTTCTGCTTAAAACTCTCTGCCTGTAAACGTCGCCGCTGACAGCGTCAACCGTAACCGAAAAGCCACGCTCCCCGAGCTGACGTGCAATTTTTTGTGCCGCCGAAACTCTGAAGCTGTTTTCCGAATTTACAAGTATCGAAAACGAAAGCACATTGGTCTGGTCGGTTTTAATTCCGTTTTTCGTATAATAATTATACCCCATTTTTGAAAGAATGGAATCACTTTTTGTCACATTTCTCTTTGCCGAGGGAAGCTCCTGTGAAGCGAGCATATTAAAATCGGGATTAAACACGGTAACTGCCGACTTCGCATAGCCCTGATATGCGCCCTGACTTATATCCTCTTTGTCAATTGCATAATAAAGTGCCGTGCGTACCGCCGAGGACGAAAGCGCACCCGTCGGATTTATTCCGAGAAATACGAAATTGTTAAGCGTAACTGCCCTGTTTTGCGCTACAATCCTCTTGTAATTTCCGCTTGAAAAATCCTCAAACAGATAGTTTATATTTCCTATTTCAACCGCATTCGTGATATATTCAAGCTTCTTTATATCGTGAAGCGTTATCCTGCTGATTTTACTTACAATCTCGCTTTTTGTATTTACCGTGAGCGTTGTGCCGTTTTCAAAAACGAAATGTCCCGAGCCCATCGGAACAGCTTCCGAACTTTCGGCTGTTCCCTGCTTGACTATCGGGAACGTCAAAATATTTTGGCAAAGCGAATCGGGAGCCGCAAGCGTGAATATGACTGTTGAGCCCGAAGCGTTAACCGAATTGATATTTGAAAGCCTTTGTGAAAACGCAACGGACGCTTTAGCCTTATTAAAAGAGTAGACAACATCCTTTGCCGTAACGGCTGTACCGTCGCTGAACACCGCACTTTTAAGCGTAACGCTGACCTTTGTGCCATCTGTTGTGATACTGTCTGCGAGCACCGCCTCAGCCGAATAATCCGATTTTACCGTATAAAGCGGTTGACAGTAAAGCGAAGCCAACGCAATATTTTCGTTGCCCGTTGCGAAATACGGATTTAGCGAGTCGCTCGTTGCATACGGCAAAATAATCTCCGCCGTCTGCGTATTTCCCGTACCCGTATTTGTATTTGTTTCTCCCTCTGGGGTTGTCGGAGTGTTCGTACAAGAGCAAAGCAGGATTGCAACCACCGTCAATGCACAGCAAAACGCAATTATTCTCTTTTTCACGGCAGCCGCCTCCTTTTTATATACTTATTCGCTCAACCGAAACGGTTTTTCCGCTTGAACGGTCTATCTCAAATATTATACCCTGCAAAAGTGCGTTATCGTTAGGATTTTCAAATCTTACGGGCATATTTGTACGCATTTTTTCAATCGCAAGCTCGGGCTTAACGCCTATTACCGAAAGTGACGGACCTGTCATTCCGACATCGGTTATATAGCCCGTTCCGTTTGGCAAAATCTGTTCATCTGCCGTCTGAACGTGAGTATGTGTGCCGAACACTGCCGAAACCTTTCCGTCAAGGTAAAATCCGAGCGCCTTTTTTTCCGCCGTTGCCTCTGCGTGCAAGTCAACAATAATTATGTTTACCTCGTCACGAAGCTTTTTTATTGCCTCATCCATACAATCGAAAGGATTTTTGAGGTTTTCCATATAGACCGTGCCGAGAACATTTACAACGCCTATTCTGACAAAACCTTTGTCAACAATCGTATATCCTCTGCCGGGGCAATCCTCCGAATAATTTATAGGACGTACTATCGAATACGAATTTTCAAGCGTTTCATAAAATTCACGCCGTTTGAACGTATGATTTCCGCCTGTAATGACATCTGCACCGCTTGCAAAAATATGCTCGCACGAAAAAGCGGTCATTCCGTTTCCGACTGCGGCATTTTCACCGTTTACAATACAAACATCTATATTTTTTTCCTTTTTAAGCGAGGGTAAAAGCTCCCTCAATTTTTCACAACCCACAGCCGAAACGACATCGCCGACTGCAAGCACCCTTACGGTTTTATTCATAATTCACCGATTTCTATATCTGTCATTTGTCGGAAAAAGCCCTGACTGCACAGTCAGGGCCGCCGATTTTTTATTTTGCGTAATCGACAATGCGATTTTCACGAACGATATTGACCTTGATCTGTCCGGGATATTCAAGCTCTTCTTCGATTTTCTTAACTACATCACGTGCAATAAGCACCATCTTGTCGTCGCTTACAACGTCAGGCTTAACCATTATGCGAACCTCACGACCTGCCTGAATTGCGAAAGATTTTTCAACGCCTTCAAATGAGCAAGCAATTTCCTCAAGCTTTTCAAGACGCTTAATGTAATTTTGAACATTCTCTCTTCTTGCACCGGGACGTGCAGCCGAAACTGCATCAGCCGCCTGAACAAGGCAAGCAACAACGGTTTTCGCTTCAACGTCGCCGTGATGAGCTGCGATAGCGTGTACCACCTGCTCATTTTCCTTGAACTTTTTAGCATATTCAACGCCGAGTTCAATATGTGTTCCGTCCATCTCGTGGTCAAGCGCCTTACCAATATCATGGAGAAGACCTGCACGCTTTGCCGTTTTAACATCAGCGCCCAGTTCTGCCGCCATAAGTCCTGCAATATACGAAACCTCAAGAGAGTGACTGAGTACGTTCTGACCGTAGCTTGTACGATATTTGAGCTTACCGAGAAGCTTTACAAGCTCGGGATGGATACCGTTTACACCTGCGTCGATAACAGCTCTTTCACCTGTCTGGCGAATTGTCTGCTCAACTTCACGTTTTGACTTTTCATACATTTCCTCAATACGTGCGGGATGTATTCTTCCGTCTGCAATGAGTTTTTCAAGTGTGAGCCTTGCAATTTCTCTGCGAACAGGCTCAAAGCTTGAAACCGTGATAGCTTCGGGTGTATCGTCAATAATAAGGTCAACACCCGTGATTGTCTCAAGGGTTCTGACATTTCGTCCCTCTCGTCCGATAATTCTGCCCTTCATTTCGTCGTTGGGCAATGCAACAACAGAAACCGTTGTCTCGGCAGTACAATCCGCAGCACAACGCTGAATTGCCGTGGAGATAATCTCCCTTGCGAGCGTATCAGCCTCGTCCTTCGTTCTCTGCTCATAGTCCATAATTTTGACTGCTTTTTCGTGTGTAAGCTCTTCGTCAAGGTTCTGCAAAAGCACCGCCTTTGCCTGCTCCTTAGTATAGCCCGACACCTTTTCAAGCATATCAAACTGACTCTTCTTTATAGACTCAACTTCCTGCAATTTAGCATCAACATCTTTGAGCTTTGCATTAAGAGTCTCTTCTTTTTTCTCGATATTTTCTGTCTTTTTATCGAGAGTTTCTTCTTTTTGAATTATTCTTCTTTCCTGTCTCTGAACCTCGGCACGACGTTCTTTAATGTCCCTGTCTGCCTCCGATCTGAGAGCGTGAATTTCATCCTTAGCCTCAAGTATGGATTCTCTTTTCTTGTTCTCGGCTGTCTGAACTGCCTGATTAACTATTCTTGTAGCCTCTTCGGTAGCAGAGCCGATTGCAGCCTCGGCAACCTTCTTTCTGTGAAGCTCGCCGAAAATAAATCCTAAAACGCCGCAAACAACCGCAGCGACGATAATGAGTATAACTGAAACCGTAGTATTCAAAAAGCATTGCACCTCCTTTTGTGATTTTTTAATAAACTTAAATGTCGTTAAAAATTATTAAATCGTTAAATAATTTTCAGATAATGATATTTTCGCATTATAAAACATTATCTTAGATATTTTATAACTTTTTGTACAATATGTCAAGAAATCAAAGACAGATAACCTTGATTTTTTATAAATTTTCGGGTGTTGTTAAGGCTCTGAAAAAACATTTCCGCTTGCTCTGCTGATTTTTATAGACTATAATAGAATCATTCATAAAAAAAGTGGATTTACGGAAAACTGTTATAGTATATTGAATAATAAAAAATAAGGACGATTGAGTATGATTTGTAAAGTAACCGAAAACAGCCAACTTAATACCTGTTTGAATATAATTCACAAAAGCTTTCAAACAGTCGCCGTTGATATGGGTTTGACAAAAGAAAATTGTCCGAGCTATACGGCGTTTATGCCCTTAAAAAAATTACAAGAGCAATTAAAGTGCGGCAATTCTATGTTTTTGTATGAGTACCGCAACGAGTTTGTCGGCTATTTTTCATTAGAGGTTAACGGCAATAGTGCAGAATTGAATAATTTGTCCGTTTTACCCGAGTTCAGGCATTTGGGAATAGGCAAGGAGTTAGTAAGCTTCGCAGTTGATTACTCGAAAAACACTCTCGGCGTTAACAAGCTCAAAATAGGAATCGTAGACGAAAACGCCGTGCTGAAAGAATGGTATGGTAAATTGGGCTTTGTCCACACCGGCACAAAGCACTTTGAGCATTTGCCGTTTACGGTAGGATTTATGGAATTAGATATATGAAGGGATAAACAATGAATAAGCAAGAAATGATGGAGATAGTTTATGCACAACTTGCCCTTGATTACAACTGTGAACCGGAAGATTTTAATAAAAACGGCATAATATTTACAGTAGCAAAAAAGCAAGAGGGCAGGCGGGAAATGCCTTTTGTTACACCTCGTCTTGAAGTCATCACAATGGGCAAAAGCACCATTGTTAATGCCTCAAATGATATTATGCCTTATGTCAAAAGGAAATTTAAAAACAAATCGAGTTATGAAATAATGACAAGCAAATTAGTTTATGGTGTAAATCCTTACTTTTTGCCAAGCATGTCAAATAATTCATATGCTCAAAATGATAACTATAAATTCGCTTTAATTGATGAAAATATCCAACATCTATACATTTATAAGGAATTTCACAACGCATTACAATATGATTTCAATAGTAAAAGACCTGAAACGCTTGCATCGATAGCCTATGACAGAAATAAAATAGTCGGTATTGCGTGTGCAAGTGCCGATAGCAAAACTATGTGGCAAATCAGCGTAGATGTACTCCCTGAATATCAAGGTAATGGAATCGCAGTTGTTCTTGTAAATATGTTAACAAAAGAATCATTGAGGCGTGGAATTGTACCGTATTACACAACGGATTACACTAATATCAATTCGCAAAGAATAGCAATTAAGTGCGGTTATTTGCCTGCTTGGTCACATTGTTTCAGAACAAGACTGCCTAAAATTGTAAAAGTCCATTAAACCACTCACTTCTAAAGAAGATTCAAACTCCCTAAATAAAAACTTAAAACCTAAAAACACTATGAACTACAAACCTACTAACAATACTTACCTACTAAAAACTTATTTGAATCTTCTTAACCTTTTTATCTACATATAAACCTAAACCTTTT
>OQVT01003228.1_pt1 | contig 10512 bp, 9 predicted proteins | sample 1691561 | NCBI WGS metagenome assembly OQVT01 (sample SAMN03418260, study PRJEB22391) | human gut metagenome | biome: human-gut; feature: organic feature; material: feces | host: Homo sapiens | place: Tanzania | collected 2013-01
CATCAACATGATTAATATCCCTAATGAAGGATTGATATTCGACTTGTTCTAATGACGAAGCCGTCTATACCCATGGCGGTCAGCTTATCGCAGACCTCGTCCGTGTTTTTGCATTCGATCGTAACTTCCGTATAATTCATGTTTAAATCCTCAAAACTGCCCCGTCCGTAGACGGGGCAGCGTTTAATTCGTTTTTTTATTATTCCGCGTCGTCGCTTATAAGACCGTAGCCGCCGCTCTTACGGCGATAGACTACTGAGACGGCGTCATCCTCCTGCTGGTTGCGGAACACGAAGAATTCGTGCTCGAGCAGGTTCATCTGGAGAATCGCTTCCTCGGGGGACATGGGCTTTATCGGGAAGCGCTTGCTGCGGACGATTTTAAACTCCTCGTCCTCATCCTCCTCGGTCGCGGGAGCGTAGTCGGGTCTGACCTCATGCTCCAGCGCACCCTCTCTGAGCCGTTTCTCAAGGCGGGTCTTGTTCTTGCGGATCTGGCGCTCGATTGCTGCGACACCCGAATCGACGGAGGCATACATATCGTTGGTAAGCTCGCTTGCTCTGTAAAACAGGCCGTTATTGGAAACCGTTATCTCTGCAAGAAATCTGCCGCGCTCGGTGCTGAACGTGATGTTCGCACTGCTCTCGGTTCTGAAGAAACGGTCCAGCTTGCCAACCTTGCGCTCCGTGTAGTCTCTCAGCGCTTCGGAGGCGCCCATCTTTTTTTCGGTAAAAGTGAATTTCATAAGTGCCGGCTCCTTTCTGCTTTGCGGGATCTCTCCCGCTGAGCTCAGTATAGCATACAAGAGCGTAAAATAAAAGAGGCTTTTGTATAATTTGCTTTAAAATTTAATAATTGTTCGTATTTTTTTATTCAACACTTATATAGCAATTGGGCAGGGCCTTCTTGAGTGCGTCGATCTGATCGCCGCTGAGCTCGTTTCCGCCGAGCCAGAGCTGCTTGAGATTCGTAAGTCCCGACAGCGCCGTAACGTCGGATATCTTGTTGTTGCGCAGATCAAGCGTCTCAAGAGTTTTGAGGCCCGAAAGGGCGGAGAGATTGGAGATCTTGTTGTCGCTCAGGTCAAGATGCTTAACGGCGCTGAAGCCCGAAACGGCGGAAATATCGCTCAGATCAAGCCCCTTTGCCTCGACGGTCTCGCTGTCGGAGAGGAAGCTCTCGCCGCCGAGCTCTATGCTGCGCTTGAGCTCGGAGTGGCTTATCGTGCAGCCGGTGAGCTTGTTTTGCAGCGCCGTCACGGCAGACTCGCTGAGGTTTGCGTTATCCTTTATGCTCAGGCGCTTGAGAGCCTTGAGCGAATAGAGGCTGCTCAGATCCGTATCCTTGAGGCCGACGTTATCCAGCCACAGCGTTTTCATCGAAACGAGCTTCGAAACGGCGGAGATGCCGGAAAGCGGGTTGCCGCTGAGGTTGAGCTCGCGCAGTCCCGTAAGCTCGCGCAGCGCCGCAACGGATTTCACGTTGTTGCCCGACAGGTCGAGATACTCAAGCGCCGTCACGCTCATGAGCGGCGAAATGTCGGTGATCTTATTGTTCGAAAGATCAAGCTCCGTGAGCCCCGGGATATCCACGAGGGCGCTTATGCTCGAAATGGAGTTATTCGACAGATCGAGCTTTTTGAGCTTCGTGCAGACAGACAGGGCGGAAATATCGCGCACATTGCAGCCGGATAAGTCAAGCTCCGTTACGTCGCTCTTGAAGGTCTTGCCGCCGAGCTTTATTTCAAGCACGTCCTCCTTCGCGTCATCGCTGTAAATTATGCAGCCGGGCAGCTTTTCCTTGAGCTGCTTGAGCTGTGCCTGACCTATCTCGATGCCGCTTATGGTCAGCATTGAAAGTCCGTCCAGCTCATACAGAGGCGAGAAGTCCTTGATCTCGTTGCTGTCAAGATGCAGAGTTCTGAGCGAGGTGAGGTTTTTGAGCGGCGAAATGTCGCTGATTTTGTTTTTCGACAGGTCAAGCGAGGTGAGATTAGTGAGCGGCTTGAGAAAGTCGAGCGAGGTTATTTTGTTATTTGCAAGCTTCAGGCTCGTAAGCTCCGTGAGCTTTCCCAGCTCCTTGAGAGCCGAGGATGTAAACGCCTTGCCCGACAGATCGAGCACCGTTGTTTCCACGTCGTACTGCTCACCGCCGATGACGACGATCTGGCCATTGTCATATTCCTCTTTTGCCTTTTTGAGGCGCTCAATTTCGCTTTTTATCTCCTCCGAGCCGCTCGTCGAGCTTTCGAGAATGGCTATTGCGTTTACATAGTCGAGCTTTTCCTCATAGCAGCGGCTCATGAGCAGGAGACATTCGTCCTCCTTCTTTATGCCCATCGCCTCGCGCAGCTTGTCCAGCGCCTTGTCATACTCGCCCGCCGCGTAATATTCCTGCGCGCGGGAAAATGCCGCCTGATAGTCCTTATCGGTTCCGCCGCTGCGAACGGCAAGTATGACGCACAAAACGACGGCGAGCACCGCAACGATGCCGATGCCTATGAGAACGAGCTTCTTTTTCTTTTTGCGTTCGAGCTTTTCGCCCTGCTCGCGCGCAACACGCTGCGCATTGGTTTCCCCGTGCTCGGTATCGTATTCGGGCTCGTCGGGCTGCTGCGGCTCCGCATATTGCTCATCGTCGTATGTATTCTCCTCCGGCTCGAGGTCATAGCCCTCCGTTTCGCGGATTATAGCCTCAAGCTCGGGGTCGTCAAAAAGACTGCGGCTATTGTCCGGGCGCGTGTCAAGCACGGTTTTTTCCTCGCTCAGACGGCGCGCGACATCGCCGGTCTTAACGATGACGGTAGCCTCGTTATCGGGATTTATATTCTTATTTTCACTCATTGCTCTCACCCTCCTGTGTTTCCGGAGCTTCTTCAAGCTCCGACGGGCTCGGCTCCTCGTTGCTGAGCAGAAGGTCTATGGTCTGCTGCTCGGCGCTGTCGGCTCTTTCAGCGGCAAAATCGCGCTTTTTCATCGCAAAGCAGATAAGCAGCAGCGCCGTCATGATGCACAGCACCGATATTTCCGGCAGCCAATCGTTAAGGCTCACGGCCTTTTCCGCCGGAATGAACATATCCTTGTCCAGAACAAAAATATGTACGATAAGCGGAAGCCCGAAAAGCGGGGCGAGCAGCCACTTCGTGCGTATTACGCCGAAAACCGTCGCCGTATAGATAAACGCGACTGCAAGATACAGGCACACGCACAGCACGGTTTGCAGAATGTTGCCGAAGCCGAATGCCTTGATTATGAAAAACAGCACACCCAGCACGACCGGAATAAAGGTCAGGCTGAAAAATCTGCGTCCTGCATAGACGATGATGGCGGCAAACAGGACGTTGCACAGTATCGGGAGTCCTATCTGAAAAATATTAAACTGCGCGGACTGATTTGACCAAAAGCCCCAGTAGCCGAAAAAGCGGAACACCGCCGACAGAAGCATGAGCAGCGCCGACAGCTTCACAAAAATGTTCTTCCGGCTCACGGAATATCTGATTTTATCGTTTTCTGTCTGCATTTTACGGCTCCTTTGTCAAAACGCCCAGTTTCCGTTTTTGAATATCTGCACGCGCTCGCCGTTCTGCGTTTCGCCGAAGATGTCGAGGTCGGCAGAGCCGATCATGAAGTCCTCGTGGACCATGGAGTTATTTATACCCATCTCACGGCACTGCTCGAGGGTATAATTTTCATAGTCCTTGATGCAGCCGGTAAAGCCGTCGCCGAGGGCGAGGTGGCACGCGGCGTTCTCGTCAAAAAGGGTGTTATAGAACATAATGCCGCTGTTTCTTATAGGACTGTCATACGGCACGAGCGCACATTCGCCGAGCATTTTCGAGCCCTCGTCCATATTCACGAGGCTGCGCAGCGCTTCCTCGCCCTTTTCCGCGTGCACCTCGCTCACCGCGCCGTTTTCAAAGCGGATGCTGAAGTTTTCTATCATCGTGCCGCGGTAGGACAGCGGACGGGTCGAGTACACTATACCCTGCGCATCGCCGCGCATGGGGCTTGTAAAGACCTCCTCGCTGGGAATGTTGGGGTTATACTCCACGCCGCTTCCGAGAACGGTCTCCGCGCCGGCAAGAAACTGCGCCTGCGGAATAAGCCCGACGCTGAAATCGGTGCCGTTGGAGCTTTTGTAATAAAGTCTGCACAGCTTGAGCGAGTTTAGGTACTCGCAGCGGCGCTTTAAGTCCGCATTATGCTCGCGCCATGCGCTCACGCCGTCGGAGTCTGCGCGCGAGGTGTATAATATTGCCTCCCAGAGCTTTTCGACCGCCTCGTCCTCGGGAAGCTCTGGGAATACCTTCTTCGCCCACTTGCTTCCGGGCACGGCGGCGATGCACCACTGGTATTTATTCTCCATCGAGTCGCGGATGGGCTTGATGACCGGCCAGCGAAGCTGAAGGCTCCTGCCCCACTTATCCTGATCGAGCGAATCTAGTCCGGAGGGGTCTGCCGACTCAAGATATATCATCGCGGGGAGCCTCTGCGCGCGCTCAAGCAGCTTCTGCCTTTCCCACTCGGGCACCTCGCCGAGGCGCTCGACGGTCTGATACTTAACGTGCATAAGGCGCAGCGGCTGATAGTTCCACTCAACGCGCACCTGCGCGGCTCCCGCCTCATAGCACTCGCGCACGAGCATTTCGACAAACTCCGGTCTGTCAAGCTCCGCGGATATAACAACGTCCTGTCCGGGCTGAACGTTTGCACCCACGCGGGCGATGAGCTCGGCATAGCTTCTTATTTTTTCTGAATCCATATATAAATACTTCCTTATTGCGGTTTTTGCCTATGATTTTTAATATTCTACCACAGCGGTTACAAAATTACTACGCTTTTATTATTGCCAAGGTGAAAATTTTTCTTTCGAATTCATACGGAGTTAACAAGTTAAGTCTCCGATATAGTATAATTTTTTAATCAAAAAACGTTTTAAGGTGAAAGCATGGTATCCAAAACTCAGTGGCGCGTTATATCCGTCGTTCTCGCCGTCGTGCTGCTTCTGGCGGCTCTCATGACAGGGCTTACCGGAATCACGGACGGCATCATGCCCGTGGGCGAAGTGCGGGACGGCTACGCGCGCTTTAAGGGCACTCTCGACACCCTCGAGGAAAATGAAAAGACTCTCGCGGACGGCAAGGCTCAATATGACAAGAAGAAGGCCGCCTATGACGAGAAAAAGTCGGCATACGATGAAAAGAGCGCACAGTACGACGAGGCAAACGCCGAATATAACGAAAGCGTTCTCAGCTACAATCAGCAGCTTCTTGCATACAGCGTGGGCAAAAACGCGCTCGGCAGCTCGTCGGGCAGCGCTCTCAGTCAGGGCCGCAGTCAGCTCGACTCGGGCTGGGAGGCGTATAATAACGGCACGGCGGCGCTCCAGTCCGGCAAGGCCGAGTTTGAGGCGAAAAAGCAGGAATATGAGCAGGGTAAGGCAGCCTACGAGCAGCTTTTGAGCGCGATCTCCGCGCTTGAGGATAAGTATATCCCGCACAAGCTGGCGCTCAAAATAGTCGGCGCAAAGCTCGGCATAAACCTCACCGACGAATATCTTGCACAGATGAAGGCGCAGCTTGACATGGCAGAAAGCATGATCGCTCAAGGCGAAAAGCAGATGAGCGATGCGCAGGCGCAGCTTGACGCGGCTCATTCGCAGCTTGAGCAGGGCGAGGCGGGATATTCTCAGGCGCAGCAGCAGCTCAAAAGCGCCGAGGCTCGGCTCGGCTCGATGAAGTCCGAGCTTGACGCGGGCCCCGCGCAGCTTGATGCCGACGGAAAGGCGCTGAGTGATTTAAAATCCGAGCTTGACGCGGAAAAGGAAGAACTTGACGCGGCGGCCGAGGAATTATCCGCCTATGAGGACGTCGAAAAGAAAACGGAGCGAACCCGTGAAACGCTCATAGACGAGGGCTACGGCAGCTCCGAGAGCACGACGGCAGCGCTTTTGTCGGCAGCGCGTGAGCACGAGAGCGCACTTCGCGGCGTATATCTCAAGGCGCTTTTGTCCTTCATAACGACCTACTCTGCGCACCTTCTTTCCGTTGCGGCTGCGGCAGCGGCGCTCATAATGCGCGCAAAGAAATATTCCCGCGCCGGCAAGCTCGCCCTCGCAGGCGCGATACTCGGCGCCGTGAGCGTCATTGCGTCGCTTATTTACGGCACGGTCGATACCCTCGCCTTCGCGGCGGCGGTGCTCTCCCTCGTGGGCGTGAGCCTCATAAAAACCGAAGAAGCATAATAAAAACCTCCGGCTAAGCCGGAGGTTTTTATTTAATCCCACAGCTTTGCGGGATATACGCCGCGCGCCTTCATGTCGGCTATCGCGTTTTTAACGGAATCGAGATCCTCGCGGTAGGTCATGCCGTACCACGTTTCGTTGCAGTCGAGTATGAGCACGCTTGCCTTTTTCTCCTCAAGCTGCTCGTTTGCGACAAAGGGCAGGAAATACTCGCACTTCAAGGGATTTACGGGCAGGTTCTTGTCCAAAAACGCCGGAAAGCGGGCATACAGCTCGTCGAGCATCATAGTCGAAAAGCCCCAGAAATTCATGGACACCGTAGCATCGCCCGACAGCGGAACGAAGTTCACGCCGTCCTCGGTGTAGGCAGCGTCATCGCCGCGCTTTTCGATGTGAGTGCGCTCGGTTATGTCGGCAAGATATCCGTTTTCGACATCGCACACGCCGCGCGCGACCGAGCCGTTCTCGGTGACGGTATTGCGCAGCTTGTAGCCCACCATGGCGTACTCGCCCGGCTCGTGCTCGGCACTGAGAAAATCGTATATCGCCTTGTATGCGCCCGCGCCGTAAAAATCATCGGCATTGATGACCGCAAAGGGGCCGTCGACGATGCCGCGGCAGCACATTACGGCGTGGCCCGTGCCCCAAGGCTTTTCGCGCCCCGTCGGCACGGTATAGCCCTCGGGCAGGACGTCAAGCTGCTGGTAAACATACTTAACGTCAAAGTACTTTTCCATACGCTGCCCCACCGCGGCCTTGAAGCTGTCGGCTATTTCGTGCTTTATGATAAACGCGATCTTACGAAAGCCCGCTCTGTATGCGTCAAAAAGCGAAAAGTCGATTATCGCGTGACCTTCGTTGTCAACGGCGGTTATCTGCTTTAAGCCGCCGAATCTGCTGCCCATGCCGGCAGCCATTATAACAAGCGTCGGCTCTCTCATATCACTTACCGCCAAGGTCGATCTCGTTTATTCCCATTGCGACGGAGATGGCGCGGATAGCCTCGAAGGTCTTGTCCTGCGCGATCGGCATGGATGCCTCCATCGCCTCCTCGGTGAATTCGCTTACCTCGTCGGGGAGCTTAACGACGGTCTCGGTGATTATATCAAACACGAAATACTTTTCCTCGGGGTCTGCAATTTTAATGGTCAGATACAGGAACGCAAAGCCCGACCACTCCTCGGGCAGCTTGACGGAAACCTTGCCGGTCTGGTTGAGCTGAAGCTCCGCGCCCATGCCCGTGTCGAGCATGGTGTTGAGCTTTACGGTTTTGAAATCAACAAATTCTACGTTCATTTTTGTTCTCCTTATTTGCTTTTTCGTTTTTTATTACATCGTGAGAAGGCTTATCTGCCGTCCCCGTGAGCTTATGAGACCCTCCTCGCGCATAAGACGCAGCTCGCGCATGAGGCTCGTTCGATCCACGCAAAGGTAGTTTGCAAGCTGCGAAAGACTCAGCTCCGTTTCAAAGCTCGAGCTGCCCGTCTTTTCCGCAAGATACTCAAAATAGCTCAGCAGCTTTTGGCGCACGGTCTTTTTGCTTATCATATTGATACGCAGCGCCATCATCTGCGCCTTTTTCGCCGAAAGCGCAAAAAGGTTTTTCGTTATCTTCGTGTGGTGCTCGCAAGCGTTGGGACAGCGTCCGTACACGGCGCTCATCTTAAAAAACATGACGCTGCAATCCGAATCCGCCTCCGCAACGTAGCCCAAGCCGCTGTACGGCATGGTGAACACCTCGCCGAATATGTCGTTCTCGCCGTAGTTTTCCAGCAGCGTATATTCGCCCTCGCTGTCAACGCAGTAAAGATGCGCCTTGCCGGATATGAGCACGCACAGGCTCTTTATCTCCGGCTCGAACACGAGTATCGTGTCGCCCTTTTTGAATTTTCGCACCTCCGGGCGGAAGCAGCACATCATGGCGTCAATGCTGCTGCAGCTCACGCCCTTGAATAGCTCGACATTCTGAAGCTCCACAGTCACCGCTCTCCTTTGCAGCTGAATTTTTTGATAATTATATCACATCGTTGTGGTATATACCACAGCTTTTTGCATAAAATTCCGTTAAAATAAAAATATAAACACTAATTGGGGAGGTTTTACTATGTACTGCACAAGAAAAGTAACGGATGATTTGACCTGGGTCGGCGCCGATGACCGCCGTCTTGCCTGCTTCGAGGGCGTTTACGGCGTGCCCGACGGCGTTTCGTACAACTCTTATCTGCTTCAGGACGAGAAGACCGTGCTGTTTGACACGGTGGACAAGGCCGTAAGCCGCACCTTCTTCGAAAACCTCGCGCACGCACTTGACGGGCGCAGTCTTGACTATCTCGTCATCTCGCACATGGAGCCCGACCACGCGGCCACCGTTGAGGAGCTGACACTGCGCTACCCCGAGGTCACCGTCGTCTGCAACGCGAAGATAAAGACCATGCTCGGCCAGTTCTTCACGCTTTCGGAGTCGCTCAAGTATCACATCGTTGCCGAGGGCGACAAGTTCTCCTCCGGTAAGCACGAATTCACCTTCGTCATGGCGCCCATGGTGCACTGGCCGGAGGTCATGATGTCCTATGACCTGACCGACAAGATGCTGTTTTCCGCCGATGCCTTCGGCACTTTCGGCGCACTCAACGGTCACCTGTTCAACGACGAGGTCGATTTCTTTACTGATTACCTCGACGAGGCTCGCCGTTACTACACAAACATCGTCGGCAAATACGGCACTCAGGTGCAGGCAGTGCTCAAAAAGGCCGCCGGGCTCGAGCTTAACTATGTCTGCCCGCTGCACGGCTTTGTCTGGCGCAGCCACTTCGGCGATTTTCTCGACAAGTACCTCAAGTGGAGCTCCTACACTCCCGAGGAAAACGGTGTCATGATCGCATACGCCTCCGTGTACGGTCACACCGAGAACACCGTGAACATTCTCGCCTGCAAGCTGGCTGAGCGTGGGGTCAAGACCAAGGTGTTCGACACCTCCGTCACCCCGGCATCGTACATTCTCTCGAACGCATTCAAGTACAGCCACATGGTGCTCGCCTCCACCACCTACAACGCCGGCATTTTCGTCACGATGGAAAACCTCGTGCACGATATCGCAAACCACAATCTGCGCAACCGCAAGGTCGCCATACTCGAAAACGGCTCGTGGGCTCCCACCTCGGGCGGCCTTATAAAAAAGGCGCTGTCCGGCCTCAAGGGCACGGAGTTTATCGGCGAAACGATCTCGCTCAAGTCCGATATCACGGACGCTCAGCTTTCCGAGCTTGACGCACTCGCCGATGCAATCGCCGCCGATGTTAATCCCGTTATCCCCGCATTTGAGCCGGTCGAGACCACCGATGCGCTGCCGGTCGACAACGCAGTTTTCACGAAGTTCAACTACGGCGTTGAGGTGCTCACCACCCGTGTTGACGGCGTTGACTACGGCTGCATCATAAATACCGCAGGTCAGGTCGCCTCCTGCGACCCGAAGAAAATAACCATCTCCGTTATCAAGAAGAACAACACCTGCGACATGGTCATGAAGGCAGGCAAGTTCAACATCTCCATCCTCACCGAGGAAGCGCCCTACAGCTTGTTTCAGCACTTCGGCTTCCAGTCGGGGCGTGATGTCGACAAGTTCGCCGACTGCGAGCACAACGAGCGCACCGCAAACGGCGTCCGCTACATTCCGCAGTACACCAATGCGGTCTTGTCCTGCGAGGTTATAGATGTCAAGGATGTCGAGACGCAGATGCTGTTTATCGCAAATGTCGTTGAGGCAAAGGTGCTATCGGAGGAAAAGTCCTGCACCTACGCATACTACCACGCACACATCAAGCCCAAGAAAAATCCCGCTCCCGAGCAGAAAGCAGGCTATGTCTGCAAGGTCTGCGGCTACTTCCACGAGGGCGAGCTGCCCGAGGACTTCTCCTGCCCGCTGTGCCACCACGGTCCGGAGGACTTTGAAAAGGTCGTGCCCGCCGTTGTCAAAAAGCAAAAGGGCTATATCTGCACCGTCTGCGGACACTTCGAGCCCTGCGAGGGCGAGCTGCCCAAGGACTACACCTGCCCGCTGTGTCACCACGGTCCGGAGGATTTCGAGCCCGCCGAACAGTAATACATGCACCAGATCCACCGCATTAAATGCGGTGGATTTTTCATCTTCAAAACTCTGCCGAAATGTGTTATAATTTGCATTAAGTTGACGGGAGCCGAACACTATCGTCTGTCAGTGGGCCCTTTCGGTGCTTTCCGCCTTTTTTCATAAAGCACTCCAAAAACAGTTGT
>OQVT01003230.1_pt1 | contig 10510 bp, 6 predicted proteins | sample 1691561 | NCBI WGS metagenome assembly OQVT01 (sample SAMN03418260, study PRJEB22391) | human gut metagenome | biome: human-gut; feature: organic feature; material: feces | host: Homo sapiens | place: Tanzania | collected 2013-01
AACTTATATAAGTGATATTCTATAAACACGAGTCAACCTAAATCAGGACAATACAAACACTGCACAATTTTTATTTATCTTGCGCCGCATTTCCTAATATTTCTTAAATTTGCATTTAAGATAAGCATATTACCATTTTTTTCTGAATGGCGACAAACAAGCATGCCATGATCAGGTATCAAGCCCTTGATGCCTGTTTTGGCAATAGGTATAGGAAGTTCTTCATAGAGGATCTCGTCTCCGCGTGTAATGATGCGCTGGAGGAATTCTATGTCTCCAAGCAGAATCCCTTTACAAAAGAAAGCTATCAGGTCAAGAAGCGCACTGTTTTCACTGACATAAGCTATATGCAAAGCGAGAGCGGTTATAATGCGCCCATCAAGCGATACTATGAAGGCCACCGTTGCTATTACAGGTATTCGGACGAGAACTTCTCCATCAATAAACGAGATTTTTCCGAGGTGGAGCTTGACAAACTGGATGAAGCGCTCGTTATGCTAAACCGGCTGAACGGAGAGGCCGGTTTTGATTGGGTAAGTGAATTCATCGCCAATTTTGAAGACAAACTTGGCCGTAGCAGGAGCGCCACGCCGGTCATCGGTTACGAGAAGAACCCATTTTTAACAGGTATAGAAAATCTCTCGACATTATACAATTCTATTGTACATCAGAAAGCTCTGAAGATTTCCTACAGGCATTTTACAAAGGGGAAGATGAGCTACACCGTACACCCATATTATCTGAAACAGTACAATAATCGCTGGTTCCTATTCGGTATAACCGAGCAGGACAAAAACAACCTTATCAATCTGCCTCTGGATCGGATAGGCAGTATCGAGGTCGTAGACATTCCGTATATCCCCAACACGAAGTTTAACTTTGAGGAGTATTTCGAAGACGTTGTAGGCGTATCGGTTCCGCGTGAAGGGGAACCCGAAAAGGTGGTTTTGAAATTTGACAAGAGACAATACCCATATATTATAACAAAGCCCCTTCATCCGTCTCAGGCCATATTGGATGATGAAAATTGCATCGTTCAATTGACTGTTTTTTTGACTCGTGAGCTGGAATCTCTCATTTTCTCCCAGGGAGATCAGGTCGAAGTGCTGGCTCCGGCCTCTCTTCGTGAGAGATTCCGCGAAAAAACCAAGAATTTGACAGAAAAATATAATTGTGTAGAATGAGTGCACAATAAGCCTTTACCTTTGCACTCGAAATAACACAAACACACAAACGATATGATCCAAAGCGAAGCACAGCTCGAGCAGCAGTTCCTGGAAAAACTCCAGGAGATGAAATACACCTACCGCAGCGACATCCGTGACCTGGATGCGCTTGAACGCAATTTCCGCCAAAAATTCGAGCGGCTCAATTTCGTCTCTCTCTCGGATGATGAATTCCGAAAGCTCCTGCAGGAGAACGTCACGGCCGATGTATTCACCGCCTCCAAGCGCCTGCGCGAGAAACAAACATTCGTGCGGAACGACGGTACCACCTTCGACTACAGCCTTGTGAACCTGCGGGACTGGTGCAAGAATGACTATGAGGTGGTGAACCAGCTCACTATCAATACCGCCAATAGTCGCCAGCGCTACGACGTCATCATCTTGGTCAACGGCCTGCCATTGGTACAGATTGAGCTCAAGCGCCACAGCGTTTCGCCGATGAAGGCTGTTGAACAGATTGTCCGCTACAAGCAAGACCGCGGTAACGGCTACACCAATACGCTGATGTGTTTCATGCAGCTCTTCATCGTCAGCAACGGCGGCAGCGACACTATGTACTTTGCCAATAATAACGACGAGCACTTTCACTTCGACGCTACCAATAACTATCTTCCCGTCTATCACGCAGCCGACGAGAGCAACCACAAAATTGCGGAACTCTTCAAATTCTCCGACATGATGCTCCCCAAGTGCACCCTCGGCCGCCTCATTAGCCGTTATATGGTGCTCGTGGAGACAGAGAAGAAGATTCTTGTTATGCGTCCCTACCAGATTTATGCTGTTGAAAGCATCGTTAACTGTGTCTCGGAAAACAACCAGAACGGCTACATCTGGCACACCACCGGCAGCGGCAAGACCCTCACCAGTTTCAAGGCCTCGACCTTGCTCAAATACAACAGTGACATTGAGAAATGTGTCTTCGTCGTGGACCGCAAAGATCTCGACAAGCAGACCCGTGATGAATTCAACAAATTCCAGGAAGGCTGCGTCGAACAAAACGCAAACACCGCAGCCCTCGTAAGTCGCTTGGAAAGCACCGACTATGCCGACAAGGTCATCGTTACAACCATCCAGAAGCTTGGCATCGCTCTGGATCCGACCAACAAGAACAAGTTTCACCAGCGCCTGGAGCGCCTGAGAGACAAACGCATCGTCTTCATCTTCGACGAATGTCACCGCAGCCAGTTCGGTGAGAATCACGCCGCTATCCGGAACTTCTTCCCGAAGGCCCAGCTTTTCGGCTTCACAGGTACTCCGATATTCGAGGAGAACAGCAGCTATACACGCATAAACGGCCAGCAGGCAGAGTATGTCACCACCAAGGATATATTCCAGAAATGCCTGCACCAATATACCATCACCAACGCCATCACGGACAACAACGTCCTGCGCTTCAAGGTGGAGCACTACGGCAACACAGATGCCGACGGGAATCCTATCAATGAGCCCCTTAACATCTGGCAAATCGTAAAGCACATTCTTGACAACCACGACACTCTCACGGCGAACCGTCGTTTCAATGCTCTCCTCGCCACACCTTCCATCCCGGAAGCAATCATCTTCTATGAAATATTCAAGGAGTTGCAGGATGCGCTTGTCAAAGACGTTCCCGATTATGTGCCCTTGAATGTCACGGCTGTGTTCACACCGCCTATGCGGAACAGCTCCGACGAAGACCTGCCCCAGGAGGAAGCAGACAACAATGAGGATCCGGAACGCAACAAAAGCGAGCTGGGTAAGATCATCGACGATTATAACGCCCAATTCGGCACCAACTTCACAGTCGATCTCTTTGACGAATACTACCGCGATGTGCAGGGCCGCCTCAAAGACCAGAAGTATCCCAACAAGGATCTTCCGCACGCCAAGAAGCTGGACATCGTAATCGTCGTGGAGATGATGCTTACCGGCTTCGACAGCAAGTTCCTCAATACCCTCTACGTCGCCAAAGACCTCAGGTGGCACAATCTCATTCAGGCATTCAGCCGCACCAACCGCATTCTTGACGGCACCAAACCTTACGGCAACATCATCTGCTACCGCGACCTGGAAAAGCAGATGGACGATGCTATGGTACTCTTCAGCGGATTCGACCACGACAAAGGAAAGGAGTACTGGCTGGTTGAGCCGGTAGAATCTGTGGTGGAGAAATACAAGGAAGCCATTACGCAGCTCCAAACCGTGATGAACGGCATGGGGCTGGAATGCAAACCCGAGGAAGTGATTAACATTCCTCAGGGAGAGAACACCGGCGAATTTATCAATGCCTTCAAGGATGTCCAGCGTCTTGCACTCAAACTGGACCAGTACGTGGATATGCCGGAAGAAATGAAGGATGCTATAGAGGCCGCTATGCCGGAGGATACCCTCCAGCAGTTCCGCACGGCCTATTTGGATCTCGCTCGTCGTCGCAGAAATGAAAAGGGAAGCCAATCCAAGGAAGATCCCGAGGACGAGCCGGACTTTGAACTCTCCCTGTTCAGTTCCACCTTGGTGGATTACGACTATATCATGAAACTGTTGGCCAAGTACACCGACACTCATTTTGAGAAGGTGAAGATTACCAAGGAGCAGCTTCTTGATATCCTGTCCGGCAGCGTGGACCTGATGAATGAGCGCGACTACCTTAAAGCCTTCATCGAAGAAGAACTCCACAAGGGTAGCGGCATCAGTGAGAAGGAGATTCGTGAGCGCTACAAGGCCTACAAAGACAAGCGCTTCAACCAGCAGATTGCCGCTCTCGCCGCGGAATATGGCATCGAACCTGCCGCACTGGAAACCTTCGTGGCCGAAACCACTAAGCTCCGCCGCTTGGACGAAGACGCCCTGCGCGATCTCCTGAGCCATATCGACGGCTGGAAGCAGCGCAAAGCCGCCAAGGAAGGACTCTTGGCAAATCTGGCACCACTGTTTGCCCTTCTTTCTGGGGGGAATACCATCGAAGGTCTTAATGCATACGTGAAATAATAATTTGTTATTATGGAGAATAATATCACGATTAACAATAGAATACCTCAGCTCCGTTTCCCTGGTTTCACCGGTGAATGGCAAGAAAAGCCTTTATCTCACTTCCTTCATGAGCATAAGACAAAGAGTGATGGAAAATGTGAGGTGCATTCTGTTTCAGTGACTAAAGGTGTTATTAACCAGGTTGAATACCTTGGACGTTCTTTTGCGGCCTCGGATACTTCCAAATACAACTTGGCCAAGCCTGGAGATATTATCTACACTAAGAGCCCGACAGGAGCATTTCCTTACGGTATTGTGAAACAGAACAAGAATCCCTATAACGTTATTGTGTCGCCTTTGTATGCGGTTTATACACCTGTGAACCAATACGTTGGATACATATTGGATTCGTATTTTGAAAGTTCGGTGAATACCAATAATTATCTGTCATCTTTAATTCAAAAAGGAGCAAAGAATACGATACAGATATCAAATGACACGTTTGTTTCAAAATCGATGTGCTTACCATCAGATCCCGCCGAACAACAAAAGATTGCGGAGTGTCTGGAAGCCCTGGATTCTTTGATTGTTGCCGAATCAAAGGAATTGGAATCCCTCAAGACCCACAAAAAAGGCCTTATGCAGCAGCTCTTTCCGCAGCCCGGCGCCACCACCCCGGCCCTCCGTTTCCCGGGTTTCACCGGTGAATGGACTCAATATAAACTGGGTGAATGCTTTGACGAAAGGAATGAACAGTCCCCAGAGAGTTCTGATTATCCTTTAATGGCATTCATTGCCGGAAAGGGAGTCGCTGCGAAAGGAGAAAAATATGATAGAAGTGCATTGGTGAAAGATGCTTCAAATAAGAAATACAAAAGAACCGAATTGGGTGATTTCATATATAGCTCGAATAATCTCGAATCTGGTTCTATAGGCCTAAACAGATACGGAAAAGCATGTATATCACCTGTTTATAGTATCTTCAAAGCAAAGAAAGGATTTGATCCCTACTTTATTGGAACTATTCTTACCCGAAAGAGTTTCATCTCCGAGATGATAAAGTATCGACAGGGGGTGGTTTATGGACAATGGAAGATTCCTGAAAAAGAGTTCTTAAATCTAATTATTCGAATTCCTTCATTTGCCGAGCAGCAAAAAATTGCTGAGTTTCTAGAAGCGGAAGACCAGATGATTGCCGCCCAGGAGCAGAAAGTCGAATCCCTCAAAACCCACAAAAAAGGCCTCATGCAGCAGCTGTTCCCTCAACTCCAAAAGTAATCACGCAACGATATGGCTTTCAACGATGTCATTATTAGGGCCCTCCGCAGAGGATTCGAGGTCGATGACCGCGACCAGTTTACTAACTGCGCGCTGGTATTCGCTTACAACGGTACCGGCAAGACGCGCCTGTCCTATGACTTCGCCCACTTTGACCGGGGCGAAGGTGTACCCCAGCACACCCTCTACTACAATGCCTACACCGAGGACCTATTCACCTGGGACAACGATCTGGAAAATAACACCGACCATCATCTGATGATTAACCAGAACGCGGCGCTGATTCAGGGTCTTGCGGGTTCCAGTTTCAGCGTGGATCTTGGAAAATATCTGCAAATTTTCACTGACATCGACTTCAAATTTCACTACGATGAGGAAAATACCGAGATTCCTGACTATGTTGTGTTCAGTAAAAAGATAAGGAAACCTAAATTCATCGACGGGAAACGGGAATACGAAGAGATTGAGATAGAGAACATCAAAATCTCCCGTGGAGAAGAACGTCTTTTTGTATGGTGCTTTTTCCGATGCATCCTTGATCAGGTATTAAAAGGGAACGACACTTACAAGGATATCAAGTACATCTATATCGATGACCCTATGTCCTCGCTGGACGACAACAATGTCATTGCCTTCGCCGAGCAGCTCTATAGTGTGATCCGTAGCCAGATGAAGCAGGAACTGGACGCTTTTCGCGCCGGTCGCACGGATTTCCGTCGAATTAAGTTCGTCGTGTCGTCGCATCATGCTCTCTTCTTCCACACAATGCTTCACGGCCTGATGTCTGACAGGAAGCTCGGGAAATACTACTTGAGTCGCAATAAAGAAACGAATCGCCTGATGCTCAAGAGCATGAGCGACAATACACCGTTCTATTACAACGTGGCCATGATGAGCGAAATCCAGCGGGCCATCAAGAGCGGAAAGCTCTACACTTATCACTTCACGGTTTTGCGCAGTGTGATGGAGAAAATCAAGGAGTTCTTTGGGCATAACGACTTTGGATTCATCCTTGAAGGGATTACATACCGTGGAGAGGTTTTGGATAAAGATGAACTCGCCGAGTTTTACTCTCGCGTTGTAAATGTTCTTACCCACCAGGGCTCCATGTTCTCGCCCACGCTGATGAATGACGATAACAAGGAACTTGCCGCCACTCTTTTCAGCCACCTGGTGAAGAAGTATAATTTCATTCTTCCGGACTTGGGAGACTTCCACTCTGAGGCATACATTGCCGCACACATAGACAGATAATACGAATAATAGAAACAAAAAAAAGACATAGAAAATGGAAAACACAGCGAAAACCCCGCTGACCAAGCAAGAACGTGAGCAGCTTTTCAGGGCCCTTTGGAATATTGCCGACATCCTTCGAGGAGCTATGACTGCAGATAATTTCCGGGACTATATGCTCTCGCTGCTGTTCTACCGCTATATCAGTGCCCGATATGAAGCGGCTGCACGCCTGGAATTGGGAAGCGACTTGCCCGAAGACAAACCCCTTTACGTTTGGTACGAAGAGAACGCTGCGGACGTCCCGGAATTCGAGGATATGATGCTCAAGAGCACGCATTATATCATCAAGCCCAAATACCTTTGGAGTGCAATCTATGAGCTGGCTCGCACCCAGGACGATTCCCTCCTGACCGAGCTCAAGGAAAGTTTTCGTCATATAGAGGAAGAGTCCTTCAAGGGCGCTTTCAAAGGCCTCTTTTCCGAGATCAATCTTGATAGCGAGAAGCTTGGCAAGGACCGCACTGCACGGAATAAGATGATGTGCAATATCATCGCCAAGCTGGAAGAGAAGCTGATTGAATTTGATGAGCGTGGAGACATCCTCGGCGATGCTTACGAGTATCTCATCGGTCAATTTGCCGCGGGTAGCGGGAAAAAAGCGGGCGAGTTCTATACTCCTCAGCAAGTGAGTACCATCCTCTCCCGCATCGTCACGCTTGACTGCCAAGACCCGACAACTGGCCACAAGAAAGAACTCTCCAGCGTGTTGGACTTTGCTTGCGGCTCCGGCTCCCTGCTTCTCAACGTGAACAACGAGATGAAAAAGCATGGCGGCAAGATAGGCAAAATCTATGGCCAGGAAAAGGATGTAACCACTTTTAACCTCGCCAGGATGAATATGCTGCTTCACGGCCTGCACGACTCCGAGTTTGAAATCTTCCACGGCGACACCCTTACCAACGACTGGTCCCTGCTGAAAGACAGCAATCCAGTTAAGCCGGTGACATTCGACGCAGTGGTAGCCAATCCGCCGTTCAGCCTAAAATGGGAACCCGATGACGAAGTCTCCAAAGATCCCCGTTTCCAGAACTATGGCGTTGCGCCCAAGAGTGCCGCCGACTTCGCTTTTCTGTTGCACGGCTTTCACTATCTGAGCGACAGCGGCACGATGGCCATTATTCTGCCCCACGGTGTTCTGTTCCGTGGCGGGGCTGAGGCTGCTATCCGCCAGAAACTCATCGCCGATGATAATATCGACTGCATCATCGGCCTTCCGAGCAACCTCTTCTACTCCACCGGCATCCCCGTCTGCATCATCGTGCTCAAGAAATGCCGCAAAACCGACGATGTGCTTTTCATCAATGCCGCGGAACACTACAACAAGGATAAGAAGCAGAACACCCTGTCGGAGGAGCATATCGGCAAGATTGTGGATACCTACCGTTTCCGCAAAGAGGAAGACCGGTATAGCCGCCGAGTCAGCATCCGTGAAATCGTAGAGAACGATTACAACCTCAATATCACCCGCTACGTCTCCCTGGCGCAGGAAGAGGCGCAGATTGACCTCTCTGCCAATCAGGAGAAACTCTCCGAGATAGAGCGAACACTTGCTGATGCCAGGGCAAAATTCAACGGCTATCTCCGCGAACTTGGTCTGAAAGAGATTTGATGTTTTTATTATGCAGATACAATGCACAATAAGGCTTTATCTTTGTGCCATCAGTGATATTAAGATTTAAACTATAAAAAACAAAAAAACATGAAAGAGCTCAGATGCCCCAAGTGCGGAAACGTTTTTTCCGTAGACGAAGCCGACTACGCTTCCATCGTTTCACAGGTCAAGAACGCCGAATTCAACGACGAGCTTGCCCGTCGTATTGAGGAGTTGCACAAGCAGCACGAAGCCGAGCAGAAGGCTCGTGAAGCCCTCTCCGGACAGGCTCATCAGAAAGAACTGACCGTCAAAGACAAAACCATCAGCGAGAAGGACAGTGAGATTCTCCGTCTCAAAGACCAGCTTGCTGCTATGAGCGAGAAACGCAACCTAGAGATGAATGCCGCCGTCACGGAAAAAGACCGGGAGATTGCCGCGCTCAAGGCCACCATCGACCAGAACGCTCAGGCTCTGGAGATTGCTTTACTGAAAGAACGCCAGCAGGCGAAAGAAGCGACCCAGGCAAAGGACGTGGAGATTGCAAGCCTGAAGTCACAGGCCAAGCTTGTCGCCTCAGAAGCGGCATTCCGCGAAAAGAGTCTTCAGACAGAATATGAGGGCAAATTGCAGGTCGTCAAATCCGAGGCCGCATCCCGTCTGCGCGTGGCAGAAGAAGAAGTAGAGCGCCTCAAGGACTTCAAGACCCGTCTCTCCACCAAGATGGTGGGCGAGAGTCTGGAAGCCCACTGCAGCACAATCTTCAACGGAGAACTGCGACCGCTTTTCCCGGTGGCCTATTTCGAGAAGGACAATGACTCCTCATCCGGCAGCAAGGGAGATTTTATCTTCCGGGACTATGATGGAGGCACGGAGTATATCTCCATTATGTTCGAGATGAAGAATGAGATGGATGAGACGGCCACCAAGCACAGGAACGAGGACTTCTTCCGGAAGCTCGACGCAGACCGTACCGCCAAAGGTTGCGAATATGCCGTGCTGGTATCCCTCCTGGAGCCCGATAACGAGCTGTACAACGGCGGTATCGTGGATGTGTCACACCGCTATCCCAAGATGTACGTCATCCGGCCCCAGTTCTTCAAGGCTATGATCACCCTACTGGTGAATGCGGCCAAGAAGAGCATCGACTACCAGCGCCAGCTGGCTATCGCCCGCAGCCAATCCATCGACGTTACCAACTTTGAAGGCCAGCTCAATGCCTTTAAGGACGCTTTCGGACGCAACTATCGCCTAGCCAGCGAGAAGTTCAAGACCGCCATCGATGAGATTGACAAATCCATTGCCCATCTCCAGAAGATCAAGGATGCCCTAATTGGTTCCGAGAACAACCTCCGTCTGGCTAACGACAAGGCCGACAACCTCACCATCAAGCGCCTCACCCGTGGCAACCCCACGATGAAGGCCAAGTTTGATGAGGTACACAAGAAGGAGGCGACAGAAGCCTCTGAAATCCAGGAATCTTAAGGATCACGGGCTAATACTTGGGGACGTAATTGGTCTTCCCTAAGAGTGCGTTTTCAAGAAAGACTTCCACGAAGTTATCGGCAGCAAGGTTCAGGGGCGTTTTCTGGACCTTGCTTTCATATTCAAACTTCACCTCGCAAATCTTGACCTGTCACCAATGGCGGGACACCATCCATCCATCCGTCCTCAAAGTGGAAGACGACTTCAGTACCAGGCTCTGGACTATCCGGCAACATAGATCTATAGGAGGATTATTTCTTTACATAGGCCGTAGCCCTGCCGGTTCCTGTTTTTTCGATGTAACCGGCGGCAAGAAGGTCGGACAGGGTGCGCTCGATGGTGGTGAGGCTAATGTCCGGGCAGGTCTGGGATATCTCCTTCTTGGTGATCTTGCCAGGAGTGCGCTCGATGATGGCCTTGATGCGCTCAGGCTTGGATATCTTGCGATAACGAAGGTGCTCAACACGGTTCTCGAATTCATTATAGGCCTTAACCACGACCCCCAGCATGTACTTGAGGAAGGGAAGATAGTTGTTTCTGTCCTGGTGCCAGTTCTGGGAACTGGCCTGCAGCGCTTCATAATAGGAGTCCTTGCTCTTCTCGATGAGCATCTCGATGCTGATGTACTTGCCCACAATGAATCCGGCGCGGTACAGGAGGAGAAGCGTCAGAAGGCGGCTCATGC
>OQVT01003234.1_pt1 | contig 10508 bp, 9 predicted proteins | sample 1691561 | NCBI WGS metagenome assembly OQVT01 (sample SAMN03418260, study PRJEB22391) | human gut metagenome | biome: human-gut; feature: organic feature; material: feces | host: Homo sapiens | place: Tanzania | collected 2013-01
TAGGGAACCCATCCAGACAGGCAGTACCTGTCCGGATGGGCTTTTTCTTTTCTGAAAGACGAATAAGAAAGCATGATTTTCCATGTTGTCCGCATATATTACTAACAACGCCTGACGGGAGACGAGAATATATGAAATGGAACAGACCCATGCTGCCTGCGGGAAAACTGCCGCTGCGCTTTTTATTTTTGATGGGATTTGTGGTGGGATTGTCTGCGGTGTATTTCGGACGGGGAATTCTGTTAAATCATGTGGGAATGCTGGATGAGGACACGCTGTATCGCATGAAATATATGACGGTGGACAGCAGTATCCTGTTCTGGTACGTGCTGTGCAAAAGATGCCGGAATTTTCTGGTGCTTATTATCATGGCAACGACTTATCTGGGATGGATCTTCTGCGGAGGTGTCACCGTAAAATACGGATTCTCAGTGGGCTTTTTTCTGAGTACGGCAGTGTTTAGGTATGGAATCAAGGGGATCCTTCTGGGGATCGTGAGCATCTTTCCCCATTATCTGTGTTACCTGCCGGCTATGATCCTGTTACTCAGATGGTGTGAAGATATGCACCGGAGCATTTATTTTTACCATAACATAGCCGGGCAGGGGAAAAAGTCCCTGCCCGGCAGATTGGGAAAACTGGCGCTTATTTTGTTGGCGCTGATTTTCGGGTGCTTATTGGAGTGTTTCGTGAATCCTGTTTTATTAAAAGGATTCCTGCGATTTTTCTGAAAACGAACCGCAGTTTATTCGTACTCGGCGATATCGTAGATCAGACGCTCGCTGTCTTCCCAGCCCAGGCAGGGATCGGTGATGGACTTGCCATAGCAGCCGGCACCTACCTTCTGGTTCCCTTCTTCAATATAGCTCTCGATCATGATGCCTTTGACCAGCTTGTGCAGATCGGGGCTGAGCTTACGGCTGTGCATAACTTCCTTAGTGATACGAATCTGCTCCTTGAACTGCTTGTTGGAGTTGGAGTGGTTCGCATCAATGACACAGGCAGGATTCTTCAGATCCATCTTGCTGTACATTTCCCACAGACGGATCAGATCCTCGTAGTGGTAGTTGGGGATATTGGCACCGTGCTTGTTGGTAGCACCGCGCAATACGGTGTGTGCCAGATCGTTGCCGTGGGTATTTACTTCCCATCCGGTATAGATGAAGGAGTGGGGGTGCTGCGCCGCATATACGGAGTTCAGCATGACAGAGAAGTCTCCGCTGGTAGGGTTCTTCATACCGGCAGCTACATCGAAACCGCTGACGGTCAGACGATGCTGCTGATCCTCTACGGAACGGGCACCGATAGCCACATAGGAGAGGATGTCGGATACATAACCCCAGTTCTCCGGGTACAACATTTCATCTGCGGCAGTGAGACCGGTCTCTTTGATGGCGCGGATGTGCATTTTACGCATGGCCATCAGACCTGCCAGGAAATCCGGCTTTTTCTCGGGATCGGGCTGGCTGGTGATACCCTTGTAGCCTTCGCCGGTGGTGCGGGGTTTGTTGGTGTAGATCCTGGGTACCAGGATCAGCTTGTCCTTAACTTTCTCATTCACTTTGGCAAGACGATTGACGTAATCACATACGGAATCTTCGTTATCAGCGGAGCAGGGTCCGATGATCACCAGAAACTTATTGCTTTTGCCGGTGAGGACGTCACGGATTTCAGCATCTCTTTCTTCTTTGATCCTGGCTAATTCTGCCGGAAGGGGCAGTTCCTTGCGGATCTCCGCAGGAGTGGGCAGTTTTTTGATAAATTCGAAACTCATGGTATTCCATCGTGCGCAGGGCACGTCCTTTCTGCTAAATGTCATTGCTCATTATAGCCCAGATCGTGCAAGGATGCAAGAAAATTTAGCGATTTAAAGTGAAAAAGAATGAAACGGGGAATAAATTGCTGTGCTAAAGCGTTAATTTGGAAAATTATATTGACAGGTATACGGGTTTGCCATAAAGTAAAAATGTATCTGAAATGTTACAAAAAAACTACGAGAGAGGGCAAAATTATGTACGGAACAATTTGGGCATTATTACCGCCGGTGGTAGCCATTGTGCTGGCACTGATCACAAAGGAAGTATATTCGTCACTGTTTATAGGTATCGTTACGGGAGCGCTGATCTATACCGGATTTTCTCCCATTGCAACGCTGGACACCGTTATTAATGAAGGATTCATTAATTCCGTTGCGGATGCATGGAATATCGGTATCTTCATGTTCCTGATCCTGTTGGGTACCATGGTGGCACTGATGAACAAGGCAGGAGGCTCCGCAGCCTTCGGCGAATGGGCGAAAAAGCATGTAAAGACCAGAGCAGGTGCGCTGCTTTCCACCTTTTTATTAGGTGTTCTGATCTTCGTGGATGACTATTTTAACTGTCTGACTGTAGGCTCTGTTATGATGCCGGTAACAGACGGACATAAGATTTCCCGAGCAAAGCTGGCATACATTATTGATGCCACCGCAGCACCCATCTGTATGATCGCACCGATCTCTTCCTGGGCGGCCGCAGTATCCGGTATGGTGGATGAGGGCGTTTATTCCGGTATCGAACTGTTCGTAAGAGCGATTCCTTATAACTATTATTCTCTGCTGACCATCGTATTCGTTGTCGGCATGGCCTTGATGGGCTTTGACTATGGCCCCATGGCAAAGCATGAGCGCAATGCTAGAGAAAAGGGTGACCTGTTCACCGAGGGAGAGCGTGTGGCCAATGCGGATAACGCACCCAAGGGATCTGAAAAAGGAAAAGTATATGATCTGCTGATCCCGGTGATCGTACTGATCATCTGTTGTGTCGTTGGTATGATCTATGTGGGTGGATTCTTTGATGGTGTTGGATTTATTGATGCCTTCAGTGCTACAGATGCCTCCGTGGGACTTCCCTGGGGTTCCCTGATCGCACTGCTGTTTGCTATTGTATATTATATGTGCAGAAGACTGGTATCCTTCAAGGAGGCCATGAACTGTCTGACTCAGGGCTTCATTGCCATGGTACCCGCCATGCTGATCCTGACCTTTGCGGTTACCCTGAAGACCATGACCGGTCTGCTGGGGGCAGATGTCTATGTGGCAGGTCTGATGCAGGGAGCATCCGCAGGGCTTACCAATATGCTTCCGGCCATTATTTTCCTGGTAGCATGTTTCTTAGCCTTTGCTTCCGGTACCAGCTGGGGAACCTTCGGTATTCTGATCCCTATCGTTACCGGCGTATTTACCGATCCCACGACCGGAGCTATCGTACCCGGAGCCGAGCATCTGATCATCATCGGTGTGTCTGCATGTCTGGCAGGTGCCGTTATGGGTGACCATTGTTCGCCTATTTCCGATACGACTATTATGGCTTCTGCGGGAGCACAATGCAATCATATCAATCATGTATCCACCCAGGTACCTTATGTACTGACCGTGGCGGCAATCTCATTTGTGACTTATATCATTGCCGGTTTTGTACAGAATGTGGTGATCTGTCTGGCAATCGGTGTTCTGCTGACAGTGGCTACGCTTTTTGTCCTGAAACGTGTCGTCGGACAGAAGGCCGCTGCATAGGAATCAGCGGAAATAACGTATGCGCTGGAATGCGTCTGTGAGAAAGGAAACAGTCTTATTATGAAATACGATTATCTGGTGGTCGGTTCCGGCCTGTACGGAGCGGTGTTCGCAAGAGAAGCGGCCGACAGAGGAAAAAAGGTGCTGGTGATCGACAAACGCCCCAATGTGGCAGGAAATATCTATACGGAGACTGTGGAAGGCATTCATATCCACAAATACGGTGCCCATATTTTTCATACCAATGATACGAAGGTGTGGAAATACATTACGCAATTTGCGGAGTTCAATCGTTTCACCAATTCTCCGGTAGCCAATTATCACGGAGAGTTGTACTCACTGCCTTTTAATATGTATACTTTTAATAAAATGTGGGGCGTGGTGACTCCCGAAGAAGCTGCGGCCAAGATTGAAGAGCAGCGGAAAGCAGCGGGGATCACAGAACCGAAAAATCTGGAGGAACAGGCCATCTCTCTGGTGGGCAGGGATATTTTTGAAAAACTGGTAAAAGGCTACACTGAGAAGCAGTGGGGACGTGACTGCAAAGATCTTCCTGCATTTATTATCAAGCGTCTGCCGGTGCGCCTGACCTTTGACAATAACTATTTCAATGCGCTGTATCAGGGGATTCCTATCGGAGGTTACACAAAGCTGGTGGAACATCTGTTAGAGGGCATTGAGGTACGTCTGAATACAGATTATCTGGAGCAGAAGGAAAAACTGGACCAGGTGGCGGATACTATCGTTTATACCGGTCCCATTGATGCGTATTTCGGATATTCTCTGGGAGCACTGGAATATCGTTCCGTCAGGTTCGAGACAGAGGTGCTGGATATTCCCAATTTTCAGGGAAATGCTGCGGTGAATTACACGGATCGTGAGACTCCCTGGACCCGGATCATCGAGCACAAATGGTTCGAGTTCGGCAAGGACGAACAGGGACAGGATCTCCCGAAGACGGTCATCAGCAGAGAGTACAGTTCTGAGTGGAAGCCGGGGGATGAGCCTTACTATCCGGTCAATGATGAGAAAAACGGAGCTCTGTACGCAGAGTATAAAAAGTTGGCAGACACGCAGAAGAACGTGATCTTCGGCGGAAGACTGGCGGAATACCGCTACTATGATATGGATGCGGTCATTGCCTCGGCATTGAAGAAGAGCGAAGAAGTATTGTAATGTAACAGATCATAAATGAGGGCAAAAGAAATGCAGTGGCGTGGGTAACGTCACTGCATTTTTTATAGCTGCGCCGTCGGCGCACGTTTTGAAACAACCTTTAGCCGATCTGCGGTTTTGCTTTTCTCTTATTGCGGAACTCTCTGACAGCGATCAGCAGATCATAACGATATACCAGTGTGTACATCACAGCCGCCATGACGAAAGCAGTAAGCACATCAAATACGGAATGCTGTTTGATGAACATGGTTGCCATAATAATGGAGACAGCCAGGATCAGGGAACCGATGCGGATGCCCTTTTTCTTCTCAAAGCATTTGCTGCGGATAATGGCAAAGTGTGCACCCAGAGAATTATATACATGAATGCTGGGCCACAGATTGGTAGGAGTGTCTGTCCGATACAGAGCAGCTACCATATGGGTGAAGATATTGTCTCTCGGCATAACCGCAGGACGGAGGTGCTGTCCGTTGGGCCACAGGGTGGATACGATCAGGAAGATCGTCATGCCCGTGAAGAGGAAGATACAGGTGCGGTAATAATCCTCTTTGTTCTTGAAAAAGAAATAAATGACCACAGCCGATACATAGGCAAACCATAAAAAGTAAGGGATGACGAACACTTCACAGAAAGGAATGTAATCATCCGCTGCCATATGTATGATCCGGTAATGTCCGGTAGAATTTTTCTCCAGCCAGACGAACCAGCTCATATAAATAATGCCATATATAATAAGAGGAATGGCATGTTTATATTTCAAATAGAAGATCCGTAATTTTTCCATAAAAACCTCATTTCTCTAAAAACCTACGCTTCAAAACCAATTTTAGTATAGCCATCGGAACAAAAAAATCAAGGCTTTTTTGGAATACTTAAGCATTCTTAAGAAAATCTTTAGAGTGTGTTAAATCTGTTTATGGTGTGATCATCCGGATGGCACCGGGGAGGCATTCCACACGGAATCCACAGCTTTTTCTGGTCACTTCACCATCGGTATGCACCCACAGCGGCGCAGAGGTTGTAATGGACATCTGCGTGGCGGTGTGGGCGTCAATACCTTTGACAAAATAATGTCTGCCGGAAAAGGCAGTGGGCAGGGCCAGCAGGACCAATCCCTTGGAAATATTGCCTACGGAACAGAGATCCAGTACCCCGTCATGATCCACGGCGGGAGGGCAGAACATGAAACCGCCGCCCTCGTAACGGTGACTCATACAGGTCACGAACAGAAAACGGGGGAGTTCTACGGATTCCTTTCTGCCATGTACCGCATCCTCCAATGACAGCGTGCAGGAGACCTTGCGGGCGGTGATCAGCTGTTTTAAAGCAATGCCCAGATAGGTCAGCTTCCCTAAGCCGATCCGGTTCATGGTATCCTTGATCCGGGAACTCATGGCTTCTGCACAGACGGCGGCATCAAAGCCGATCCCGCAGCTGACGGCAAAAAGCCTGGATTCTTCCGGCTGGTCCTCGTCCAGATAGGTCAGCCTCCCCAGATCCATGGCTCTGGGAGCATTATTTTGAAGGATCAGATCAAGAGCAGCCTTTGGATCCCTGGAAATTCCCAGATCTCTGGCCAGATCATTGCTGGAGCCGGTGGGAATGTAGCCGAGGATGACTTTGGACGGATCTGCGATGCCCTGAAGAGCCTCGTTTACTGTGCCGTCACCGCCCAGAATGATGAGCTTTAAGTCAGACTCTGCAGCATGCTCTGCGGTGATCTGTGCGGCCAGCTGTCGGACTTCTCCGGCTTTCCGGGAAAAATAGCTTTGATATTCGGTATTGCCTGCTTTCAGAGCCGGCTCCACCTGTTCGGCCCAGATCTTCGCCCCTCTGCCGGAGCGGGAGGCGGGATTGATAATAATATGATACATGAGGATTCCCCATCTTTCGTAAAGTTGTAACTATTCTGAATAGTTATGTTAAGATTTATTCTAACACATGGCACAGCTTCTGCCAACATTGTTCATTTTCCATCTTTGCAATTAAAAAGTTCTATGCTATACTTAGTCCTAAGTTTATCACATTAACGTGATAGTGACATAAGGAGGAATGAGGCATGTATTCATTGGATGAAGTAAAAAAAGTAGATCCCGAAGTGGCACAGGCCATTATTGACGAGGAGAATCGTCAGAACAGTCATATCGAGCTGATCGCATCTGAAAACTGGGTAAGTAAGGCAGTCATGGCTGCAATGGGCAGCCCCCTGACCAATAAATATGCGGAAGGATATCCCGGCAAGAGATATTACGGTGGCTGCGAATGTGTGGATGTCATTGAGAATCTGGCAATCGAACGTGCCAAGAAGCTGTTTGGATGTGATTATGCCAATGTACAGCCCCATTCCGGAGCACAGGCAAATATGGCAGTGCAGTTCGCTGTACTGAAGCCCGGCGATACCATTATGGGCATGAATCTGGATCATGGCGGACATCTGACCCATGGTTCACCCGTCAATATGTCCGGTAAATATTTCCATGTAGTGCCTTACGGTGTGGATGACAACGGATTCTTAGATTACGACAGAATGAGAGAGCTGGCTCTGGAGTGCAGACCTAAGATGATCATTGCAGGTGCTTCTGCATATGCACGTACCATTGATTTCAAAAAGTTCCGTGAAGTAGCAGATGAAGTCGGTGCGGTATTGATGGTAGATATGGCACATATCGCAGGCCTTGTGGCAGCAGGCCTTCATCCCAGTCCCATTCCCTATGCGGATGTAGTGACCACCACCACCCACAAGACACTGCGCGGACCCAGAGGCGGTATGATCCTCTGCAACAAGGAAGCCAACGAGAAATTCAACTTTAACAAGGCTATTTTCCCCGGTATTCAGGGCGGCCCGCTGATGCATGTCATCGCAGCCAAGGCTGTCTGCTTCGAGGAAGCATTAAGCGACGATTTTAAGGTATATCAGAAGAACATCGTGGACAACGCACAGGCACTGTGCAAGGGTCTGATGAACCGTGACATCAAGATTGTCTCCGGCGGTACCGACAATCATCTGATGCTGGTAGACCTGACTCCTTACGGTCTGACCGGTAAGGCAGTGGAGAAGCTGTTGGATGCAGCTCACATTACTGCCAACAAGAACACCATCCCCAACGATCCTCAGTCTCCGTTTGTGACCAGTGGTATCCGTCTGGGAACCCCTGCGGTAACTTCCAGAGGTCTGAACACCGAGGATATGGATCAGGTGGCAGAGGCCATTGCCATGGTCATCAAGGGTGGCGAGGAACAGGTACCCGCAGCCAGAGCCATCGTTCAGAAATTAACAGACAAATATCCCCTGATCTAAGGACAGCGGATGGGAAAAGAGCCTTTTGGCTCTTTTCTTATGCCTAAAATCACTTAAAACCGCCTGAAAATGCCGGATATGTGTGTCGGTGATGCTAAAAAAAGATAAAAATGGGGGTTGTCTTTCATACTTTACTGTGCTAGAATATCCCTCAGTGAAAAACAAGTGTCCGCACTACAGATACGAATCGGAAGAAAGGACAATATATGGGAGAAACGACCAAGTATTTTGTGGTGAAGCAGAAGGCAATCCCCGAAGTACTGTTAAAGGTAGTGGAAGCAAAGCGGCTTCTGGAGTCAGAGAAGGTTCTGACCATACAGGAAGCGGTTGATGCGGTAGGTATCAGCCGCAGTTCTTTTTATAAGTACAAAGATGATATTTTCCCCTTCCATGACAATTCCCAGGGAACGACCATCACTCTTACTTTTCAGATGGATGATGAACCGGGTATATTGTCGGATGTGCTGAAGATCATCGCAGAGTACCGGGCCAATATCCTGACGATCCATCAGAGTATCCCCATCAACGGGATCGCTTCCCTGACATTGAGTATCCAGGTATTGCAGACCACGGGGGACATTTCCCGGATGATCGAGCAGCTGGAGGGACAGCCCAGTGTACATCATGTAAAAATACTGGCAAAAGAATAAAATTTTTCACACTATGAGAAAGGCAAGGATTATGATATGATCAACGTTGCAGTGTTAGGCTACGGCACCGTAGGCAGTGGTGTGGTGGAAGTTATCGAGAAAAACAAGGATATGGTGGACAAGAAGTCCGCACAGGATCTGGAGGTAAAATACATTCTGGATCTGAGAGATTTCCCAGGAGATCCTTACGAGGATAAAGTCATTCATGATTTCAATACGATCTTACATGACGATAGTGTGACCATCGTCTGTGAGACCATGGGCGGTGTCGGAGCCGCTTATCAGTTCACGAAGCAGGCCCTGGAACTGGGCAAGAGCGTCTGTACCTCTAATAAGGAACTGGTGGCCAAACACGGTCCCGAACTGCTGCAGATCGCCAGAGAACATAATTGCAACTATCTGTTCGAAGCCAGTGTGGGCGGCGGTATTCCCATTATCCGTCCGTTGAATTACTCACTGACAGCGGAGAAGATCGAGGCGATCAACGGTATCTTAAACGGTACTACGAATTATATCTTAAGTAAAATGGAAAAAGAAGGTGCGGACTTTGCTGCGGTTCTGAAGGAAGCGCAGGATAAAGGCTATGCGGAGCGCAATCCGGAAGCGGATGTGGAAGGCCATGATGCCTGCCGCAAGATCGCAATTCTGTCATCCCTGATGTTCAGTAAGAACGTGGATTCCGAGAAGGTACCTACCGAAGGTATCACTAAGATCACAGCAGCGGATTTCGAATATGCCAATGCCACAGATCATACCATCAAGCTGTTGGGCAGAAGCAGAGCCATTGATGATCATACCGCAGAGGTTATGGTAGCGCCGTTTTTACTTTCCAGGGAACATCCGCTTGCCATGGTACATGGCGTATTCAATGCTGTATTTGTCACCGGCAACATGCTGGGAGATTCCATGTATTACGGACGGGGCGCAGGAAAACTGCCCACTGCCAGCGCAGTAGTATCGGATGTCATCGACTGTGCAAGACATCAGGGCAAGGTGATCATGTGCTTCTGGGATAAAGAGGAAGTAAAACTGGCTGATATCGGGGAAACTGAGAGAAGCTTCTTCCTCAGAGCAAAAGCCGGTGCGGAAGATGCAGTTACAGCAGCGTTCCCCGGCGGACAGATGGTACATCTGGAAGACCGGAAGGAAGACTTCGGATACTTTACACAGAGTATGAAGGAAAAAGATTTTCAGGTAAAATACGAAGCACTGGGTGAACAGATGCTCGGCAGGATCCGTCTGGTATAAAAAGGATATACTATTATTAGATAGAGTTGAGGAGAAAATGTTATGTCAAAAGTAGTGAAATTCGGTGGAAGCTCTCTGGCAAGTGCAGAGCAGTTCAAAAAGGTAGGAAACATCATCCGTGCAGATAAGGAGAGAAAATATGTGGTTCCTTCCGCACCGGGAAAAAGATTTTCCAATGATACCAAGGTAACGGATATGCTGTATGCCTGCTATGATCTGGCAGATCAGGGCAAGAGCTTCAAAGCAGAGCTGGATGCCATTAAGGCGCGTTACCAGGAGATTATAGATGGTTTACAGCTGGATCTGGACCTTAGTGAAGAATTCAAGACCATTGAGAAGAATTTCAAGGCAAAATCCGGAGACAATTATGCAGCTTCCCGTGGCGAATATCTGAACGGTATCATCATGGCAAATTACTTGGGCTATGATTTCATTGATGCGGCAACCGTAATTTTCTTCGATGAAAACGGTGAGTTTGACGCAGCGAAGACCAACGAAGTACTTCGTGCCAGACTGGCAGAGAGCAAGGAAGCGGTAGTTCCCGGATTCTACGGTTCGATGCCTGACGGAGCGGTAAAGACCT
>OQVT01003238.1_pt1 | contig 10498 bp, 4 predicted proteins | sample 1691561 | NCBI WGS metagenome assembly OQVT01 (sample SAMN03418260, study PRJEB22391) | human gut metagenome | biome: human-gut; feature: organic feature; material: feces | host: Homo sapiens | place: Tanzania | collected 2013-01
CGGGGGCAATCTGCAATGCAGTTTCCCGCCCGGCCGCATGTTGTCGATATAACGGTCGTTCCAGAAGGCAACGATGCAGCCTGCCAGGTCGGGACTGCCCGCCGGCTGGTCATAGATGCGGCTGTTGAAGAGCGCCACCAGGTCGGCATAATTGTCAAAATGATTGGCATAGTGGAAGCGGCAGTCTATTGCGGGGATGCCCGGTTGCGCCTTTCCCCGGTTGCTCCACAGCTGAGTCATGTCTATCTCACCCAGTCTGTAGTGCCATCCAGGGTTCCACGAGATGACTTTCTTGCCTCTTGAGCGCACAAACGACACCATTTCGGGCACAAACCCAGGGTCGGTAAACGCCACCTCGTCCGTACCGATATGCAGATAGGGAACTTTCAGGGCGTCGCACACTTCGGCTATGATGTCCTTCATGATGCGCTTGCCCTCAGCCGTTTGCATGCCGAACCCGAACGTGCGTTCAAATGCCGCGCTGTGGCCAGGCATGTCTATCTCGGGGATAAGCAGCACGTGATGCTCGCGGCAGAAGTTTACCAGTTCGCGCGCTTCGTCGAGCGTATAGAATTTGCCCTGCTCGCGCAGCATGTTCTGTGCGGCATTCAGCTGCGGATAGTGGCGGCTCTCCAGCCTCCAGGCCTGGTTCTCGGTCAGATGCCAGTGGAAGACATTCACCTTGAAGCTGCTCAGCAGCGCTATCTCATGCTTCAGCTCGTTCAGGGGGATGAAGCTGCGACCGGTGTCGTGCATGAATCCTCGCATGCGGAAAGCAGGCCAATCGGTGATTTCACACTGCGGCAGGCACTTCCGTCCCCGTCTGCTCACGGCCAGCTGGCCCATTGTCTGCCGTCCCCAGTAAAGCCCCTGGCTGGTAACAGCCTCGATGGTCACCCCATCCCTGCCTACTGTCAGGTGATAAGCCTCGTCCTGGAACTCCGCCCCTGGCACCTCTGGTACCAGCACTTCACGCACCGGCACGCTGGCCCTGACATACTTGCCCGTAAAAATCACCTTCTGTGGCATAGGAAGCAACTGCGGCATCTGAGCCTGCACAATGCAACACACCATCAGCAGGAGGATATATAAGAACTGTCGTTTCATTGCTGTAAATATTGTTTTTGTTCTATTCTGGTGTAAAGTTACGCATTTCGTCCCGAATACGCAAGCCGCTGCCCGCTCTATGCCATAATGACAAAGCAGAACACCCAGGATGACAGACTACAAGTCCGAAAACACCAACCACAAACATCTAAAGAAAAGGGCTGGCATCCCAAGCGGAATGCCAGCCCACGTTCACAGTCCTTCTGACAAACTGGAAGTCTTTTCAGACATCCGATCTAACTATTTACTTAACCACAATCTTCTTACCGTTAACTATATAGAGACCCTTTGTGTCCATGCGTGATACGCGGCGGCCCGTGATATCATAGATGATGCCATTGGCAGGCTTCACGGCTGACACGCCAGTGATGGCAGTCTCACCCTCGTTGTGCTCGGGAATATCAGAGATGATGGCCTTTACTCCCTTGTACAATTTACTGATTTGAGAACCGTTCAGAGGTGTGTCATACATACGTACGATGGCGATATCGCCAGGGAATGCAGCCTCTGGGGTATCGTTAAGAGCCAGGTCGCAACCGATGCCGAACCACTGACGATCCACATTCACAGGCCATCCGTAAGCACCTGTAGCTGTGGCTGAACCGGAGAACGAGCCATTTACGTACACCTTCACTTCGCTTCCATCCCATACACCCACCAGGTGTGTCCACTCGCCGCTGACGGGTGCGATGCCGGAGTAAGCGTCGTGGTAACTGCCACCTGTGTGTGCCTCGAAGCACCACTGACTGCCATAGACGAGCATGCCCATACCGCCTGCGTTCTCTGAGCCAAACACTGTACACCAGCTGCCAGGTACGGTTCCCTCGAAGTAGGGGCGAACCAGGAGTTCCATGGTAACACCGTCCTCGATGCCGGTCTTCATGGCATCAGACACATGCACAACGTAGTTATTCTTGGGATGAGCGGACCATTCGTGCTCTGCACCGCAGAACACATTCATATTCAATGTAGGACTGGCCACCACGGAGGGTGTTCCGAAGAGTTCGACAGTATTCTGAGCCGCAGACTTGTCTGTGGCTGTTCCGTCGATGTTGAACACTACATCCAGCAGGTCAGCCTCGCCGATTTCCACATTAAACTTGTCCATCATCTCTGCCACCTTGGTTCCCAGCTGAAGAGCCTCCTCTTCGGAGTACGCTCCACTGTTCCAGCCATTCCATGCATCGTCCATTATCTCGGTCAGCTCAGCGGTATGGTCGGGATAGTCATCCACACGTGCATCCAGCCCTATCAGGTCTCTTGCACACTGGGTATAAGCCTTACGGCAGGTGTAGATCTGCTTGAACAGGTCGGAGAAGCGCTCAAGCAAAGCATATTTCTCGGCACCGGTCTTTACGGTCGCTGCATCAGCCACGGCCTGACGCAAGCCATTGCGCAGCTGCTCAGAGTAATTGGGATAGATTACATAATTGCTTCCCCAGGCATCCGGCTTGAATTCGATGGTGGTATTGGCACGTGCCACTGCCTGCTCGATACCCTTGTCCATAGCCTCAGAAGCCTCTTCCAGACTGCCCTGATAGATGAGTCTTGCCTTGGCAAAGATGGGCCAGTCGTCGTTGCGGCCGCTTCCCTTGAGGCAACCACCGATGGTCAGTTTGCCGTCTGTCACATTGGCAAACACGCGGTTGAGGTAATAGTTGCCCTGGCACATGGCGTAAGTGGCGCCACGCAGGCTATAAGGAATAGCCTGTTCTCCCCTTTCGCGCACCTGACCAAGAGCCTTCAGTTCATTCACGATGGGGTCATCGATAGGGATAAAGTCCTCTGCAGTACCCATCAGAGGCATTTCGTTGTTGCCTGCGAAGATGAATGAGGTGTAGTAGTTACAGTCGGCATCATCACCCACCAGCGAGCATCCGTTCATATCCAACTCATATACACCTTCGGCAAGACCGATAATAGTCTGGCTGAAAGAGCCTGATGTGGAACCCCAATAGTGCATTCCGTAGTAGCCCTTTTCCTTCTCCACCTCAAAGAAGTCTGCCATCTTGGTCCAGTCCCAGCCTTCTCCCTTCTGCAGGAAATCAGGATTCTGCACCAGCATCGTCACATCGGTACCGGGGAGAGTGCCCGATGAGAGTGCCTTGACAAGCATGTCGTCCATATAGGTTATCTCCTTGGCAATATCCTCGGTGCTGAGAGAGTGGTTGTTGACGATGTAGTTCAACGAGCCGTTCACATAGGTCTCATTGGGTTCTATATCTTCCTCTATATATGCGCGCAGGATGATGGCAGGCTCGCTCAACAAGCCTTCGAGCTTCTCCATAGTTGTCTGCGAAGCCTCGAGCAGCTGGGCGTAGGCATTCTTGTTCTCTATGATAAGGAGCTTGTCAGCCTCTATCTCTGCACACTTTGCCACGAACTCATCCACAGTCGTGCATGCCGACAATTCCTCGGAATGCTTGTGCAAGTTGTCCTTCAGCGGCATATACACCTCATACTCATCCATCTCCATGCCGACATGGAAGGAGTAAACATCAGCAGCCTCCTTCATACTCTCGGCATCCGTGATGCAGTAGGTGTTGCCATCCACTATCATGATAAAACCATGTGAAGGGTCAAGCACAGGCGCTGCATCCTGCTCTACCGTCTGTCTCCATACCGATTTGAGGGGCGAAGAACCGTTCAGTTTCCAGCACACCTCGCCGTTGGCCAATTGGTCGTCACCGGCAAGCGTACCGCCGTTGTCGCTGTCACCCACCATGGTGGTATAGTATGAATTGATTACGCGAACGGCCTCAGGATGACGTGCAAACACAGCACCCTCGATGCCCGCAGAGCTTATGTCTCCTATCTGCAGACTGTTCTTAATGTTGACATCCTTGCCTGCCCAGCCCACGAAACCAGCGCATCTGGTGGTGGACTCCGATACTATGCTGCCCGAGAAAACGCAGTCGTTGATGGTGGTTCCCTCGTTGGCCACACCCACCAGACCGCCATGAGAGCCGTCACCCTCTATGGTAGATGTGATGGTGACATCAGATGAAACGTTCTCGATGAGTGTGTTGGAGTAGGTATGAGAAGCCACTGAACCAGCAAACTGGGCATTGTTGATGACAATGTTACCCGTGATGTGGAGGTTGCGTATAGTGGCATTGCTGAGGTACATAAAGGGAGCACCTGTGGCGGTTGAGGTGTTTATACCCAGCTTCAGAGTATGTCCCTGGCCGTCAAATGTGCCGGTATAACTCCGGTGGTAGCTGATAATCTTCTTGGCCGCAGAGAAATCAATGTCCGCCTCCAGCTTGGCATTCAGGTCTATCTTGCCCATTCGCACCGAGCGGGCAAAGTTCTCCATCTCCTCGGAGTTGGCTATCAGCACCGTTCCGTCTTCGTCTGTACGCAGCGTGGGGAATACTCTATCCACATGCTCCGGCTCGCTTGTCTTCTTGGCCTCAGCCTGTTCGTAGAGCGCCTTCACCTGCTCGCCAGTGAGCGGGTCATTATATATACGTGCGATGGCAATATCGCCCAGGAAAGCCTCGCGGCAGAATACGGACGAACCAGGATCGAAGTCAATGCCTAAGCCAACGAAGCATTCATCGTCATGTCCATCGGTCGTGGGGAAGCCCAACTCGCCGCCGGCTCCGTCAACGGTCGATACCAGCTCGCCGTTGGCATAGAACTTGCACACGCCGGCCTCCTTGTCCCATACGCCCACCAAGTGTATCCACTCACCATCAACCACCGGGCCAAAGGTGGCATCCTTGTAGGTCTGGTCTATCACGCATTCGAAGTCCCATACACCATTATATATAATGATACCGAAACCTCCACCCTGATAACAGCCGAAGATATTGCACCAGCGATTGCTTATGGTACCATTTTCAAAACACGGACGGGCCATTACCTCCATGGTCATACCGTTCCTGAGAGCCTCCACAAGCTTGTCGTTATAAGGGACGCGAACGTTATTGAATGTCTCGCTTCCCCATTCGTCTTCGTCATTGCAAAGCACATTCATCCCATACATAGGGCTCTTCTTGATGTCGGGAGCTCCTGTCACACGAATGGGATTGGCCATTGCGGATACGTCAACAACCGTACCGTCATCGTTGAACACGACGTCCAGCACGTCAGCCTTAGGCGCTTGGGCTGCCACTGCCAGTCCCATGCCCAGGAACAGAATAGATAGTAGTAGTCTTTTCATAATAGATTATTTGATGTTAGTAAACCTTGTTGGCTTGATAAAGCTTGGCACTCCCCTGCCCCTTGATTAAGCAAGAGGCAGGGAAATGATTATGTTCCTTTCCTCCGTGAGAGCAACATGCGCGTCAGTCCCGACGCACCACGTACTGCTTCACAGCGGACTGAAGTTCTTCACAGATAGCGCAAGCGCAGTCAGGTCAGCGCTCCACCTTCACATTGCAAGCAGGCGAGATGGGTTGGCCATCCAGACATACGTAGAAGCTGTACTCGCCTGAGGCCAGTCCGTCAATCTCTACCACACCCTCGGCATTGCTGATTTCCTTGGCCACCTGGTAGGCTCCCTTGCCCTTCACATGATAGCAGATAGTGGCAGCCAGCTTGTCGCTCATGTCGCCATATCGCAACACGATGCGCTCATCCTTGGCATAGGAAGCACGCTCGCTGCGCAGTAAGGCGGGTTTGCCAATCACGAAATACTTGCGTGGGAAAGGCTCGGTGTAGGCTCCCACCATGAAGTAGTTGGCATAGTAGATGCCTTCGAGCAGAGGCGAAGACCAGTTCTTGGTGCCGGACACGTTGAGCTTGATGGTGCCGGAGTACTTGCTGTAATACACCCAAGTGGGGCAAATCACATCCTTTGGCACATCATTCTCGGCTGCATAGATGCCTACCCAGTCATTATTGAGTGCTGGAGCAGACGCTATGGCCACCTGTACGGCATCGCCCACATTATACACCGACTTGTTCAGAGACATTGTGAAGCCCTTGGGATCGTATGCGGCATCCATCAGGAACACGGGAACTCTGGCCGAGCACTCGCTATATCCGGAATCACGAAGCATCACCAGATAGTACTCGCCTGCCTTGTCATAGCTGAGTGTGAGCTTTCCGTCCTTCACGTCAGTATATTTCCATGAGAGTGAAGGCTTGCCTGCTCCGGGATTGGTGCCCACTGGATAAAGTCCTATCCAAGCCTGGGTACCCACGGGAGCGCCCTTGAACGACACCTCGATGTTCTCTCCTTTCTGGAAGAAAGACTTCTCCACCGCCAAAGATGAAGTGACATTGGCTATCGGGCCAGTAATCCATTCGCTATAGACAGGCTCACCCTTCTTGCCGAAGCATTCACATGGACGCACGATGAAGCGGTAGTGGAACAGCTTGGGCAACTCTGATTCTCCGAACACGCAGAAGGCTTCCTTGGCATCCTGGTTCTCTCCCATGAAGCAGCGAGGCGACATCACGCGCTTGGTAACCGAGATGAAGCGGCAGTCGAGCCACTCATGCTCCACCTGCACTTCGTAGTCAAAGGCCCTCACACCAGTATCCTTCTTAAGTACATTGGGGAAGGTGACGGTCACCTGCTGCTGTTCCACACCATAGCGATCCTTGCCCAAAGCCTGCGACACCGTTACCTTAGTGCCTTCGGGGAACTGTGGCACGGGGGCTGTCTTCTTCCTGCTCTCAAAGGTGAGAGGCGCTGTGAGCGAGATGGGCAAAGGCATCACCCAAGGGTCAGCCACGGGCTGGTCGTTGACAAACTCGCGTCGGTCAAAGACGATAGCACCATCATATACCTTCATCACCATACCCTGACGGCCGCCACCACCGATGTTGGCCATCTGCGTAGGTGGTTTGGCACCCCAGTCATCCTGATAGGTGTTCTCACGGGCTGGCATGGGATAGAGGTAGCTCAACGAAGAAGTGCCCACTGAAGTGAACTTATCCTGCCAGAAGTTGCGCTCGTCATTGAGGGGAGAATGGGAATGACCCGAGAAGGCAACCGCATTGGGGTACTTGCTCAATATCTTTGTCACATTGCCGTCATCCCTGCCCCAAGCCCAGGCGCAGTTGCAAGTGTCCTTGGGATGAGGATGCTGGATATAGAAGAAAGGCTTCTCCTTGCCCAGCTTGGAGGCACGTTCGGCCAGGAAGTCAGCCAGGCCGGGAATGTTGTTGTCATGCCAGTGTGCACCGATGAAGCAGTATCCGTTGACCTCCTTCATCCATATGGGCGAGTATTTCTCCTTGAAGCATCGCTCCCACGCGCCCTTCAGGTCGTTGCAGATACCATGCTGCTTGACATAGTCGGCACCATACTGACTGACGGTCCCACCCCAATTGGCAGCCTGTGCATCGTGGTTGCCGTATATGAACAGCTTCTCTGTGTATTTCCCGTCAAGCCCCTTGTTGTCGGGGAACACCTTATACCAAGCGTCGGCCACCACCTGCAACTGGGGTTCCAGTCCCTGGTCGGCCATATCGCCTGCTATTATCACTCCATCCACCTTCTGGCTTCTGAAGTATTCCAAAGTATGTATGAAGGTATCGGCCGTCTCGCTCCCACGCAAGTGGATGTCGCTTACGATGCCTATGACAAGGTTGGGATTACCCAAAGTCTGGAGGTCTGTAGCCAGCGATGGAACACCCACATAGGCTGCTCCCACCAGTGCTGCTGACCTCTGAATAAAGTCTCTTCTGTTCATTCTACGTTAATGTTGATTGTTACCAATTGTGATGAAAAGGATGTCTCACTTCGCTTCGTCAGTCTTAGTCACCACCTCTCCTCCACCTTACAAAGTTATACAATTATTTCGAACACGCTCATTAAAACAAGGAAAATTGCACTTTTATCCATAAAATACAGCCAAAAGAAGACAAACGGAAGACATTTCTCCACTTCTGCAGGCATAATAGCCCTGTCGGGCATGCAGAATGCGCCCGATTTCCCAACACAACACCCACCCTGCCACATCGCCCATGGTCTTATGGTCTATAACATCTACCAGCTTCGGGCAACAAGCACCGCTCCGTTCTGTAGCAGACTGACAGGGTCGGGCAGGCGCTGCAGACACCTTGCAGGATGCAGAAGAAATGACAGCAACAGAAGGGACTGGCATAAACCCAAATCGGTCATTAGGATTTCTCTGTGTCGTACGGCAAAGAGAAATCCTTTAATTTTTCCCATATAGACAAGAATGATTGTCGTGTTTTTAGTGATCTGGCCAAATATAGGATGTGCTTGTCTTTTGTTCTCCCTAGATAAGCAGGTGTCGATATCAACTCGTACCGGATAGTCTTCAGAAATTTCTTCTTGTTGGAATTAATCAGCGCATGTCTGAACAGGGACATGAAGTTGTATGCCATGACAATGAAATTCCCACATGCCTCTGTTGCCCAGAAGTTATTTGTGACAAAATCATCGATGGAAAAATCATTCTTCAGTTCCTTTATCCTATTTTCAGAATCCGCCCTTCCGCGATATGAGTCATATACAATCTTGGCCGGCAGGTCAAGGTCTGTTACGAAGCAGCTGTATCGGTATTTTCCGAAATCTTCCTCATCCTCGAAAAGTTCCAGTTGCTTGATTTGCTTTCCCGCAGCTTTGGGGCGCTTCTCAATTTCTTGCCTGACCATCACAATGCGTCTGGGGTTCTCCCAACCGTTTGCCTGATAGATGGTTTCGGATATTTCCAATCCGTCTGTCAACTCTATCCATTTGCGTTCATGGGTAAGACTGTACTTTATACGATTATTGAAACGGCAGGCTATGATATAGCGTAACCCTTTGTTCTCCAGATAGTCAAGTATTTCCTTTGCAAAAAAGCCACTATCCATGCGGACTAGTCCGACACGTTTGCCCTCAAGTTTTGAGAGTGTGTCCTCGAGAAATGACAGATAGTTGGTACTTGCAGATGTGTTGCCTGGACGTAGCCAGTAATTTGCTATCATCCTCACATCGGAAACGAATGCAAGGAGAGGGTGATGCGAGAGTCGTCCAGGACGTTTGGGGTTGTATCCTTTGGCTGCTCCTTCCTGATTTCCCTCACGTACCATCACAGTCGAATCGAAGTCCAATGTGTAGTTGTCGAACTTCAATTCGGAGAAAAACCAACGGAACAAATTTCCGAAAACACGCTGGTTGACAGCTTGGGAAAATTTGTTGAGATAGCGCTGGTATGCACGATGGTCTGCTCCGCGTTTCCACCCAAGTAAATCACATAGTGCAGCGTCATAACGTACCACGTCAAGATGACCAAAGCAACTTGCACCACACCACACACCTGCAAATAATCCCAATATCAACTGGATCGGTTTATAGCCACGGTTGGATCCTTGCAATGGAATACCACATTGCATAACATGCTCTTCAAAATGGCATTTATCAAGCATTTTGAAGAACAGGGAAAGGCCACCAAAAGGTGTTATTTCCTTATTTACGAACTTTATGTCGCAGTTTCGCATCGGAGTATATACTTTTCTTCGTGGTAAAGTTAGCAAATATTTATAAATCAAGTATATGTAAAGCGGTTTTTCTAATGGCGGTCATTAGAAAAAAGCTTCTTGTCATTTTCTAATGACCGATTTGGGTTTAAGCCAACACGTTTCTGCGCTTGGATAGAGCGAGGGAGCGACACGGAGGAAGTTCGGAAGAAATGTGAGCGATGCTTGGGAAGACTTTGGGCTGAGCGGAAAAACAGCCCGACAGATAGCCCGCAGAGATAAGAACTGAGATGCCGACCACATCGGGCAGACAAATGAAAGGCGGCTCTTGCCAACCAGGGGACAGGTGCGAGGGCCGCTTTTCTGTGCTCCTCACTTCACAGCAATATTTCAGGTGAATCGATGCAGCGCACTGCATCAGCCATCGAAGCGTGCTGCATACGCCATCGCAGCGCGCTGCGTTGGACTTCGCACCGCACTGCGTTTTTCATACGTCCATGCTGCCATTACCACGTCCATCGCCTGCACAAGGAAATCCGCCCCGCCAGCTTCCCTCCCCCAAAGAGCCTCTGACCCCCCAGGAAAGATTTTGGAAAAAACGAGCAAAGAATTGAGTTCACGCATTTCAAGCCTTTGACGAAGCGAAGAAGGCTCTTGGACGAGATACCATGGGCTTTTAGACAGAACGCCTTAGACTATCAGGCAAAGCGGAGGACGGTTTTTGAACAACGCGCCTTAGACTACCAGACGATGCGAAGGAAGCTTTCTGCCGAAAGGACGAAGACCTTTAGACAAAACTCAGAAGGACTTTGGGCGATGCAAGTCAGGGCTTTGGGCGAAACAGAGAAGACTTTTGAGCGGAAATCCGAAAACCTTTGGACAAAACATTGGAACACGTTGGGATGAAACACTTTAGTCCCTTGGGCGAAGCAGAGAAGACTGACGGGAAAAACAAAGAAACCCTCTCCCAGACCTCCTTGAAGGAAGGTGGATGGGA
>OQVT01003239.1_pt1 | contig 10497 bp, 8 predicted proteins | sample 1691561 | NCBI WGS metagenome assembly OQVT01 (sample SAMN03418260, study PRJEB22391) | human gut metagenome | biome: human-gut; feature: organic feature; material: feces | host: Homo sapiens | place: Tanzania | collected 2013-01
ATGATGTGTGAATGAAGTTCAGGTCAGGAGTTTCTTTTGTTTCGTTTTCTTGTCGGCACAAGAAAATGAAAGTAATGATTTAACAATTTATATTTATATTTATATTTTGTCAGGCAGAGCCTGACATACCACTCAAAATTTATAAATTTTGTTAATAAATATTTCAAAAAATAGTAATTGTAACAATATGTAAAAATGAGTTTGAAACGTCTGAAACTCAGTTATAATCCCCTATATGATATGATATGATATGATGTGAGGGGCGATAGCAATTTATTAAAAAAGAATCCTTTTATATAACTGTATATTGTTTATGAAAGGGTAAGTTATGGTAAGTATTAATAATCAAGTTGCAACAGGTTCTGTTCCAAATAATATTTCATTAAATAATGGCGTGAATAACTTAGGGCAAGAAAGTTTATCAAAACAAAAATCGTCAAATGATTTAAGTCTTTTACCTGATAAACGTGATATTGTTGTTCAAAAGAAATCTTTAAATGGTAATAATAATGTTTCTGATTTTATACGAAATGTTTCTATGGATATATTTATAGCAAAGGAAGAAGCTGAAATAAATATTTTAAATGATAAAATAAATTCTTCTGATACAACAGATTCTCAAAAAACTATTTTAAAAGCAATGTTAGATGACGCAAATGTTAGACTTGCAAAATTAAAAAAAGAACAAGGTGTTAAATAATTGAAAGGTGGTATGTGATGACCGATATGGCAATTTCTCCAAATGTACAAACTATAAAATGTAAAACTGCTGTAAAAAAACATTGGACTAGAAATGAGGTTCGTAATACTGCAATTGCTTCAACAGTTGCAACTGCTGGTGCTGGAATATTGTTACATGGTGGTGTTTCAAATGCTATTAAAGTAGTTTTAGGACTTGTGTCACTTGGTGCTTGGTATAATTATTTTAATATGAAAAAGAATAATGTTGATTCTATTCAATATACAGCATAAAATTCTATATAATATAAATAAAATTTAACAAATATCACATAGTCCTGAAATCGGCAATAGCGGAGTGAACTGAGAATGTTAATGAAACACAATGTCGAACTGTTTGAGTGATTTTGAAACATTAAAAATATACAAAATCACGAGTTGTGAGACTCAATTGTTGAATTATACTATTCTCGTGTGAACGGAAGCATCGCCGAGAGTTTCTTTCCGCCTCGTTTCCTCTTGATTTGGCTAGTCGCAAAAGCGTGGTTTTGCTCCTAGTTACGGGCTTACACCCTACCAAAAATTCGCTTTGCGGTCAAAGAAATGAGGTATTAAAATTGCATAAATTAAATCTATTTTATAGATCTTTCGCTAATATTTGTATAGTCATATATAATTTGTACGATTTATTGCTCAAGATGACGAAAATACCGTAATAGTGAGGTTTTAGTTGTCGTTCAGGCTCTGCCTGACAAAAATTAAATAAATTAATAAAAATAATTAAAAATCTAAATTGGACATTTTGTATTGCTTATTTTAAAATCTTATAAGAGATAGGGAGTAGGAATATGAAAGCAATAGTTTTTAATGATAAAGATGGACTACATTTAGATAATAATTACAAAAAACCTGTACCTCAAAAAGGTGAAGCACTTATAAAAGTGACATTGGCAGGTATTTGTAATACAGATTATGAAATAACAAAAGGTTATATGGGATATAACGGTATTCTAGGACATGAGTTTATTGGTACTGTTGAAGAAATTAATGATGAAGATAAATCACTTTTAGGTAAACGTGTTACTGCTGAAATTAGTTATGGTTGTAACAATCCTGAATGTGAATGGTGTGCTGTTAAAAATTACCGTCATTGTCCTGATAGACATACTTTGGGGATTTGGAGAAAAGACGGTTGTTTTGCTGAATATGTTACTATGCCATTGAATGTATTGTTTGAAATTCCTGAAAATGTTGAAGATGAACAAGCAGTTTTTGTTGAACCATTGGCAGCGGCTTGTGAAATTACTGAACAATTACATATTCAACCTATTCAAAGAGTTGTTGTTTTAGGTGATGGAAAATTGGGACTTACAACTGCTCTTACTCTTTCTGCTCAAGGACTTGATGTTACATTGATTGGTAAGCACCAAAACAAATTAGATATTGCTAAAAATCAAGGTGTAAAAACGCAACTTTTACAAGATACCAAGATAGAAAATATTTATGATGTAGTAGTTGAAGCAACTGGTTCTGTTTCTGGTTTTGAAACGTCACTTAGTCTTGTTAAACCAAGAGGTGTATTAGTTCTAAAAAGTACAATTGCTACTGGTAAAGAATTAAATCTTGCCCCAATTGTTATCAATGAAATAACTGTATTAGGTTCAAGATGTGGACAGTTCCCACCAGCATTGAATTTGTTAGCAAAACATAGAATTGATTTTAAACCATTTATTTCAGCAGTTTATTCAATTGATGATGCAATTGAAGCATTTGAAGCTAATAAATCAAAAGAAACATTGAAAGTACTTATTAAATTCTAATTATTTTAAGGTGTAAAATGGATAGTCAAAAGAAAAAAGCAATAACTTGGTTGTCATTGGGGCATTTAATAAATGATTCATATACAGGTTTTATTAATCCAATAATGCCGTTTATTGCCGCAAAATTAGGTATAACAATGGCAATTGCAACAGTTGTATTGAGTATTTCAAATATATTTTCATCATTGTTGCAACCGATATTTGGTTTTTTTGCTGATAATATGCTTAAAAGGGTATTTATATTTTGGGGTTTGATAATGACTTCAATATTTATACCATTGACGCCATTAGCACCAAATGTTTATGTTTTGATTTTATTTATCATATTAGGTAGTTTGGGGAGTAGTTTTTATCACCCACAATCAACAGGGTTTGTAAATAAATTTGCAGGTACAGATGACGATGGTGCAAGAAAAATGGGTGTATTCATAAGTATGGGTTCTATTGGTTATGCACTTGGGCCATTGATTGCTGCTGCTGTTACTCAATATTTTGATATGCACAGAATGCCTGTAACGTCTATTATGGGTTTAACATTGGCAAGTTTTATGTTTGTTTGTGTTCCAAAATTATCTGATATGTATCCAAAACCTGAATACAAAAAATTCAAAGAGTCTTTTGTTACAATACTTTCTAATAGTACAATGAATTTACTTATGATTCTTTCTATGATGAAAGTATTGATTACAACAAGTTGTTGTACGTTATTACCATTTTTATGGAAGAATGAAATGCATTATTCACCTATATATATTGGTGTTGCTTTGTTCTTGTTTGTATTGGCAGGTGGAGTTGGCTCTTTAACTAGTAGAAATATTGAAGTTCGTTATGGTACAAAAAATCTTTTGTATTTTTCAATGATAATTACGTTACCAATGATAGTTTTATTTCATTTGACATATCAACATCACCCTATTATATCACTAGTTACATTTGTTATTATTGGTTATACAACGATGTTGGCACAACCTGTTACTATGGTTTTAGGCCAGAAATTGTTACCTCAATTTAAGAGTATTGTAGCAGGATTTATGAATGGTTTTGCTTGGGGTGTTATCGCAATTTGTTTATCATTGATTGGTTTATGTGCTCAAAAATTTGGTATAACAAATGTGTTGATGTTCTTATCTGTTCTTCCTGTAATAACATCATATATTATTAAGTATATTCCAGATGAATTAACAGATTAGGTTTATATTAAAAATTTGCACGTATTTTTAATATGTGCAATAATCACGATATGAAAGAGTTTTTAGTTGATTTGTTGCAAAATAAAAATATTTTGATGTTTGCAGCAGCAATTTCTTATATATTGGGTTTATTTGCTTATTTTACAGATAAGCCAATTTTGTTTGCGGGGATATTTACTATTTCATCGTTAGTATTACTATTGAAAAATTTTCCTTGGAAAATAGTTTTATTGTGGGTATTTATTTTTTATGTTGCATTTTTTAATGCAAGTTTAAGGATAAAAAATTCTGATGAATTATTTAGTCTTGCACCAATAGATGGAACAATTTATGGTCAGATTGTTTCTATTCCAAATAGTAATATTCAAAATAATTCTAAATTCTTTTTTCGAGTTGAAAAGATAAAAACAAACAATGGCGTAATCAAGACTTTATCAAACAAAGTTTTGGTAAATATGAACAGTGAAACAGATAGTGATTTTAGTCACTTGTTGATAGGTAATTATTATGAAATAGACGGTAAATTACGAAAGCCGTTTAAGGCTTCTAATCCATCTCAATTTTCTTATGGAAATTATTTGCGTAATTTCCAAACATATACATTATTTTATGCTGATAAGACTGATGTAAGAAATGTTTCTCATAAATTGTCTATTCGTTGGAAAGTTATTCAATTTTTGAATAATAAACGTAATGATATTATTAATACTCATTCAAAATATTTAAAAAGTCCTAATTTAGAAATATTGGGTGGTATTGTATTTGGAGATGATGCAGTTGCTCCACCTGATTATATCAAAACTACTTTTATTAATTCTGGTTTGTTGCATATTTTAGCCGCATCAGGCATGAATGTTGCATTTATTAGTGGATTTTTATTTTTCTTTTTACGCAATTTTGGTGTACCTTATAATGTTCGTATAATTTCTGGAATATTGGTTATAATTTTATATTCTTTGATGACTGGACTTGGGGCATCGGTTATACGTGCAGCATTGATGTTAGTATTTATATTGTTAGGTAAGTTGATTGATAGAGATGCTCATAGTGTTGCATTATTATCTTTTGTAGGATTGTTGATGTTGATATATAATCCTGCTTATATAAATGATGTTGGCTTTCAATTGTCATTTATTGTTACGTTTGGAATATTAGTATCTGCTGATGTTGTAATGGAATATACAAAGAAAATGCCAATGTGGTTATCTGGTGCTATATTTATTCCTATCATTGCTCAGGTTTGGGTAGTGCCTATTCAGATGTTTTACTTTAATACTATTAGTACTTATTCTGTATTTGCAAATATTGTGACTATGCCGTTTTTATCAGTTATAAGTTTTGGAGGGTTTGTTAGTTCTGTATTTTCATTGTTTGAACCAATAGCCGACTTTGTGTGCCATAGTTTTGATTTTGTTTTGAATCCGTTGTTAAATATTTTGGTTGGTATTTCAACGTTCTTTGCTCAATTACCTCATTCATTATTTATTACTACTCATCCTAGCATTATACAAATATTAGTATATTATTTGATATTGGGATTATTTATTGTTGTATTAAAAACAAGGTTTGAAAATAAAAAGATTAATATTTTGTGTATAGTTTTATCTTTAATTTTAGTATTTTCAATGTTTCTTCATGTTCCGAATCATAATTTTGAAGTGATTGCATTTGATGTTGGTAATGCTGATGCATTTTTGTTAAAGACACCACAAAACAAATATTTTATAATTGATAGTGGTAAATCTGGATATAAAGGTAGACGTTCTCAAGCAGATATTATTATTTTGAAATATTTAAAAGATAAAGGTATTAGGGATATAGAAGGTATTATTGTTACGCACTTTGATGATGACCATGCAGGTGGTGTTGTTGATTTGGTTAAAAATTTGCACGTTAAAAAAGTATATATGAATTCTTTAACTGAAGATAAAAGATTGGCAAAAAAGATTTATAGAGTTGTAGATAAAAATAAGGATACGAAGAAAATTTTAGCAAAAAATAATAAAGTTATTTATAAAGAAGATAATTTTGTTATGACAACGTATATAGCAAATTTTGTTATTAATGGAAAAGATAGTAGTGAGAATGAAAATTCTATAATTACTTTTGTCAAAAATGGACAAATGAGTATGTTATTTACTGGTGATTCTGGTATTAAGGCATTTAATAAATTGAAGTATGAATTATCTTCCAATATAACAGTTTTAAAAGTTGGTCATCACGGTGCGAAAAATGTTATAAATAAAGAAATGATGAATTATTTGAATCCGAAAGTTTCATTAGTTTCGGTTGGTTATAATAGGTATGGTCACCCAAATCCTGTAACTATGAAGATATTAGAAAGGTCTAAAATTATCCGTACAGACCGTATGAATTCCATAAAAATAGTTGCTAAGAAAAATGATTATGAAATTTATGGGTTTGATTCAAAGTTGCATAAATATTATAAACGTTTTGAAAGAAAATACTAATATTTTTGTAATATTGTGTAATATTAGAATTGTAATTTGGCAAATTTAATATTGTTTAACATTTATATTAATGTGTAAAATTTTAATAGGGTGTGTTATGAAAATAAAAGGTTTAATGATGAATAAACCTCAAACATTGGGTGCAGGATTAAAACGAGTTAAAAAACAATTTGGAGTTACTGGTGAAAATTTGTCTAATCAATTAGGTGAAAGACGATATAATTGTTATGGTGGTAATCATGTCTTAGATATATCAACTCATGGTACACCTCGTAATGCAGTATTAACATTAGAAGTTGATAAAAATAAAAATGTAGAAAAATCTTTATTAGGAAAAATTTCTGATATTACAAAGACTTTTTCAAGAAAATTTATATATAAAGATTGTATTATAGGACAATATCACGAAAAAAGAATTGCTGTTGAAAAGTTTGTACCTGAAGATAGTGGTTTTCTTTGTGATAGAAAATTGACAAATGTTAAAAGAAAAACAAGAACTATCGAGCCTTGGTTATTTGAAAGAATAGAATATTAGTCATAAATTTATATCTTTAAATATCTCTTATTTTATGATATAAAAACTAGTATGAAATGTGGATTTGTAGCAATTATAGGACGACCAAATGTAGGTAAATCTACTCTATTAAATCAAATACTAGAGCAGAAAATTGTTATTGCGACAAATAAAGCACAAACTACAAGGAAACGTATCAAAGGTATTTATACCGTTGAAGATTGTCAAATCGTTTTTGTTGATACTCCTGGAATTCATAAACCATTAAATAAATTGGGCGAATTTTTGCTTGATGAAGCAAAAGTTTCTGTACCTGATGCTGATGCAGTATTGTTTTTGGTTGATGCATCTACTCCTGCTGGTAAAGGTGATAAATGGATTGTTGAAAATGTGTTATCAAAAACACAAATTCCTGTAATAATGGTATTGAACAAAATTGATAAGGCATCACCAAAGAAAATTGATGAAAATATAAAATCATATTTGGATTTGTATCCAAATTCTGTAATGACATTGAGAATATCAGCAAAGACTGGTAAAAATAAAGCAAAGTTGGTAAATGCAATTAAAAAATATTTGCCAGATGGTGAAATGTTGTATCCTGAAGATGTTGTGACAGAAGAAAATATGCGTTCTATTGTAGAAGAAATTGTTAGAGAAAAAATATTATTAAATACAACAGATGAAATTCCACATTCTGTAGCCGTTCGTGTTGATGAATATAAGGAAGATGTTGATATAGATAGAATCCGTGCTTCTATTTATTGTGAAACAAAGAGCCAAAAGGGTATTTTGATTGGTAAGGGTGGAAGTCTATTAAAGTTGATAGGAACACAAGCAAGACAAGATTTAGAGAAAATTGTTGAGAAAAAAGTGTTTTTGGGGTTGCAGGTTAAAATCGAAAAAGATTGGCGTAAGAAAGATAAATTTTTAAAAGATTTTGGTTATGTTTCTCAGGATAAATAGTTGATGTTGTCAAAACGTTAATAGCTCTTAACACTCTGACATTATAGAAAATTTATGGTAGAATGATTAGTGACTCAGTGTACTGGTTTATGGGATATAAGTGAAATGGCAGAATTAAGCAATATAGAGAGTATAAACGAAAGGTTTGGAGAGTTAAAAAAACTTATTGATGACGTTAAGTCAAATATGATGAGTGGTGATGATTGTAACAATCAGTTTTATACTATTATTCAAACATTGGATAATCTTGTTACTAGTGTTTCAAATTTAAAAAATGATAAGTCTTTACCATCTGATGAATATACTATTTTACAAACAAATATTTTGGAAGTACGTAATGAATTATTTCGTATGAATAAGAGTATTGATGAAACTATTTGTGGTGGCTTAAAAGAATTGATGACAAAACTTACAGAAAAAGTTAATCGTTTAGAAATTCTAACTAATAATGCTGGTATAGACCAACAGGTTGTTATGAATGCAACTTCGCAGATAGAAAAAAGTTTGTCCGCTAAGATTAAAGAAACCTCTGATATGCTATATTCTCAAGGTATCTCAGCAACTGATACAATTAGAGAAGATGTTTCTGTTGTAAATGGTAATATGAAAGAATGTGTTGAATATCTAGAAAAAACAGTTAAGGCCGTTTCTGATGATGCTGTTCAACATGTTTCAGATGATTTGACAGTTTTAGGTACTACTATTGAAAAAACAACTGACAATTTAAAAAGAAGTATTATTGATATTTTTACAAGAATACAAGAAGCAATTGAACAAGGTGTTGGCAACGGTGTTTCGAAATCTAGTTTTGATACTAAAGAATTAGATAATGATTTTGAAATGTTAAAAAATGGTATTTATAACTTAAATGTAAATACTGAACAAAAGATAAATCAATTAAGTTCTCTAGTTGAAGAACTCGATGTGTTTAAAAAATTAGAAAGTTTTTCAAAATTAAAAGATTTGCCGGCAATTGGAGATTTGAAACATACTTTAGAAAATAATATAAATAGAATTGTTGATGAATATTCTTATACATTGCAATCTTCTCAAAATAGAGATGAATTAAATAGTTCTACTCAACAGTTTAGAAAAGATGTTTATAATGAAATCGTATCTATGTTGAGTAATGTTTCTGAATATTTGATTGAAACAGAGGAAAAAACAAAGGCTCAATTGAAAGAAGAAGAATTTGAAAAAAATCAAATAGAACAGTTTTCAGAAAAGATTGATGAATTGACATCTGTTACAGAATTGAATAATTCTGGATATGATAATATTCAAATTGAGTTGAAGGATATTAGAGAAAAATGTGCATCAATTTCAGAAATGATTGAAGCAAACGTTAAAAAATCTAGTGCTAAAAGAACTGCTCTTGAAGAATCAATGTTAGAAATAAAAAATGATGTTCAAGAAATTCAGTTGAAGAGTGATTATTTGAAAAAACAAAGTTCTGAAATCGGTGAAATTGTTAGAGAATGTTCTAAGAGTATTATTGAATCTAGTGAACCAGATAGAAACAATATTAAAAATATGTTGTCTGATATTAAGAAAAATATCTCGATTTTGCAATCTGGTGATGAAGAAACAGATTATACTTATAGTATGCAAGATATTGAATCTGATATTGCAAAGATTCGTATTTATTTGAATGAATTAAACCAAAACGGTGTTTCTGTTAATTCTGATGAATTTAGTGATGAATTAAATAGTGTTGTTGTTATGGTGGATTCTATGAAACAACAACTGAATAAGATTGATGAATGTGATTTATCTGATACAATGGCAAAAATGAAAGATGATGTTACAAGTATTAGTACGAGAGTTAATAAATTACTTTTAACATCTGATTCATCTTCAAATATGATAGAGTCATCTTTGAAAGAATTTAAATTGTTATCAACAGAAATTGATGAACAAATTAAATCAATGGCTGATTCAAGTAAATTTAAAACCATTGAAGATGAATTGAATACAATTAAAAAGTCATTGGAAGAAAGTAGTAGTTATAATAATATTATCAATCAATCATTGATTATGTTGGCAGAATGGGTTGATAGTGCTGGTGAAACTATTACTAATATATTTGAAAAACAAAGTAAATTAGATTCACTTGATGAACTTAAAGAATTGATAGTTGATGCAAAATCAAATATTTCTAATAGTTCCGAAGATATTGTTTCTTCAGTAAAAAGTATGTTGGAAGAAACAAATACATTGGTTAAAGATATTGAAATTATTGATTATAAAAGTTCATTCGATGAATTAGAAGCAAAATTATCAGAACAAGATATAAAATTAGAAAAACAAGAAGAACGTTTGAACAAAATTGATGAAAAATTGACAACTATTTTAGAAATGGTTGCTAAAAATGATTCAGGCGAACTTTCTTCTAAAATTAATGATATAGATTTAAAAATGGAGAAACTCAATAGAAGTATTGAGAAATTGACATCGTATGTTAACGAAGACTAAGTTACAATCTACTTTAGAAAAAATATTATCAAAGGATAATGTTTTATCAACACCAGAAGAGTGTTATGTATATGCACAAGACGGAACAAATGGTGTCGCATCTGAGATATTGCCAGATGCAGTCGTTTTCCCTGAAACAATTGAAGAAATTCAAAAGATTTTGGCTTATGCTAATGAAAATAAAATTCCAGTTGTTGCACGTGGTGCTGGTACAAATTTGGTGGGTGCTTGTATTCCTGAAAAGGGTGGAATTATTTTGAATTTTTCTAAAATGAATAAGGTTTTAGAAGTTAACAAAACTAATATGACAGCAGTTGCTCAAGCAGGTGCGACAGTCGGTGAAATACAGCAAAAAGCAGAAAATGTTGGATTGTTTTTTCCAC
>OQVT01003240.1_pt1 | contig 10495 bp, 7 predicted proteins | sample 1691561 | NCBI WGS metagenome assembly OQVT01 (sample SAMN03418260, study PRJEB22391) | human gut metagenome | biome: human-gut; feature: organic feature; material: feces | host: Homo sapiens | place: Tanzania | collected 2013-01
AATGAAGGCGGTACATACGCGTTTGTTGGTAAACCTTGTGATGTTGCTATTTTTAGAACTTATTTAGCTAATCATTTAGAGTATGTTGGAAAAGTGCGATACTTTCTATCTTTTTTCTGCGCAGGACAGCCAAGTGTAAATGCACAATTGAAATTATTGAGACAATTAGGATGTGAAAAAGTAGAGGATTGCAAAGCACTTCAATATAGAGGTAATGGATGGCCGGGTTTTGCAACAGCGCTAAAATATGATGAGACAAGTCGAAGAATGTCCTATAACGATTCATGGGGAAAAATTCTAGGACGCGATGTACGAAAATGCTGTAGACTGTGTTTAGATGGCATTGGGGAACTTGCAGATGTTGCATGTGGAGATGCATGGTACATATCAAATGATGGAAAACCAAATTTCTCAGAAGGGGAAGGTAGAAATGTAATATTTGCGCGTACGCAAATTGGTAGCAATCTTCTTCAAGAAGCAATGAAAAAAAAGTATATTGCACTAAACAATTACAGTAACTATTCGGATGAGTTAAAGAAAATACAAAAGTATCAATATGATAGAAGAGTTACTATGAGATCGATGCTTGCAGCAATGAAGCTGATGGGAAAAAAGGTTCCACGTTATAATAAAGAAATTCTCAAGGAACTGTCAAAAAATGCAACTTTTAATCAAAAAGTAAGAAGATTTGCGGGGACAATCAAAAGAATTAAGCAAGGGAAACTATGAGGGTAAAATAAAAGATAGCAAGGAAGGAAAATTATGCACACAACATTACTTATCATGGCCGCCGGAATCGGAAGCCGTTTCGGAACAGGAATCAAGCAGCTGGAGCCGGTAGATGCTTCAAATCATATCATCATGGACTACTCAATCCATGATGCGATTGAGGCTGGTTTCAACCATGTAGTTTTTATTATCCGTAAGGATATCGAGAAGGAATTCAAAGAGGTGATCGGTGATCGCATCGCCGCGATCTGCGCCGATCATCAGGTAACGGTAGACTACGCGTTCCAGGATAGTAACGATATCCCGGGCACTTTGCCGGAGGGCCGTACAAAGCCGTGGGGAACCGGGCAGGCCGTGCTTACAGCAAAGAATATTCTTAGCACTCCGTTCATCGTGATCAATGCCGATGACTACTATGGCAAGGAAGGTTTCCGTGCCGTCCATGAGTATCTGGTAAATGGCGGCAAGTCCTGTATGGCTGGCTTTGGGCTGAAAAACACGCTGTCCGATAACGGTGGCGTGACCCGTGGTATCTGCAAAATGGATGCGCAGAACAACCTGACAGAGGTTGTGGAAACCAAGAATATTGTAAAGACCGCAACTGGAGCGGAGGCAGATGGTGTGGCTGTCGATATGAATTCGCTGGTTTCCATGAATATGTGGGGTCTGACTCCAGATTTCCTTACCACATTGGAAGACGGCTTCAAAGAGTTCTTTGAGAAAGAGGTACCGGGCAATCCTCTGAAAGCAGAGTTTCTGATCCCGATCTTCATCGGTGAGCAGCTGGAGCAGGGAAAGATGTCGGTGAAGGTTCTGAAAACCAACGATACCTGGTACGGCATGACCTACCATGAGGATGTCGCAGCAGTAAAGGAAAGCTTCCGGAAAATGCTGGAAGATGGCCTGTACAAGGCAGATCTCTTCTGTGATCTGTAAACCGTGATGCAGGGAACCATGGAGTTGCTCGGAAAAATCATCACAAATATTTTGACTGCTTTGTATGAACCATTCGGATTTTCGCTTCTGCTTTCTTTTCTGGTCATGTTTTTTTACCTGTATGCGTATGAACCGGGCGAAGCGGGCAAAGGCTGGAAGAGTGCTCTGGTGACATGGTACGAGAGGTTCAAAGGAAGCGAGTTCTTTCGGAAATTGTTTCTATTGGCATTCGTGACTTCGATGATCCTGTTTCGAACGCTGTTGAACCGAAATTTGTGGTTGAATCCGCTGTCCAATGTTTTGGACGGATGGGGCATCTGGAAGACAGTGAATGGCGAGCAGGTGCTGACAACAGAGGGCATCGAGAACGTCATTATGATGGTGCCGTTCACCGGTGTGCTCATGTGGACATTCGAAGAAAAGACAGGAAACGGCTGGAGGAAGATACTGTGGCATAGCGGAAAGACAGCGTTGATCTTTTCGGTAAGCATTGAGACGCTGCAATTACTGCTTCGTCTGGGTACGTTTCAGCTGTCGGACATCTTCTATAATACAGTTGGTGGAGTGATTGGCGGATTGATGTACTACGAAATCAGGAAGGTAAGAAAGCGTCTGTAAAAGAGTATTGTTTTGTGGTAGGAAAAAAATAAATGCCGTGTGTGGAACACAGGCTCTCCCCGGAGCTGAGGCACACACGGTATCTTTTGAGAGCTAATATATAGTTTATAACGGAAATAAAATGAGATAGAAGAAATGGAGTGTGACAAAAAATGAACTTATCTAAAATACATCATATTGCAATCATCTCTCCTGATGGTGGGTGTCGTCATCCTGATCCATTTGCTTCAATATGCGGTTTGCCCATTTTATCGAGCACCGCCGCCGAGCAATGCTCCGGCGCAACTTTAAGCTGACCGCTGACGTGATATTTAACAAGCTCTCTGAAAAATGTATCGTCCGGGTCTTTCAGCATATAGTCATATCTTATGCCCGAACGGACAAATACTTTTTTGACCTTAGGCAAACTTCTGACTGTGCGTAAAATATCAAGATATTCGCTGTGATCCGCTTCAAGAGCCTTGCACGGCGTAGGAGCAAGGCATTTTTTGCCCTTGCACAAGCCATGCTCAAGCTGTTTTAGGCATGAGGTGCGTCTGAAATTTGCGGTGGGGCCGCCTATATCGTGTATGTATCCTTTAAAATCGGGAAGTGTTGTTAAAAGCTTTGCTTCTTTCACAACCGATTCTTTGCTTCTTGTTGTTATAAAACGTCCCTGATGGAACGCGAGCGAACAGAAATTGCACGCGCCGAAACAGCCGCGGTTGTGGGTTATCGAAAATCTTACCTCTTCAATCGCAGGCACTCCGCCGAGTTTTTCATAACAAGGGTGATAGGTTCTCTCATAAGGCAGAGAATACACCCAGTCAAGCTCCTGTTGTGTGAGTGGCGGCATAGGAGGATTTTGCACAAGCATTTTGCTGCCGTGACGCTGTTTAACGGTCTTGCCTCTTATATGGTCCTGCTCGTCCTGCTCTATTCTGCAAGAGACGGCATATTCTTTTTTGCTTTTAAGGCAGTTTTCGTATGACGGGCACTCTTTGCCCTCATACGGGGTTTCTGTAACGTCGCAGACATAGCAAGTGCCTTTAACGTCGCGAATATCCGAAATATTTTCTCCGTTAGAGAGTCTGCGGCAAATTTCTATCATCTGATTTTCGCCCATACCGTAGACGAGCAAATCCGCCTGCGAGTCAAAAATTATCGAACGTCTGATTTTGTCGTCCCAATAATCATAGTGGGCGAATCGGCGCAGAGAAGCCTCAAGTCCGCCGATTATAATGGGGATATCGTGATAAGCTTCTCTTATTTTATTGCAGTAGACTGTAACGGCTCTGTCGGGGCGAAGCCCCATAATTCTGCCGGGCGAATAAGCGTCTTGGCTTCTTTTTTTCTTGGCGGCGGTGTAGTGCGCCACCATTGAGTCTATGTTGCCGGAGCTTACCAAAAATCCGAGACGCGGTCTGCCGAAGCGTTTAAAATCCTCGGTTGTTTTCCAATTCGGCTGGGCGAGAACCGCCACACGGTAGCCCTCTGCTTCAAGCACGCGTGTGATTATAGACGCGCCGAAGCTCGGGTGATCGACATAAGCATCACCCGTAACATAGACAAAATCCACTTCGTCCCATCCGCGTTCTTTAACTTCTTTTGTGCTTATCGGTAAGAACAAGGCTTTAACCTCCGTAATTATTCATCGTCTTGACCATACGGCTTTTCGCGTGCGGGTGAAGCGTTACCGAGAGCGTTCATCTCCATCCACTGCTGCTTTGAGATAAGCACTTTTCTGGGCTTACTGCCCTCAAAGGGGCCTACAACACCCTTTTCTTCGAGTGCGTCCATAAGTCTTGCCGCTCTCGCATAGCCGAGTTTAAGTTTTCTTTGCAAAAGAGTAGTTGATGCCATCTGATTTTCGACGATGACCTCTATTGCTTTGGGCAGCATTTCGTCCGAAGAGTCGGAATCGCCCGAATCCTCGGAAGCGGCAGGCTTTTTCTTTTCCATAGCCGCCTGGCGCTCGATTTCTTCCATAACCTGATCGTCATACGAGCTGCTCTCTTGCTCTTTAATGAAGTTTACTACGTTTTCGACCTCGGTGTCCGAAAGGAAACAGCCCTGAACACGCACGGGCTTTGAAACACCGACAGGATTAAAGAGCATATCGCCGTTGCCGAGAAGCTTTTCCGCACCGGAGGCGTCAATAATCGTTCTTGAATCGACCTGTGAAGAAACAGAGAGCGCAATTCGGCTCGGAATATTCGCTTTAATGATACCTGTGATAACATTGACAGACGGTCTTTGCGTTGCGATAACAAGGTGCATGCCTGCGGCACGCGCCATCTGTGCAAGGCGGCAGATAGAATCTTCTACCTCGTTCGGCGCAGCCATCATAAGGTCAGAAAGCTCGTCTATAAAGATAACGACCTGCGGCATAACCTCAAGAGTGTCGTCTTCTCTCGCAAGGCGGTTATAGCCCTTTATATCGCGCACGTTCTTTTCGGAGAACATCTTATATCTTTTTAGCATTTCGGTAACTGCCCAGCCGAGCGCACCCGCCGCTTTTCTCGGGTCCGAAACAACGGGAACGAGCAAATGCGGTATGCCGTTATAAACCGTGAACTCAACCTGTTTCGGGTCAATCATCAAAAGCTTGACCTCATCCGGTGAAGCGTTAAAAAGTATGCTGACTATCATCGCGTTAAGGCAAACGGATTTACCGGAGCCGGTAGTACCCGCAATGAGCAAATGAGGCATTTTGGCAAGGTCCGCGATTATTGTTTCGCCCGTTATATCCTTGCCCAAGGCGACCGAAAGCTTGCTTTTTTCTACCTGTGTTTTATACTGGGCGGTCTCGACTATTTCTCTTAATGAAACAGTCGCTCTGTTTTTGTTTGGTATTTCTATACCCACTGCCGATTTATTAGGTATCGGTGCTTCTATTCTGACGCCAGAAGCGGCAAGAGCCAGGGCAATATCGTCTGAAAGACCCGTGATTTTGCTGATTTTAACGCCCGGGGCAGGCTGAAGCTCATATCTTGTAACGGACGGACCGCGGCAAATATCAACAAGCTTCGTTCTGACGCCGAAGCTTGTGAGAGTATCCTCAAGCTTTTGTGCGTTGAGTTTTAATTCCTGGTCATAGTTCATTGCCCTTGAATTGTCTGCGTGAGCAAGGCAGTCAAGAGTCGGTTTTCTGTATATTTTAACAGGTGCCGGAACGTTTGCGGCAGGCTGCTTTTCTTCTTTTGCCTGCGGCTGTTCGGCTTTGGCTTTTTCTTCTCGTTTAGGCTTTTCCTCTGCGTCTTTAGGCTCTGCACGGGTGACGTTCACGGGAGCAACAGGCTCCTGCGGCGTGCTCATACTGCGGATTATATTGTCGATATTTTCCTCCGCCTCTTCCTTTTGTGCATTGCCTGCAAGCTCCTCGACAAATACGGTATCGTCATCGTCCTGCTCCTGCTCTTTTTCCTCACCTATCGGGGACACTGCGGCAGGACCCACATCAATGGGCACAAACTTTCTCTTTTTGACGGGCGGAACGGAAAATTCCTTTTGTTCTTCACGTTTTTGTCTCTGTTTTTCCATTTCTCTGCCGATTTTTTCTTCTGTATATGAGCCGACCTTTTTAACTGGCTTCGAGAAAAAGTTGAACGCGCTGATAAGCGTTGTGCCGGTTAAAAGCATAAGAATCAAAAGAGCGAGAACGATAAGGATAATAAGTGCGCCTGTTTTGCCCGCGAGAGCGTCGAGTCCGCCGCCGATAACCGCACCAAGAACACCGCCGCTTTTGGCTGTGACGGCCATACGCTCGTCCCACACATATTCTATCTGCTCGCCGAGATCGCCGACCGAAACATTATCCCATGCGACATGGACTATGCCCGACAAAAATGTTATAAATCCGCCTATTCCGGCAAGGTTCACCGCAACCGAACCGAGCGGCTTGTTGAGCGCAAACATAACGGCAAGGTATATGAGCATAAGCGGCCATGCGTATGAGCATACGCCGAACACGCCGAAAACAAAATTATGTACCGCAGCCCAGGCTCTCTCGCCGCTTATGAGGGTAATCGCAAGAAGTATCAGCGCGGAAGCCATCAGTATAAGCGCCGTTCTCTGCCTTTGCGCGGGAGTCTGAGGAGTGCGCGGAGCTTTTTGCCTCTCCTGCTGTTTCGGAGCCGTTTTTTTGCTCTTTTGCGGCGAAGCTTTTTTCTTAGCCGGTTTTTTTGCCGTTGTTTTGTTTGCCATTAAACTTTCCTCCAAATTAAATACGCATATATGTAATTGACGCTCGAAAATCAAACGCCGTCTTTTTTAGTCTTTTCGCTTTTTTTAGCAGGTCTTTTTTTATGAGACTTTTCTTTTTCCAAAATCATTTTGTCAAGGCAGTTAAGCGCATCGGACAGGCTGCCGAGCGAGTCGATAAGTCCGCCTTTTACAGCTTCTTTGCCGTCAAGCACCGTGCCGACATCCATAACCAATTCGCCCGTTGCAAGCATAAGCGACCTGAATTTATCGGCAGGCATATTTGAATTTTTACTGACAAAGCGTACTATTCTCTCTTGCATCTGCTCAAAATAAGATAGGGTCTGCGGAACGCCGAGCACAAGCCCGTTCATTCTTACGGGGTGTATCGTCATTGTTGCTGACGGCACTATAAAAGATTTTTTTGCCGAAACGGCAAGCGGTACGCCTATTGAATGTCCGCCGCCGAGCACAAGCGAAACCGTTGAGGTTTTCATACCCGAGATAAGCTCCGCTATCGCAAGCCCTGCCTCAATATCGCCGCCGACGGTGTTGAGGATTATCAAAAGCCCGTCAATACTGTCGCTCTCTTCAATGGCGACAAGCTGCGGTATAACGTGCTCATACTTTGTTGTTTTGTTTTGAGAGGGCAAAATATAGTGCCCCTCGATCTGACCTATTACCGTCATGCAGTGGATAAGATGTCCGTTTTTTTGAACGGTGATAGAGCCTGTGTCTATAATCTGTCTTATAGCGTCGCTGTAAGAGGACTGCCCTTCTTGCTCACATTCGTTTCCGCTGCCTGTGGTAGGCCCCGTCGGGGCGGTAAAGCCCAAGCCCAAAGTGTTTCTGTATCCCATATAATCATCACCTTTAATGCAATTCTTTTTTATTGTTGCCAAAGGTGCCGAGATTATTATAGCGGGCACAAAAACCCAATATATTGTATATAGTAACATTTAAACGCAAATTTATCAATAGGTTCTTATTGATTTTTTGATATGTGAATGGTATAATTTCGATAGTCTTTAAACGGAGTGTGAACAGTATGTTTTATAGTGTAAATAACGGCAAGATTTCTGTAAAAATAAAGAAGTTCGGCGCAGAGCTTTCATCTTTTAAATCGCTCGGCAGCGGCACCGAATATCTTTGGCAGGGCAATCCCGATATATGGGCGGGTCAGTCGCCTATACTCTTTCCTATAGTCGGAACGCTTCTCAACGACAAATACACCTACGACGGCAAGGAGTACACCATGTTCCGCCACGGAATTGCGAGAAAGCGCGATTTTGAATTAAAAGAAGAGGGCGAAAACTACATAATTCTCACCCAAAAATATGATGAAGAAACGCTCAAAGCATATCCTTTCAAATATGTTTTTGATATAAAATTTGCTCTTGACGGCAAAAAACTCACCGTCACTCACACAATAAAGAACGAGGGCGACGGCAAAATGTATTTTTCCGCAGGCGCGCATCCCGGCTTTAACTGCAAAATCGGCGATGTGCTTGAGTTTGAATGTGACGAATCAAATGCTCAAAATGAATTGATAGACGAAGAGTCGATTCTTTTTGACAAGCACTTCCCCTCGCCCGTAAACGGCAAAATTTTTACCATCGGCGAGCATATATTTGATAAGGACGCGCACATTCTCTCTTCTCTCAAATCAAAGAAATGCACGCTTAAGCACTTGGACGGCACAGCAGACGTTGAGTTTTATTTCGGCGACGTTCAGTTCCTCGGTCTTTGGGCAAAGCCCGGCGCACCGTATGTTTGCATTGAGCCTTGGTACGGCATAAACGACTCGCGCGAAAAGAAAGATGATTTTTCGCAGAAAAGAGCTATTCACAAGCTTGAGAGCGGCGAAGAATTTGAATTTTCATACTCTGCCGAAATCAAGGAGTAATTATGGCAATAAAAAATATAATTTTTGACATGGGCGGCGTATTGGTCGAATTTAACCCCGAAAACATGATACGCCGCTGCTCTCTTTCGGATCACAAAGACGAAATAATGACCGCGCTTTTTAAAAGCGAAGAGTGGAAAAAGATGGACAGCGGCGATTTAAGCGTTGACGAGGCGCTCGAAATAATGACCGACAGGCTCGCACCGCAAATACGAGAAAAAGCAAAAGTAATGGTGCTTGACCGTGAAAATTACATGCCGCCGCTAAAAGGCACAACGCCCATAATAAACGCTCTTCATCAAAACGGATACAGATTGTTTGTTCTCTCAAACTGCCCCGCATGGTTTCACTCTTTTAAAAAGAGTATCCCCTCCATAGAGCTGTTTGAGGGCTTCGTTGTGTCTGCCGACTGCCGCGTATCAAAGCCTGACGAAAAAATATATAAAATTCTTTTGGACAAATTCTCTTTAAAAGCAGAGGAATGTTTTTTTATAGACGACTCACAGGCAAATACGGACAAAGCCAAAGAGCTCGGCTTTTTTGCACATAAGTTTGACATCAGCGACACCGCTTCACTCATAAAAGATATGCGTGAGTGCGGAGTAAACATATAAATTTATTATCGGAGGGTCAAATGTCCTGCTTTTTTAAAGCATTAAAAACCATGAGCGAATATACGTCGCTCACTCAAAATATAAATAAAAACCGTCTGCCGATAGGTGTTTTGGGGCTTGCTCAAATTCACAAGGCAAACATCATAAGCTCGCTCTGCAAAGAAAACTCACCGAGGCAAGCGGTTATAATCACCCCTGACGAAGCGCAGGCATCGCGCCTTTGCCGAGATTTATTGTCTTTCGGCTGCAACGCCCTGCTCTACCCCGCCGGGGATATTTCTCTGCGTACAACACAAATCAAATCAAGAGAATATGAGCACCGCAGATTGTCGGTGCTCGGTCATTTGCTGGACGGAAATGCCGAAGCGGTGGTTATGAGCGCAGAGGCGGCATTGCAATATACAATTCCGCCGGAGGAGCTTTTTTCAAGGCGCATACACATAAAAGTCGGCGAAGATATGTCTATAAAAGAGCTTACCGAAAGACTTGTCCGCTCCGGCTACACCTCATGTGACAGTGTTGAGGGCAGCGGTCAATACTCCGTCAGGGGCGGAATAGTCGATTTGTTTTCTCCCGACAGCGACTTGCCTTTCAGAATAGATTTTTGGGGCGATACAATAGACTCCATATCTGTTTTTGAGACCGACACCCAAAGGCGCGTAAAGCAAATTGACGAAATGACGATAACCCCGGCAAACGAGATTTGCTGTGAAAGAGAGAAGCTCATTTCAATAATAGAAAGCTTTGCCGCCACGGTAAAAGGTAAAGGTTCGGTCAAGGTCAAAGAGTCGCTTTTTAAAGATATTGAGTCATTAAAAAGCGGCGTGAGTCTTTCATCTCTTGACAGATACCTGCCGCTTATTTACAAGGACTGTGCAAGCGTATTCGACTATGTTGAACGTCCCATGCTTTTTGTGAGCGAAAGCTTCACTGTTAAAGACAAGGCAAACGCCGCAATTCAGCTTTTTAACGAAGAATACAAAGCGTACCTCTCGGAGGGAGTAGTCTGCAAGGGGCTTGAAAAATATATTTTGACATGGAGCGAGATGCTCAAATTTTATGAAGACCTCGGTGTTATATACCTTGATAACCTCGCCCGCGGCAGCTTTGACACCCCCGTCAAGGAGCTTGTAACCTTTAACGCCCGCCAGATTTCGCCTTGGAACGGCTCGATATCGGTATTAAAAGATGGCCTTGAACCGATAACCGGCAAGGACGGAAACACCGTCATAATTATGTCCGGCACAGCGAAAGCGGCAAGCGCATTGAGCGAGGACTTAAACGGTGAGGGCTTCCCCTGCATATATATGGAGGATGTGCCCGATGATTTTCCGAAAGGCAAGATAGCCGTTTTGCCTGGCGGATTTTCTTCGGGCTTTGAATACCCGAACGCTCATTTCACGGTTATAACCTACGGCAGCAGAGAAGCTCTGCCTGTTGCAAAAAAGCGCAAAAAGGTGAACAAAGCCGCCGTATTTAACAGCCTTGAAGAGCTACACAAGGGCGACTA
>OQVT01003241.1_pt1 | contig 10493 bp, 10 predicted proteins | sample 1691561 | NCBI WGS metagenome assembly OQVT01 (sample SAMN03418260, study PRJEB22391) | human gut metagenome | biome: human-gut; feature: organic feature; material: feces | host: Homo sapiens | place: Tanzania | collected 2013-01
GGTGTACCATTTACCACGCCATTTTGATTGATGAGGATCGGAACCTGTGGTGTGTCACAAGTGCATCGCTCACTCTTACAGGACTTGTCGGTTTCCGGAAGTGTACACTTTCCGCAGTTTTTACATGCATGTACACAATAACGATCCAGTTTTTCGATCGGTTCTGTTTTCTTAGTGCCGCACACGGTACAGGTAAATGTTCTCTCGCCTTCTTCCACATAATTAGGCTCTTTTGTCACAATCCCCTCATTCCATACGTGCTCTGCCTATCTATGTCTATTTTCAAATACCTCTTCTAGTTTGTCAATAGAAGTATTAACCGTGATCTTACTAGGACTCTAGTTGACCATTTTAAATTGCACCACCTTTTGGTTTTATTATTTAGAGTTCATCAAAAAATCTTAAGCATTTTGCTTCTTTATAATATGGACAATCCTCTAAGAATAAAGGCATATATTGAATTGCAACTTCCTTTAATTCTTTTGGATATTTACGCGGAGGAGTTAGACTGATAAGTTTATCAACAACTTCATCCCAATTTTCCTCAATATACTCTGCGTTGGGTAAAGAATAGTTGGCTTTTTCTTTTGGAAAAAATCCTCCCAAAGCATAAAAATAATTTGTTATGTAATTTTTTAGCCCTCCAGCGAAACGGCTCATTATTGCATCTTCCATCAATTCATCTTCATCTTCATTCTTCATTAATTAACATCCCCCTATTTAAAACAATTATATGTTTTTGACCAAATATGCCATCCATATCAATAGCATCATACCCTTTTAGTGCAGCGAATTCTCCTATTGTTGAGATAAGAAGTTGCCAAGGTTCCTTGGATTTTGGTTTTTTTTATCTTATCTGCGCCAATATCAGAATACTCTCTTAAAATATTTTTATAATAAACTATTCTTGATTCTTTAGCAAGCGTAGCTTCGATAATGGCTCTTTGGTCTCTTAAAAAATAAATATCACTACCATAGACATAATGCTTATCCACATACATCCGTGTGGTATTGTTGTATACTTCTACAGTTTCATACCCTAGGGTTCTTATAGGGGATAATGTAACTATTCGTAGGAGTCTGTCTGCCTATCTTATTAAACATGTGCCTATACAACCTCCTACTTTTGTGTAATTGAAAAGGTGTCACAATCAATTGACACCACCTCCTAAAATCTGTTTTTTTTAGTTACTGCTCTTTATATTTTGCTATAATCATTTTCTCTTTTTTTTCACTTCATCATTTAGTTTCTTAAATAAATGCTGATTAGAATCAAGTCCAATTTCTAACCACTCTCCACTTTCTTTAGCTTCTTTTTCTATTCTCTTTAATTCTCTTCCATAGATAAAAATTTTTATTTCACCTCTAAATCAGTGTAAACACACATAAAAAAAGTGGCTTAAATAGTCACTTTTCAATACTTCTTAATTTTCATATGATACTGTTACGTTAGTTAAAGCGTCCTTTAATACTTTTGTATTTGGATCACCTTTTGCATTAGCATCAACATCCGCATTAGTTAGGATCTTAATCTTTCCATCTTTTACTTCTTTGAATACTTTATCGTAATCAGCTTTCTTGAATTTCTTTAATCTTGAGAAATCAGATGAAAGTCCAACATAGTCACCTTCAGCACCTAATACATGAGCGCCACCTTCAAACTTATCGTTATAAGCATTAGTGATTTCATCAAATACAGTCTGTTTAACACCCTTCATTGCTGAAGTGATAACTGTCTTAGAATCATCTTTCTGGTCACTATCTACACCAATAGATTTCTTGTTAGTATCTTCTGCAGCTGCGAAGACAGAGTTACAAATCTGACCACCACAAGAGAAGATAACTTCAGTTCCGCTATTATACCATCCAGTAGCTTTAGTTTTGATTTCTGGAGATTCATTGAAGTTATTAACGTAAGTATACTTTGCAGTAACGTTTACCTTCATTTCTTTTGCAGCATCGTTAGCACCCTGTAAGTAACCATAACCATAGTTAATAACTGCAGGAAGTGCCATACCACCCATGAAACCAATCTTTGTGTAGCCATCTTTTACAGCAGCATAACCAGCTAAATAACCGGGCTGCTGTTCTTTATAAGTTGCACAGTAAACATTTTTCGCAATGTCAACAGGATTGTCTTTTTCATCAGTAGGTGTGAAGTCAATCGCAATGAACTTAACGTTCTTATACTTTGCTTCATTCTGAATAGTTCCTAATGCAGCAGCAAATTTGAAACCTGGTAAAACAACGACTTTTGCACCATTGTCAACAGCGTTCTTGATCTGATCCTTATAACCAGCAGTATCGAATGAAGCAGGTTTATAGTATTTATACCCCTTATCATTCTTAGTTCCATACTCTTTTACCGCTTCCCAAGCTGACTGGTTGAACGACTTATCGTTAATTCCTCCAGAGTCAGTGACTAAAGCGATTTCTGGTTTTTTAGATTCTTTACTTGAACCTGAACCGCAGCCAACGAGTACCATTGATAGTACTACAGCAGATGCCATAAGCTTTTTCATATTATTCAATTCCTCCTTTTGATATATACCAATTTTAACACTTTGTTGCTACTTTATAAAGTGTTAGCGGTTAATTAAATGAAAAAGAAGATATCTTAAATATCTTCTTCACTATAACCTCGAATATAAACTTCTCTAGGTTTAGAACCTATTTGTGGTCCAATCACACCATTTTGTTCTAATTGGTCCATAATACGCGCTGCTTTATTGTAGCCAATTCTGAATCTTCTTTGTAATAAAGAAGTACTTGCACGTTGTTCCTTGATGACAAATTCGCGGCATTCTTCATATTCTTCTTCTGTATCATCTAAAGAATCATTGACTGAAGAGCCACCATTGGATACTTCTTTCGCATTGACATAATTATCATCATAGTTCGCATCCATCTGTTTAGAAACAAACTCTACAACACGACTCACTTCTTCATCTGCGACAAATGCACCCTGTACACGTACTGGCGAGCTAGAACCCATTGGACTAAAAAGCATATCCCCTTTTCCAAGCAGTTTTTCAGCCCCTGTTGCATCTAATATAGTACGTGAGTCCACACTTGAAGATACTGCAAAGGCAATACGTGATGGAATATTAGCTTTGATAACACCCGTAATAATATCAGTAGATGGTCTTTGTGTTGCAACAATAAGATGAATACCAGCTGCACGGGCCATCTGTGAAATGCGCATAATACAGTCTTCTACTGTTTTAGAAGCGACCATCATCAAATCAGCCACTTCGTCTAAGATGACAACATGATAAGGCATGATTTCTTTTTTATCTTCTTCTTTGGCTTTTTCATTGAACTTCTTTGCATAGACATTATAAGATTCCATATTACGTTGTCCGTTATCTGCAAATACTTCATAACGTCTTTCCATCTCTGCAACAACCTGCTGTAATACCCCTGCTGCTTTCTTAGGATCAGTGACAACAGGAGATAATAAATGAGGCACACCATTATAGTTAGACAATTCAACCTTCTTAGGGTCTACAAGAATGAGTCTTACCTCGTCTGGAGTTGCTTTCATAAGAATAGAAGTAATAATGGAGTTTACACAGACTGATTTACCTGAACCAGTCGCTCCTGCAATAAGTAAATGAGGCATCTTGTTGAGTTCTGCAACAATGAGATTACCTGATACATCCTTGCCTAGTGGAACAGCTAGTTTATTGTCCCATGTGTGATCACGCATAGAAAGCTGATAGACTTCATTAAATGGAACCATAGCTGCTGTTTTATTAGGTACTTCAATACCTACATAAGGCTTGCCTGGAATAGGTGCTTCAATTCTAATTTCTTTCGCAGCTAAAGCGAGCTGTATATCATCCTGTAACTGCAGGATTCGATTGACACGTGTTCCCGCTTCTAATTTAATTTCAAATTTAGTGACAGTTGGTCCAATATAAAGATGTACCACATTCGCATTGACACCAAATTCTTCAAACATGTTTTCAAGAATCTTTCCTGTGTTTTTTGCATGCTTTGCTTCTTCTGATAAATTTCCTGTATTACGAATAGGATTTAATAAATCAAATGAAGGAAGCTGATAAACACCATCCTTGTATTCCATCTTTTTAGGTTTCTTCTTTTCAATATCAAGACGCATGCTCTTTTGATTGAAAGTCAGATCAATATCTGGTTCCTTTAAAGGTTCTTTCTCTTCAAATACCTTATCTGGGAAGAATCCCTTCTCTTTTTGCTTTGGCGCAAAGAAATCTTTGACTTTAGTTTTCTCTTTCTTATTTTCAAACACTTCTACTGCACTCTGTGCTTCCTTTTCATTCTGTTTTATCTTGTATTGATGAATATACTTGCTAGAGAATAATGCAAGACCAGCAAGCAAAAGAACAATACCAAAAACAAGTGTACCAATAGGAGAAAATAGTGCACTTAATGGTGCATATAATAATGATCCAATGAGACCTCCACTTGTTACACCATCATGTTTTATATAATTATTCATACTACCTGTTGAATGCATATTACCTGCATAAGTACAGATAAGTAAGATACCTATAATCATCATAATCAGTCCTACTACCTGAGGTCCCTTCCATTGAGGAGATTCACCCTTAACAACAAAATAAGCAGATATAATAGAAAGTATGATAAGAATTGGATAAATCATCATACTACCAAAAATATAAACCATGAGTGTATGGAAGAATCTACCTACGATTCCCAATTGACATATGCTTATAAAGAATATAAACAATAAAAACAAAGCAATTAATCTTGTTTTTATCTTGTTAGATTTATTTTCTTCTTTTTTTGGCTGTTTTGATACAGGTGCTTTTTTAGGCTTTTTTGTTTTCTTTTCAGCCATATTTTCACTCCCTTCCATAGTTGTAAAAAGCAGGAATAAATCCTGCTTAGATTTCTACTACAACACCAATAAACACAGGTTTCTTTCCTGTTTCTTTTATAATATAACGCATAGATAATTCTTTCATCTCATTACGTATATCCTGAACATCCATTTGAGGATCATCTTTTAACTTAGAGACAACCCCTTCACAGATATTAATGATTTCTTTAATAACATAACCAGAATCTTTTAAATAAACAAATCCTCGAGTCTGACAGTCTGTCTGAGCAATAATTTCTTTCGTACGTGCATCAATAGTGACACCTACAACAACAATACCATCATTAGATAACTGAATACGGTCATCAATAACCTTTTCACCTACATCTCCAACGCCGATACCATCAATCATGACATCTTCGATTTCGATAACTTCTCTATTCTCATCAAGCTGTCCATTTTCGAAAGTACATTTTTCACCATTGTCTAAAATTACAATATGATCATTATCAATACCCATTTCATTGGCGATATGTGCATTGGCTACAAAACGACGATATTCACCCTTGATTGGGATATAGTACTTAGGATTAAATAACTGAATAAATACTTTAATATCTTCGATAGAGGCATGCATTGAAGGTAATTCTTTATTTTTAAGAATATGAACATCTGCAGGTGTTCTAAATAAATCATTCTGTGCTTTATTCGCAATCTTTTCTGTACCTGGAAGGACTGGAGAAGCAACAATAAATGTATCACCTTCTCTGATCTTTAATAATTCATCTCCACCATCAAGAATATCACAAATATCACTATAAATAGTATTAGGTGCACCACTTAAAAGAATAACATAACTTGAATCCTTTGCTGGAATACCTACATTTTCTTTCTTTCCTAGATATTTACTTGGAACAGTGATAACAGGTTCACGTGATGTTTTCTGTAAACGAATAATACTATTTGTCTGATCATATTTATCACGTCCATAGAAGACAATCTGACGATGATACTTCTTAGTAAGTTCTACAATTTCTTTTGTTCTAAAGACATTCTGGGCATAAGAAGAAATAATGATTCTACCAGGTGCATCTTCAAACATAGATTCAATCTTATTTGTAAGTTTATGATTTGGTGAAGTATAACCAGGATTGCTTGCCCCTGAAGATTCAACCATTAAGGCAAGAACACCCTTCTTACCAATCTCCATCATCTTCTGGATATTACATCTAAATCCTTCAGGAGAACCAAAATCAATAATAAATTCCCCACCATAAACAACATATCCATCAGGTGTCCAAATAGCAACACCCACACTTCCTGGAATAGAATGTGTTTCAGGGAAAAATTCTACTGGAATACCTGCAATCTTAATAGAATCATCACGTCTTACACGGATTAATTCCATATGAAGATTTTTCTTCTGATGTCTCTGATAATGATCAATCATCATTTCAATTAAATCTGCTGTTAAGCTAGGTGCATAAACTGGAACACCCTGAATTGCGCTTAATAAGTAAGGGAGTGCAGCCATGACATCATTATGTGCATGTGTAATGATAATAGCGACAATATCCTTTTTTCTTTCAATTAAATAATCAAAACTTGGAATGATAATATCAACACCAAGCTTATCCAAATCCGGGAAACGATAACCAGCATCAATGATGAAGATCTTTCCATTAACTTCTATACTGTACATACTCTTGCCTACTTCGGCCTGACCACCTAGAGGCATGATTTTAACATTATTGTGTTTCATAATACTCCTTTCAATATGTTCAACCTATCACATTTAATATATTTTAGCATATCTTTCTACTCTTCTCAAATAGAAGCCGTTATAATGAAGCAGGAGGTTTTTATGGTACACATCATTTTTCTTACAACACTTGCCTATTTTGCGACAAGACTCAGTCCAATACGCAATAATCTATCGGGTGTCATGAGCATGCCACAATATCATTATCCCATGCAGTGCTTCTTTTTTGTATTTTTAATGTATTACTGGTATCAGCTCTATAAGATAACTAAACGTAAAGCACTTGTACATATATCAGGCATCTGTCTTATAATCAGCTTGTTTATGCCCTTTAAAAGATCAAGTCATGATTTCTTTTCAGAATGTCATACTTATGCCGGTTTTATTGGGATTGTATTTGTAGTCATCACTCTCGCAATGATTCTCTATGACTTGCATCAAACCAATACATATTTAGCTTATAAATTATTACAGCTGTTGATGTCACTATGTATCATGTTAACGACTGTATTATGCTTTCTTGCAGATATTACAGGTTTATTTGAATGGCTTGCCTTCTTATCCTTTATCATCTTCTTAGAAGCATATAAACGGTCTATTTAGTGTTATCTTTTAGATAAGCAGTACTTGGATGTTTCTCGTCATAGTAGACAGCGACTTCCTGTCCTACTCTTAAAGTACCTAATACAGGTACTTTTCTTTTTGATTTAAATAAAAGTATTTGTTTTGCGGGTTTTAATACAGCTTCCTCTTTAATGGCATATACGTGATGATCGACCATATATCTTACAGTTAATGTAATTGTTTGACCCGTATTTACTATATTAATGATTGAACCAGTTGTTTCTGTCATACTAATCACCCTGCTTTCGTAGGTATTATAGCACGATTTGACTGATTGTTTTTAGTATAAGATACATTTTTTAATAAGGGACTTTCACTATTTTCAAACATCCTTTTAATAATATCCTCTCTGATATTACATTCATCTATCATTTCTGTATTTTTAATCAAGATGGCTGCACTCTTAACCGGAATAGTTACGAGCTGAGCAAGTTCCTTTTGACTTACTCTACGTTTACTTGTTAGACATAAATATAATCCTAAAATAAGTGAATTTGGATTATCTAGACATTCAGAAAAAACAGTATGTGCGAGAAGATCTTCTTTATGGCCACACTTGGCACATATGAAGCATCTATTTTCCTGATCATATATATAATGAGAACTTCCACATTCCTCACAATGATAGCCTTCTGGCCATTTAATATTATAAAAGAAGCGAATTCCGGCAAGGGAATCATTCATATAAATATTCATCAAACGATATAAAGAGTGTTCATTTTTTAACATTTTCATCACCCATTCCTTTCTACATCTATGATTATAAAGGATTTTGATAAATATTTCTCGTAAGATAGCACTCACAAAGCCTATTATAAGGTGTTATAAATAAATTCTTTTTTTAAATTAATACACAAAAAAACCTCGGATAACCCGAGGTAATTGTTAGATGGCGTCCACGAGGGGATTCGAACCCATGACCGCACGCTTAGAAGGCGTGTGCTCTATCCAGCTGAGCTACGTAGACATTTGTTTTTCGACTGCTCATGTATAATACCATGACTTTTTATGTAATGCAAGTATTTTTTTACATAAATATAAGTGTTGACATAATGAATTCGCCTCACATATAATATCTACAGTTTGATACAACTAACATTTATTAGTTGAAACTAAGTAAGGAGATGTCTATGAAATACATTTGGATATTATTAGGTTTTATAAGCTTATTTCTTGGTACTATAGGAATCGTTCTTCCTATACTTCCTACCGTGCCTTTTTATATGGTAACCGTATTCTTTTTTGCGAAAAGTTCAGAGAGACTTCATAACTGGTTTACACATACAAGCCTTTATAAAAAGCATCTTGATAGCTTTGTACAAAATAGATTCATGACTCTAATGACAAAATGCAAGATTATAGGAATGGTCACAGCTGTTATGTTGATAGGATTTATATGTATGAAAAATGTTCCAGTAGGGAAAGTGTGTATTGCTGTTGTCTGGATTTTTCATATTTTATATTTCTTTATTCGCATTAAAACTATAAAAAAGGAAGATATAATTAATGAATAAAGTAGAGAAGAAAAGACTTAAAGAACAGCAGACCATAGAAAAGATGATTCACATTTATTGTCATAAGAATCATCATTCAAAAAATTTATGCCCTGAGTGCCAGGAACTGCTCGATTATGCCAAGGCACGTAGTCAAAGATGCCCATTTATGGAAGAAAAGACATTCTGTGCACACTGTAAGGTACATTGCTATAAACCAGAGATGAGAGAAAAAATCAGACAGGTCATGCGCTATTCTGGGCCCAGAATGTTGATTTATGATCCAAAAACTGCTTTATGGCATATGTTATGTAGTATAAAAGAAAGGATATTACCATGATTAAAACAAGACTTATAAGACTATTGTCACATTCTAAAAAATATATTATTTATACTGTCTTCTGGCAATGGATTTCTCTACTTGCACAGATTACAGCTGTTTTTACAATTGCTGAGCTATTAGAATCTGTTTTAAAAAACACACTTACTTTTGGTGTTCTTAAATCAACATTTCTATTATTGTTTGGAGTCATTGTTATTCGTTATATATGTGAACGTATGAGTGCCCGTTATTCTTATCTTGCGAGTGTTGATGTAAAACGTATATTAAGAGAAAAGATTTACGATAAGATGCTTCGTCTGGGCGCATCTTATAACGAGTATGTCTCTTCTTCTGAAGTTGTACAGGTCTCTACAGAAGGCGTTGAACAGTTAGAAACCTATTTTGGAAAATATCTCCCTCAATTCTTTTATAGTTTACTCGCACCTATTACACTCTTTATTATTTTAAGCCAGGTCAATTTAAAAGCGAGCATCATCCTATTAATCTGTGTTCCTCTTATTCCTATGTCCATAGTTGCTGTTCAGAAATTTGCGAAAAAACTATTAAGTAACTACTGGTCTGTCTATACAGGACTAGGAGATTCGTTCCTAGAAAATCTCCAAGGGTTAACTACATTAAAGATTTATCAAGCTGATAAGATGAAAGCCGCAGAAATGGATAAAGAATCTGAAAAGTTCCGTAAGATCACAATGAAGGTTCTGACAATGCAGCTTAATTCCATCAGTGTGATGGATATTGTCGCTTATGGTGGGGCGGCTGTAGGAATGATTGTCGCTTTATCAGAATACCTTCATGGACATATTTCTATGTCTGGTACACTTTGCATCATTCTTCTTGCCAGTGAATTCTTTTTACCTTTAAGATTGCTTGGTTCATTCTTTCATATTGCAATGAATGGTATGGCAGCAAGTGATAAGATATTTAAGATTCTTGATTTACCTGTTGCAACTCAAGGTAAGGAAGTATTGCCTGATAGTGATTTAGATATCGTATTGAATGATGTTCATTTCTCTTATGAAGAGAATAGAGATATATTAAAAGGTATTAATATGACTTTACCTAAAGGATCTTTTATCTCACTTGTAGGAGAATCTGGATGTGGTAAGAGTACAATTGCAGGTATTCTTGCAGGTAAAAATAAAGGCTATAGAGGTCATATTACAATAGGTGGTATTCCTCTTAATGATGTTAATGAAAAAGATTTGATGAATCATGTTGTCAGTGTAGATGAGGCATATGAACTTGTTACTAAAGAACACGCAGAGAAGGAGACCTATGTTGTTGCTTCGGGAGACTGCCTTTCATCAATAGCGAGGGATAACGGTCTTTCACTTGATGAATTGATAGCACTGAATGAAGGATTTACGGTAGATACCGCAATATATGAAGGCGATGTCCTCACAATAACAGTGCCTGCATCAGAGGTTTCGTCGATGTATCTCG
>OQVT01003244.1_pt1 | contig 10483 bp, 9 predicted proteins | sample 1691561 | NCBI WGS metagenome assembly OQVT01 (sample SAMN03418260, study PRJEB22391) | human gut metagenome | biome: human-gut; feature: organic feature; material: feces | host: Homo sapiens | place: Tanzania | collected 2013-01
TGGAAATTAAAATAGCATAAAAAGATTCATTTTTTCCCATAATATCATTGTAAATATTTTGGAAAGGAAGTAGAAGCAATGATATTAAAGGAAAAAGAACGTGCAGCAATTACCGATTTACAGACACAGGAAAAGAGTTGTGTAGAGAAATATGGAAAGTATGCACAGGAAGCAAGAGACCCGGAGCTGAAAAAACTTTTTCAGACACTCCAGAAACAGGAACAGCAGCATTATGACTCTTTGGAACAGGTATTATCCGGTACAGTGCCGGAGTGCAACTGTAATGATAATGCGGGACGTGATTATCAGCCCAAGGCAACGTATTCCGAGATGACAAATCCGGAAGATAAACAGCATGATGCGTTTCTTGCAACAGACTGTATTGGAACGGAAAAGCTGGTGTCCGGAGAATACAACACCGATGTATTTGTGTGTGGAGAAAGCAGCTTACGTAAATTGCTGGCAGACATCCAGATTGAAGAGCAGAACCATGCGGAAATGCTTTATAAGTATAAAGTGGCAAATGGAATGTCATAAATAAAAAAGGAGGATGGCAAATAAATTGCACATCCTCCTTTTTATAATGAAGTATTTACAAACGATTTTAGCAATCCCCGGCATAGTAGGAAACAATGCTCAGGTAATCGGATGGGTTAGGAATATCTAAAGTAATCTGCAACTGCTTCTTTTGTTCCTGATAGCTGCGGAGCAGCTTTGCCTGTGCGTCAGGCTGACAAATGCTGAAACGCTGTCCGGTGGAATCAATCATATATACCTGGCCGGTACAATCATTAATGGTATTAAGGAAATGTTTCATATTTAGAATTTTTAACTTTATCATCATAACCACTCCTGATATTTATAATGATTTTGTTCTTTATGATTATCATTATAGTGCGGAAATATGATACAAAATATATTATTTCTGCCGATTTGTATCAAAATCCTGCCATTTTTCGCGATATTCGGTCGGGCTGCAATCCATGGAATCACGAAAAACCTTTCCGAAGTAACTGCTGCTTCCAAGACCGCAGGAATGACTGATATCCGTAATGGAACGATTGGTTCTTGCTAATAGCTGGCAGGCCGTCTGCAAACGATAGTTCCGAATATAGTCATTGGGTGTCATATGAAGACTATCCTGAAAAATTCGATAGCACTCCCGTTCACTTAAAAAGGAAGCGGCGGCAAGCTCACAAATGGATAGCTTTTCAGCATAATGCTCGTGAATATAAACCATCAGGGACTTTATCTTATCATTGCGGGAATTCTTTTTTGCTGGTTTTTGAAGGAGTGGCGTGATTTGTTCAAAAAGCCGTAACCAGATTTCGGATAATGCCTCCCGCATCCGGATTTCATAACCGGTCTGCGAAGGAGAAAGCGTAAATGCATTACGTATAAGTGCCAGGGTTTCTGACTGAACAGGATCATCCGGTGACAAAGGAATAATTTCAATCTGAGGACACGTAGTGATGGGCATAACATAGCGTTGTTCAATGCGGCTTCCCTGTTCCCCTCCAATCAGGGATGGGTCAAAAATATGAAGGAACTGTGTAGTGTTTTTTGGCTGGAAAGCACTTCTTGTCATATGCAGAACATTGGAGTTAATCATGCCACCGCATCCCTCGGTAAAGGTATGCTTGGCATTGGGAGTGTAATACTCCAAGGTACCCGATTCCAGATAAAACAACTCCACGGCCTTGTGCCAATGCCAGGGAACAAGACATTCCGGATAGCGGCTTAAATCGGATTGCGATGCAATATATGGAAAGTCAGACATAAAGTCGGGCAGCAGTTCTTCTTTACTTCCGATATGAAATTCGATTTTACTTACTTTTTTCATCATTTTTTACCCGTAAATTTCCCTAAAAATAAAAAGTTATATTTTAACTATAAGGAATGCAAAAAAGACTGTCAACATTCCTTGATTATGTGACGATTCATATTGACAAGAGGAATCGGAAATTGATATGATAATTCAGAACAAAGGCGTTCTTATATGCACGGTGAGACATCGATGGATATGAGGAGGCCTTTGCACTTTTTTAATAGTGAATGGATTTGAGGAAAGGGAAAAACAATGAAAAAGGGATACACAAAGGAAGATATTTTAAGGATGGTAGATGAGGAAGATGTGGAATTTATCCGTCTTCAGTTTACAGATATGTTTGGGTGTCTGAAAAATGTTGCGATTACAGTCAGTCAGTTGGAAAAAGCATTGGATAATCAATGTATGTTTGATGGCTCTTCCATTGAGGGGTTTGCAAGAATTGAAGAATCAGATATGTACCTTTACCCTGATTTGGATACCTTTACCATTTTACCGTGGAGACCACAACCGGGACGGGTGGCAAGATTGATCTGTGATGTATATAAAATTGATGGGACTCCGTTTGAAGGGGACCCCCGGAATGTTTTGAAAAAAGCGGTTGCACATGCCGCTGAACTGGGATACGAGTTTGAGGTTGGACCGGAGTGTGAATTTTTCCTGTTCAATATGGATGAAAACGGAAGACCAAGTACAGAATCTTATGAGCAGGCCGGATATTTTGATTTGGACCCATTGGAAATCGGAGAAAATGCCAGAAGAGATATGGTACTGACGCTGGAAGACATGGGGTTTGTCATTGAGGCATCGCATCACGAAGTGGCACCGGCACAGCATGAAATTGATTTTAAATATGATGAAGCAATATCCACTGCGGATAATATTATGACGTTTAAAATGGCAGTGAAAACAATCGCAAAACGCCATGGTCTGCATGCAACGTTTATGCCGAAGCCAAAATATGGAATCAATGGCTCGGGTATGCATATTAACATGTCTTTAAATAAAGATGGAAAAAATATTTTTCATAATCCGGAAGATGAATTGGGATTAAGTCAGGAAGCATACTATTTCATGGGCGGAATTATGAAGCATATGAAGGGAATGACGCTGATTACCAATCCATTGGTAAATTCTTATAAACGTCTTGTGCCGGGATATGAAGCACCGGTATATATTGCATGGAGTGCACATAATCGCAGTCCATTGATTCGTGTACCGTTTTGTCACGGTGCCGGCAGCAGAATAGAGCTTCGCTGTCCGGACCCGGCAGCAAATCCTTATCTTGCACTTGCAGTTTGCCTGGAGGCAGGATTGCAGGGAATTGTTGATAAGATTACGCCACCGGATAGTATTGATTGTAATATTTTCTCATTGAGTAAAGAAGAGATGGAGGAAAAGAACATTACATTGATTCCAAGCTCATTGGAGGAGGCAATTACAGAATTTGAAAAAGATTCTTTTGTGCAGAAAGTTTTGGGTGACCATATTGCAAGAAAGTATTCCAATGTAAAAAAAGAGGAATGGGCAGAGTACCGTGAACAGATTACGGATTGGGAAACAAATAAATATTTAAATCAATTTTAAACAGGGAGACCTTGGGATGACAAATATTATTGTAGCATTCCACAGGGTAGATGATGCACAAAATATTAAAAATATACTTGTTAGAAACGGTTGGAATCATGTAAGCGTTTGTACTTCGGGAGCACGTGCACTTGTTCTGGCGGACCAGTATGAGAGTGGAATTGTAATTTGCGGATACCGGCTTCCGGACATGGCGTTTATGCAGCTGAAGGAGGATATGCCACCGGGATTTGAAATGCTGTTGATTGCTTCACCCGGTGCATTACAGGGAGTTTCATTATCAGGAGCCACCTGTTTGGAGACACCGTTTAAAATACCGGATTTGCTTCGAAGTATCCGATGGATGGAAGAGGATGCGACAAGGCGGAGAAGAAGACGGCGTGAGCAGCCAAAACAACGGAGCCCGGAAGAACGTGAACTGATTCAATCGGCAAAGGAAGTATTGATGAAAAGCAATCATATATCCGAGGATGAAGCACACAAATATTTATTACGGACAAGCATGCAAAGTGGTAGAAATCTGTTAGAAACGGCACAGATGATTTTACTGCTTAAAAAATAGACAAATGAGGTGAAGAAAAATGACACATGTAAATGAAAACTATTTAAAACTTCCCGGAAATTATCTTTTTTCAACAATAGGTAAGAAGCGGAGAGCTTATGCGGAGGCGCATCCGGAAAGTAATATTATCAGTCTTGGAATCGGGGATGTAACGCAGCCATTGGCACCGGCAATTATCAAGGCACTTCATGATGCGGTAGAGGAAATGGCTCATGAAGAAACCTTTCACGGCTATGCACCGGACTTGGGATATGAGTTTTTGCGCGATGCCATTGCAAAGAATGATTATCAGAGTCGTGGATGCCAGATTGAAGCAGATGAAATTTTTGTATCAGACGGTGCAAAGTGTGATTGTGGAAACATCCAGGAAATCTTTAGCCAGGATGCCAGAATTGCAGTTTGTGACCCGGTATATCCGGTTTATGTAGATACAAATGTTATGGCTGGAAGAGCAGGAGAATACAATACAAAAACAGAAACCTGGAGCAATGTAATTTATATGCCCTGTGTAGCATCAAATGGTTTTGCACCGGAGCTTCCGACACAGACACCGGATTTGATTTATCTGTGTTTCCCGAACAACCCGACCGGAGCGACGATTACCAAATCACAGCTGCAGGAGTGGGTGGATTATGCAAATCGTGTCGGCTCCGTTATTATTTATGATGCGGCTTATGAAGCATATATTTCGGAGAGTGAAATTCCACATTCTATTTATGAATGTGAAGGGGCGAGAACATGTGCCATCGAGATGCACTCTTTTTCCAAAAATGCCGGATTTACAGGAGTACGTCTTGGCTATACCGTAATCCCCAAAGAATTAAAATGTGATGGTGTTGCACTTCACAGTTTATGGGCAAGAAGACATGGAACAAAATATAATGGAGCACCCTATATTGTACAGCGTGCCGGAGAAGCCGTTTATTCTGAGGAAGGAAAGGCGCAGTTAAAGGAGCAGGTTGCTTATTATATGCAGAATGCGTCATACATTCGGGAGGAGCTTGCAGGCGCCGGCTTTACGGTATCCGGAGGCGTTAATGCACCATACATCTGGCTGAAAACACCGGGCGGAATGAGCAGCTGGGAGTTCTTTGATTATCTTCTGGAGCGTGCAAATGTGGTTGGTACTCCGGGAGCCGGATTCGGTCCGAGTGGCGAGGGCTACTTCCGACTGACTGCATTTGGAAGTCATGATAATACCAAAGAGGCAGTTCGGAGAATCAAAGAAAAATGCAATCATTTTTAACATTTTCGGAACATTATTGTAAAGAATGATTGGTAGATATCGTTACTGACACTTGCTATAATTGTTAAAAAAGATAGCAAAGGTGGTAAAAGTATGAGAAAATATTACATAGACAATACCCGTTCAGTAACGATTCTGCTGGTAATGCTATACCATGTAATTTATATGTTCAATTCGATTATCACAGATGGGGTAATCGGTCCTATCATGAAGGCAGATTTCCTGAATGTCATTCAGTATCTGCTTTACCCATGGTTTATGGTAATTTTGTTTATCATAAGTGGAATGTGCTCCAAATATTATCTGGAGAAGCATACAACGAAGGAATACCTTAGGGCAAGAACAAGAAAGCTTCTTGTTCCATCGACGATTGGACTGCTGGTATTTGGCTGGGTACAGGGCTGTTTTAATATGGCAATCAGCCATGCTTTTGATCAGATGTCTGCGGGAATTCCGGGAGTCATAAAGTATTTGATTATGTGTGTGTCCGGAACGGGTGTTTTATGGACCATTCAGGTAATGTGGCTGTTGTCAATCGTTCTGCTCCTGCTTCGCAGAATAGAAAAGGGACGCTTGGAAACGCTTGGCGGAAAGGTTGGTATCCTTGGATTGATCTTGCTTGGAGTGTTGGTATGGCTATCTGCACAGATCCTTAACACACCGATTATTGCCGTGTATCGTTTCGGAATATATGGATTTACATTTTTACTTGGATATTATGTGTTTTCGCATGAAGAAGTAACGGATTGCCTGAAGAAATATGCCATTTATTTATTAGTTGTGGCATTGGGACTTGGAATATTGTATACGGTGTTCTGCTATGGAACGAATTATGCGGTAGTGCCGGGCGTAAGCCATCCACTCGCAATTGCTTATGGATGGATGATGTGTCTTGCGGTAATTGGATGTATGAAACGCTGGGCAGATAAAAGTGGAAGCATCAGTCAATTTCTTGCTGCAAAAAGCTTTGGCTTATATGTGTTCCATTATCTTGCATTGTCGGTATGTGCATATCTATTGACGGAATATACCAAATTACCGGGTGTGGTTATTTATTTGTGTACGGCTCTGTCAGCATTCTTTGGAGCATGGCTGCTGTACGAAATAATATCCAGGATTCCGGTATTGCGCTGGTGCATATTGGGAATCAAAAAGGAGAAAGAACATGTTTTGTGATAACCTTATTTCCTTGCGTAAAATGAATCATATGTCACAGGAACAGCTTGCAGAGCAGATTGGTGTCAGCAGACAGACACTATCAAAGTATGAGACCGGCGAGGCGCTTCCAGATATTGAAAAATGTAAGATGCTGGCAGATGTTTTTGCGGTGACATTGGATGATCTGGTAAATTATGACAGCGTAATCGATGGACTCGTAGTTCCACCAAAAGGAAAGTACATGTTTGGGATGGCAAAGGTCGGAGATAAAGGCCAAATTGTAATTCCTGCAAAGGCGAGAAAAATCTTTGGAATTGAACCGGGAGATAATCTTGTGGTTCTGGGAGATGAGTCACAGGGAATTGCCATTATCCGGGAAAAGGAGTTTCTGGAAGTGGTAAAACAGATGAGAAAAAAATAGAATCAAAAAAGATAATGTCGTTCTACAGAAAAAGACCTCCATACTACTTAGTATAGAGATCTTTTTTGATATTTCCAAATTATGAAAGTCTATTCAACATCCTGGAGAGCATCGTAATCTTCTTCTCCGGTACGAATCTTTACTACTTTATCTACATTGTAAACAAAAATCTTTCCATCACCGATGTGACCGGTGTAAAGTGCTTTCTTGGCTGCTTCAATAACATCGGCAACCGGAATCTTGCTGACAACAACTTCCACTTTAACTTTTGGAAGCAGAGTAGCATCCATTTCAACACCGCGGTACATTTCACCGGCACCTTTCTGAATACCACAACCCATAACCTGTGTTACGGTCATGCCGGTAACGCCCAAATCATTCATGGCTTTCTTTAAGTGGTCATATCTGGAAAGTTTTGCAATAATAACAATTTTATGAATACCGGTATTGATGAAAACTGGTGGTGCGACTACTTTGACAGCGGCGTCCTTCTGTGGCTCGGAAGCAGCTTCATAAGAATCTGTTCCAATACTTGTATTTTCGTTCATTTCCATGGTCATGGTGTTGGATACATCCATGATACTGAATCCGGAGTATGCAGATGCAAGACCATGCTCCATGATATCAAGACCAACAATTTCTTCTTCTTCAGTAACGCGAAGACCGACAGTTACCTTAATGATAAGGAAAGTAATAGTAATTGTAACGGCTGTCCATGCGGCTACCGTAAGAACACCAAGAGTCTGTAAACCTAGAAGATGGAAACCACCACCGTAGAACAGACCGGTGTAAGTATCGTTTCCAGGAGCGGTAGTAGTCGCAAACAAACCAACTGCAAGTGTACCCCAGATACCATTTATACAATGTACGGCAACTGCGCCAACCGGGTCATCAATGTGCAGCTTATAATCGAGAAGCCATACACCAAATACAACAACTAAACCAGCAACGGCACCAATTATTACGGCACCAAGAGCATCAGTAACATCACATCCGGCGGTAATGGCAACAAGTCCGGCAAGTGATGCATTCAGACACATGGATACATCGGGTTTTCCATACTTTATCCATGTAAAAATCATACAAACAACTGTTGCAACAGCAGGAGCTACGGTTGTGGTTAAGAAAACAGAACCAAGCTGTTCTACGCTTGTGGTGGCGGCACCGTTAAATCCATACCAGCCAAGCCAAAGGATAAATACACCAAGAGCACCAAGTGCAATGTTATGTCCGGGGAAAGCATTTACCTTAACGATCTTGCCGTTTGCATCCCTGGTAAATTTGCCAATACGGGGACCAAGGATTTTGGCACCAATCAGTGCGGAAATGCCACCTACCATATGAATGGCACAGGAACCGGCGAAATCATGGAAGCCTAACTGCGATAACCAGCCACCGCCCCAAATCCAGTGTGCTTCAATCGGGTAAATCAATGCGGAAATGACTGCGGAATAAATACAATAGGATAAAAATTTAGTACGTTCTGCCATGGCACCGGATACGATGGTGGCAGCAGTAGCACAGAAAATCAGGTTAAATACAAAGGCTGACCAGTCAAAGCCGGCATAGTTTGTAAAAATATCAAAACCGGGTTTCCCAATAAAACCAAGTAAATCTTCACCCAGTAAAAGGCTGAAACCAATAATAATGAATACAACGGTACCAATACAAAAGTCCATCAGGTTTTTCATAATGATGTTACCGGTATTTTTTGCTCTCGTAAAACCAGCCTCAACCATGGCAAAACCAGCCTGCATCCAGAACACCAGAGCGGCACCGATTAGGAACCAGACGCTGAAAACTTCACTGTTAACAGCATTTAAAATTTCATCTGTCATAATAATCTCCTCCTTTTGTAAATGAAAATGGCGTATATGCAATATTGCATACACGCCATTGTGTTTTATGATATGTTTTTAAATCCGGAATAACAAATCGCCATACTGAGGGAATGGCCAAGCATTTTCAGCGGTATTGACTTCCATATCATCACAATCCTTACGAAGGGCTTCCATAGCCGGAAGAATCTTATCCTTGTAGAAGGTTGCCTGAGTAAGTCCGTCTGAAATCTTTCCGCCTTCTTCCAGAAGAGCAGCAAGCTGGTTTGCTTTTTCATAGGCAGAATCTTCCAGAGTAGAAAGCTTTTCAAGAAGCTCTTTTTCCATCTTGCAAGGCAAAGCTTCTGCAACAGCAAGTTTTCTTCTTGCAGTAGTAGCTAAATCACTGATGTAGGAGTTTACTGCAGGCAGAATCTGCTTTTTCGCCATATCAACCATGGTAAGTCCTTCGATGTTGAGGGTCTTGCTATAAGTTTCCAGCAGAATCTCATAACGGGATTCCATTTCTTTCTGTGTAAAGATTTTATGCTTTGTGAAGAGTTCAACATTCTTAGGAGCAAGGAAGGTTGGAAGAGCATCAACGGTAGTCTTGAGATTCAAAAGACCACGTTTTTCAGCCTCTGCCTTCCATTCTTCAGAGTAACCATCACCATTGAAGATGATACGTTTATGCTCTTTAATTGTCTTTTTGATTAATTCATTCAGCTTTTCGGTAAAGTTATCACAACCTTCCAGCTCATCGGCAAACTGCTTTAATTCTTCTGCAACAATAGTGTTCAGAATAATGTTTGGACCGGAAATGGACTGTGAAGAACCAAGACTTCTGAATTCGAATTTGTTTCCGGTAAATGCAAATGGTGAAGTACGGTTCCGGTCAGTAGTATCCTTCGGGAAAGAAGGAAGTACATGAACGCCGATTTCCATCCTTTCAGCACCACTGCCATTGTATGGCTTACCACTTTCAATCGCTTCAAGAATTGCTTCCAGATCATCTCCCAGGAACATGGAAATGATTGCCGGAGGTGCTTCATTTGCTCCAAGACGATGATCGTTTTCAGCAGAAGCAACGGACACTCTCATCAAATCCTGATACTCATCTACGGCTTTGATTACAGCGGACAAGAACAACAGGAACTGTGCATTTTCATGAGGAGATTTTCCGGGCTCTAACAGGTTGGCACCGGTATCGGTTGTCAGGGACCAGTTGTTATGCTTACCACTACCGTTTACACCCTCAAATGGTTTTTCGTGAAGCAGACAAACCATGTTGTGTCTCTTGGCAACATTTTTCATGATTTCCATCGTAAGCTGATTGTGGTCAGTTGCAATATTTGTAGTGGAAAAGATTGGTGCAAGCTCATGCTGTGCAGGGGAAACTTCGTTGTGTTCTGTCTTTGCAAGAATGCCGAGCTTCCATAATTCTTCGTTTAATTCCTTCATGAAAGCGGAAATTCTTGGCTTGATTGCACCAAAGTAATGATCTTCCATTTCCTGTCCCTTCGGAGCCATTGCACCAAATAAGGTACGTCCGCAGTAAACAAGGTCTTTTCTTTGATCATATAAATCTTTATCTACCAGGAAGTATTCCTGTTCAGGACCTACGGTAGTAATGACACGCTTGGCATCGGTATTGCCAAATAAGCGAAGAACACGAATTGCCTGTTCTCCGAGAGCCTCCATGGAACGGAGCAACGGTGTTTTCTTATCCAATGCTTCACCGCCATAAGAGCAGAATGCAGTAGGAATACATAAGACACCATCCTTAACAAAAGCATAAGAAGTAGGGTCCCATGCAGTATAGCCTCTTGCTTCAAATGTGGCACGTAAACCGCCGGATGGGAAA
>OQVT01003245.1_pt1 | contig 10482 bp, 14 predicted proteins | sample 1691561 | NCBI WGS metagenome assembly OQVT01 (sample SAMN03418260, study PRJEB22391) | human gut metagenome | biome: human-gut; feature: organic feature; material: feces | host: Homo sapiens | place: Tanzania | collected 2013-01
AGGTTCTTGATGAGACTGCCCACCACCATGTCGGCTCCCACATTGGTGGGCTCCTGGGTCTCCACGAACTCGCCGTAGCAGTTATCCACCATGCACAGCACGTCGGGCTTGCACTCCTTGCAGAAGGCAATGAGCTTTCCGATCTCCTCCACGGAATAGGATGGCCGGGTGGCATAGCCCTTGGACCGCTGGATGGTGATGAGCTTGGTTTTCTCGTTGATGGCCGCCCGGATGCCGTCATAGTCGAAGCCCCCGCCGGGCTGCAGGTCCACCTGCCGGTAGCTGACGCCATACTCCTTCAGGGAGCAGGGCGAGGGACGGATGCCGATGACCTCCTCCAGAGTGTCGTAGGGTCCGCCCACCGGAGACAAAAGCTCGTCGCCGGGCAGCAGATTGGCCCCCAGGGCCAGAGCCAGGGCATGGGTGCCGCAGGTGATCTGGGGCCGCACCAAGGCCGCCTCCGTGCCGAAGCAGTCGGCATACACCCGCTCCAGATTGTCCCGCCCCTCGTCGTCGTAGCCGTAGCCCGTGGACAGGTTGAAGTGGGTGGCGTTCACCCGGTTTTTCTGCATGGCAGCGATAACCTTAGCCTGATTGAACTCCGCCACCTGGTCAATGTGCCGGAACTGGTCCGACAGCCCCGCCAGCACCTCCTGGCCGAAACGCAGCACCTTGTCGCTGACGCCCAGCTGGTTATAGATGGAATTGGTATCCGTCATTTCTCCTCATTCCTTCCCATATCTTCTAAGATCTGCTGCGCCACCCGGTCCAGCACCTCGGGCTTGGACAGCACCAGCCCGCTTTCGCCGCTGCCCAGCACCAGCACCGTATCCCCTGGCCGGATGCCGTAAAACTGCCGGGCCTCCTTGGGGATCACGATCTGTCCCCGCTCCCCTACCCGGGCAGTACCGAAAATGCGGTGGCTCTTGGGCTTGCCCAGAATGTGCTTGCCCCCGGCCATGCGCCTCACCTCTCAATTCATACTTTTCACACAAATGTGACAGCAGACAGTATACCACGTTTTTCCCCATTTGCAAGGGAAATCTGGAAAAAAACGCAAAAAGGCCCACAGGCATTCTGAACCGCACCCCGTCAGGAGGACAGCAAAAAATAGAAAGTTTCTCTGTTCAGCAGCCAATCGCTGCTGGCCGCTTTTGTACATCAAATATTTCGTGTATGTTCCGCACCGGGAAAGCCGGGAATCCGCTTGTATTCGCAGAAAGATTGCATTTGTGGCGATAACTTCCGCCGCGCCTGTTGAAAGCCGAATGCTTGATGTGTTATACTGTGTGTACACACGAACGAGTGGGCACGTTTGACGATCTGATCTACAATGACCTGCTGACGTATGCCGTCATCGTTTTGAATGGCGATTCAAAGGCGCATCTCGAAGTGGTCACGGAATATCAGCCTTTAGATCAGGCTCAATTATTATCATGAAGCAGACGATTGGAGAGATACCATATGACGATCAACTGTGTATGGGAGCATAACGGCAGAGACACCTTGCTTTATGCGGTGGATTTTGTAGGTGCATACACCCGCGGAGAAACATTGGAAGCCGCTGTCCGGAAAATGCAAGCAGAAATATGCTCTTATCTCAAATGGTGCGGCAAAAAAGCAGTAACAAGCATGGATATCGCCATCATCGGAGAAAAGGTTTCCGAGCTTGCGATCTGCGACGCGGACTCTGATGTGCTTTTTGAAAGTGAAAAAGCACCGCTGACAGCAGAAGAATATAAAAAGTTAAAGGCACTTGCGCTGAAATCAGCGCAGGATTTTCTTGCCTTGTATGATTCTGTTCCCGATAAGAATGCAACGGCTGCGCCCGAACGCAAGACCTTTTACGGCAAAGTCCCGCGCTCAGCTGATGAAATGTATGCGCATACGAAAAATGTAAACGAATACTATTTTTCGGAGATTCATGTTGATGCCGACAATGACGGAAGCATCTATGCGTGCCGCAAACGCGGATTTGAGGCGCTGGAAGCAAAGGGAGATTTTCTTGAAAATGTAGTCGTCGCAGGTAGCTATGGAGAAGATTGGTCTCTCCGTAAGGTGCTTCGTCGATTTATTTGGCATGACCGCATTCACGCCAAGGCAATGTATCGAATGGCTACAAAAGTTTTTGGTGCGGAGAGCATTGTAAATCCGTTTTACTTTTTTGATGAAGGAGTTTTAACATAATGGCAAGAACCGAAACGGTTGAATTTACAAATATGTGCATGATCTGTGATGGCAGCCGAGTTGTCGTGATCGACCGGAAAAAACGGGACTGGCCGGGCATCACCTTCCCCGGAGGTCATATAGAGCCGGGAGAATCCTTTACGGATGCCGTGATTCGTGAGGTGCAGGAGGAAACTGGACTGCATATCCGTTCTCCCCAGCTCTGCGGTATCAAAGACTGGTGTGAAAATCAGTGCAGGTTTGTTGTGCTGCTTTATAAGACAACTTGTTTTGATGGCGAATTACATTCCAGCTCCGAAGGTCGGGTTTGGTGGGAAGATATTGCCAATCTGCCTAATCTCAAGTTGTCTTTGGATATGCGTGATATGCTCCGGGTTTTCAAAGAAGAAAATCTGAGCGAGTTCTTCTACTATCAAGAAAGCAGTGCATGGAAGTATGTCTTGAAATAGCAAAACGGTGATAAGGTGAAAGAACCATCGAGGCAAAAGTGTGCCCGGACCACATCCACATGCTAGTAGAAATTCCGCCCAAATATTCCGTATCGAGTTTCATGGGATACTTAAAAGGCAAGAGCAGTTTAATGATATACGAGAAGTATCCGGAATTGAAGTACAAATACCGCAACCGAGAATTTTGGTGCAGAGGATATTATGTAGATACCGCAGGAAAGGATGCAAAGAAAATCGAAGAATACATAAAACACCAGCTTGACGAAGATAAGGCAGGCAAACAAATGACGATGCCGAACTTCTAAAAAGCCTGTTTACAGGCGGCAAGTAACAGTCCTTACGCGAGTGTCAGACCGTACCAACGCGACGTGACGCGTGCGCTAGTAGCATAGGGCTTTGCCCGTCTATGAAAAACCCCCGGCTTCGCCGGGGGATATTTATTGTTTGCGTTCCGGGTGTTTTGGTGGTATACTGATTCCAATAACGTATAAGGAGCGATCCCTATGAAATGGTTGGCTGTGGATTACGGCGACAGCCGCACCGGCTTGGCCGGCTGCGACGAGAGCGAAACCGTGACTTCCCCTATCACCCCGCAAATTGAGGAAAAAAGTATGAACAAGGTGGCTGCCGCCGTGGTGGACGCTGCCCGCGCCCGTCAGGCTGCCGGGCTTGTCTGCGGTCTGCCCAAAAATATGGATGGCACCGAGGGCAAGCGCGCCGAAAAAAGCCGCCGCTTTGCCCAGCGCCTTACCACGGTATCGGCGGCAGCCATTCTGGCGGACAACGACACCTTTGGGCAAAAGCGCAAGGAAAAGCTGGATTCGGTTTCCGCCGCTGTGATTCTGGAAAGCTTTTTGAACTGGCGCGCCCACCATCCCGGAGAAACCGCGCCCGAACAGCTTATGCCCCGGCAGGAGCAAGCATAAAAAAGGAGAACACCTATGCCTAACGAAGAATTGCGCATTCCCCAACACGTCGCCATCATTGTGGACGGCAACCGCCGCTGGGCCCGCCAGCGCTTGATGCCCGCCAGCGTCGGTCATAAGGCGGGCTTTGACCGCCTGCGGGAAATCACCCGCTATGCCGTGGGCGACCGCGGCGTAAAGGTGCTGTCGTTGTATGTGTTTTCGACGGAGAATTTTTCCCGCGATGCCAAGGAAGTCGGCTACCTGATGGATTTGTTTGCCAACAACTTCCGCACCATCGCCGAGGAAATGAATGAACGCGGCTGTCAGGTGCTGTTCAGCGGTCGTCGCGAGGGGCTGCAGCAGCGCGTGCTGGATGCGATGGATTATATGATGGACCTTACAAAGGACAATAAGGAGAGCATTGTCAACTTCTGCCTGAACTACGGCAGCCGCGCCGAGCTGACCGATGCTGTGCGCGCCATTGCCGGTGAGGTGCAGCATGGCAGCCTGACGCCGGAGCAAATCGACGAAAAGACCATCGAGAGCCACCTGTACCGTGACCTGCCGCCGGTAGACCTGATGATCCGCACCAGCGGCGAGGAACGCCTGTCCAATTTCCTGCTGTGGCAGTGTGCCTATGCCGAATTTTACTTTACCCCGGTGCTGTTCCCCGACTTTGACAAGCCCTGCTTTGACAAGGCATTGGAGGAATACAGCCGTCGTGACCGCCGGATGGGCGGCAACACCAAGAAATAAAAGCAAAAAGGGACGCTTGGGTAAGCGTCCCTTTTCGTTACGGTTCCCATCAGCCGACGGCGTTTTCGTCATCGACATCGGCTGCCCACTGGACAGCCAGCTCCTCGGTCGAGGGACCGGGATACGTTGCGATCGTGATATGCTCGATCGTTACATCGCTGCTGTCAAAGGGGCGGCAGGTGTCGGCGCCGTCCTCCGAGTCGATGGTTTTCACCCCGGCGAGCTTGTCCACGACGTTCATACCCTCGTACACCTGCCCGAATACCGTGTCGGTATTGTCAAGGTACGGCAAGCCGCCGGCTGCGGCGTAGGCGTCGATTTGCTCCTGCGTATAGCCGTTTTGGGCAAGCGCCTGCTGTTGGGCTTCGTCAACACTGTCGGGCAGTGCCTGCACAAAATAAAACTGGCTGTTGCCGCCGGTTCTTTCGCCGCCGGTGGCAAAGGCGGCGCACAGTGCGCCCGCGTAATGCTTTAAGGTGGGGTCAACCTCTGCGGGGTAGGCGTTGTTGCTCCAGATCGTGGAGCCGCCCGTTCCGGTGCCGGTGGCATCGCCGCCCTGCACCGCAAAGCCGTACTGGGTGCGCCAGAAAACCGTGCCGTCATAGTAGCCGATGCGCGCCAGCCCTGCAAAGTTGTAGACTGCCATAGGCGCAGTGTCGGGGTACAGCACGGCGCGGATCTCGCCTTGGCTGGTGGTAAAAATGGCGATGGTGTCCCCCTCGGCAGGGGCGGTGAACTGGCGCTCGCTGCTGGTGACGGCGGGACGCTTGGGGGTGCTTTTGCCGTTGCCGCAGGCACAAAGCGCCAGCATCAGCACGGCAAACACAAGGCAGAGAAGTTTTTTCATGGTGAACCTCCGCAAAAAGGCGATGCTGCAAGCCATACGGACCTGCAGCTGTGCCAAAAGTCTAAGATAACCTATTATATCACAGAATCTTTGTGTTGAACACCCTTGACGTTTCAGAAAAAAAACGGTAAACTATAGGTATCAAATTCAACCGACCATAGGAGGTCATTATGTCTGACGAACTGAGCCCGGAAATGCTGGAAGAAGCTACCCCTGATCTGCTGACCTTGGAGGACGAGGACGGCAAGGAAGTTACCTTTGAAGTCATCGACGCGACAGAAGTGAACGGCACCCGCTATCTGGCGGTGATTCCCTATCAGGAGGATCCCGAGAGCCTGCAGGAGGAAGCGGAGCTGATCTTGATGCGCATCGGAACCGATGACCAGGGTGAATATATGGATATCGTGGACGACGATGAAGAATTGCTGACTGTCGGCAAGGTCTTTGAGGAGCGTCTGCGCGCTATGTACGATATCGACGATTCCGAATTGGACTGATTTTTCCGGCTTGCCGCCCTGCGCAGTTCGATTTGTTGCGGCCTTTATAGAATCCTACTAATCAAATTTTGGGAGCCCGCGTCAGATGCGGGATTGCAGACCTCCCGCCCTTGGCGGAAGAAGGGAGCATGAATGCATTTGCAGGGCACCCCCCTGCCATACCGGTAGGTTTTGATTGGCTGCAGACGGCTGTGCGGGGCTTTTTTCTGAAACTGTAGTCCGGGCGGGTATCCCCTGTCCGGATTTTTTGCATACATTTTGGGACGGAGAATGTTATGGCGGCAAAAATCAAAGCGGGCGATAAACTGCCCATGTTTTCCTACGACACGCCGTATCGGGCGCAAAACCGTTTCCGCGATTTGCTGGCGGCGCAGGCACCGCTGGTGCTGGTGTTTATGGCAAACTTCGGCAACCCGGTGACCCGCACCTTTGCGAGCCGCTATGCGGAAACCTACGACAAGCTGTACAGCGGCGGGTTTGCTATGGTGGTGCGCTCGCGCGCCGATAAACTGGCTGCCAGCCTTGCGCGGGATGCACTGCCCTTTCCGCTGATGTGCGATGCTGACGGTGTGCTGTATGATTTGCTGGATATCCCTACCCGGGGCAGCGCTTGGACGGCGTACTCTTTGGAGGCGTGGCAGATTTTGCGGCAGGCAAAAAAGCAAGGCTACCGCGCCGCCAAGGGCGCAGAACAGCAGATGCCGCTGACCCTTATATTGGATAAGGACGGCAAGGTTTTGTTTTGCCACTACGGCACCAGCCTGACCGATGTGCCGCAGGACTGTGAAGCGATGCAAAGCCTTTTGGAGGAATTGGAGCTGATTCCTGACAGCTTTGAAAAGGCAGCGCTGACCGGATTGAAGGATTAAAAAAGAGCCGCACAAGCGGCTCTTTTTTATTGTAGATTGTACAGCGCCTGTCTGGCGGCGCGGACGGCCTGTGCATCGGTTTGCTGGATATGCCACTCATCAAGACCCGGCAGCCCCATGGGGATATCCGCCCGCCGAAACCGCATAGGGCTTTCAAGCAGCATCTTGCCGCTCATATGAAAGGCTCTTGCGCCGGGCAGCTGCTGACGCATATGGGTGATGACTGCGGCGTTGACCCCGGCGCCGATCAGAACCTCCGGGGCGTTTTCGGCATCGCGCAGCTGCAAAAGTTTGCGCAGAACCGCCTCGCCGCCGGTGCAGGCAGCAGCGGCGCCGCTGGTAAGCACGGTGTCAAAGCCCAACGCCGCCGCACTGCGGTAGGTGGCTGCGGGATCGCGCGAAACATCTATACAGCGATGCAGGGTGCGGGGTAAATTTCCGCACGCCGCAAGCACCGGCTGCAAGGCTTCTGTATCCAAATCTCCGTCGGGCGTCAAAGCCCCCAGAACAAACCCATCGGCGCCGCATTGCCGCAAGGTTTTGATCTGTGCGCACATCAACTCGATCTCGTCGGGTGTATAGAGAAAATCCCCCGCGCGCGGGCGCATCAGGCACCGCACGGGAATATCCCAGCGGCGTTTGATCTGCTGCAAAAGCTCGGCATACGGGCTTAACCCGCCCAGCGCCAAGGCGCTGCAAAATTCCAAACGGTCTGCCCCGCCCTGCACAGCGGCCTGCGCCGATGCCAGACTGTCAACACATACTTCCAATACTTTTGTCATAGTTGCCGCGTCCTTCCTGCTTGGTATATATATATTGTAGCACAGGCGGACGCAATGGGCAAGCAATCAGGCTGCGCGACCGCCGCGCACCACCCGCAGCGACACCGAAACAGGACGCTGCGCTGTGCGCACAGGGGCGGCTTGTGCCTTGCCCGGAAGCAGAATGCCGCAAACGGTGTTTAGCGCGTATACGCAGCCTGCGCCGATGAGGACGGCGGTAAAAACAGGAACTGTCCCCTCGATGGCGGCGGAAGCCAGCATCATTAAAATCAGAGCGGCCGCACAACCCACTGCCTTGCAAAACTCTTTCTTGAATTTTTCGGTGTTCATAATAGCTCCTCCTTATTACTCGGTAAAGCCGCGCCGCAATGGCGGCTTTTTACCGGATACATTTTAATTCTGCCGTTGTTGTAAGTTTATAATACAACAACCTACAGTTGTTGTCAATAACTTTTTACAACTTATTTTTGATTTATTTTCGCAAATCCCCTTTACAAAAACTACAACTGGTTGTATAATGGTGACAAACAGAATTGTAGCAGATTGTAGCAGCCAGTAGCTGTTCAGCCATATAAAGGAGTTTTTGGTATGTTTGCAGAACGCTTAAAGCAGGCCCGCAAGTTAAAACGGTACAGCCAAGCGGAGATTTCACAACTTTTAGGTGTGACGCAGCAGGCTGTCGGCAAGTGGGAAACCGGTCGCTCTACGCCTGACCCGCAGACCATTGCCCGGCTGGCGGAAATTTTGGGGACCACTGCCGACGTACTGCTGGGGCTGCAGCAGGATGCCGAAAACTCCCCTGTTGTGGGGCGCAACGCCTTCAGCCGCTATACGCAGTGCGAGATCCCGGTCATTGGTACGGTGCGCGCCGGTTACGGCGCCCTTGCCTTTGAGGAGGACTACGGCAAAGAATATGCCAGCGTAAAGGACCCCAGCAGCTACTTTTATCTGGTGGTCAAGGGCGACAGTATGGAACCGCGCATCTCTGACGGTGACCTTGCCCTGGTACACCGCCAGAACACCCTGGACAACGGCGACCTTGGCGTTCTGGTCTATGGTCTGGACGGCGAGGGTACACTGAAAAAGTATATCCAGCGCGGCAATGCCGTGGTGCTGCAGCCCTTCAACCCGAACTATGAGGAACTGGTCATCAAGGGCGAGGAACTGGATCATCTGTATATTGCCGGCAAGGTGGTAGAAACCAAAGCCAAGTGGTAAGGGAGCCTGTAATTTCCTTACAAGTTTATTCTAGCACACGAAAAGTCCTATAATTTGGACTTACAACCGAAAATGCAAACAAAAAATGCTGCCCGCGGCAAGCCGGAAAATCCGGCGTTTGCGGCGGGCTGTATTTTTTATACCCTTTTTTAGGAGAAACCCCTATGAATCTGGAGGAAAAACTGGAAATTCTTGCCGACAGCGCCAAATATGACGTCGCCTGCACCTCCAGCGGTGTGGACAGAGCCGGGCAGCACGGCAAACTGGGCAGCTGCCGGGCGGCGGGCATCTGCCATGCCTTTACGCCGGACGGGCGCTGCGTTTCCCTATTAAAGGTGTTGTATTCCAACGCCTGCTGCTACGATTGCAGCTATTGCGTCAACCGCCGCAGCAACGACCGCCCACGCGCCAGCTTTACCCCGCGCGAGCTGGCGGATTTGACGATCGGGTTCTACAAACGCAATTATATCGAAGGGCTGTTTTTGTCCAGCGCGGTGATCCAATCCCCCGACCGGACGATGGAGCTGATGATCCGGGCGCTGCGGATTCTGCGCGAGGAATACGGCTTTAACGGGTATATCCACGCCAAGACGATACCGGGGGCTGATCCTGTGTTGGTGCAGCAGCTGGGGCTTTTGGCGGATCGGCTTTCTGTCAATATTGAATTGCCGAGCGAGGTCAGCCTGAACCAGCTTGCCCCCGACAAAAAGAAAACCTCCATCCTGCGCCCGATGAAGCAGATCGCTGTGCAAAATGCGCAAAGCAAGCGGGAGCTTGCGGTGTACCGCCACGCCCCGGCGTTTGCCCCGGCTGGGCAAAGCACGCAGATGATTATCGGTGCAACGCCGGAAAATGACCGCCATATTATGGATCTGACCGAGGCACTGTACAAGAAATATTCGTTGAAGCGTGTATTTTACTCGGCGTATTTGCCGGTGGTCGAGGACAGCCGCCTGCCTGCCCTGCAGACCAAGCCGCCCCTTTTGCGGGAGCATCGGTTGTATCAGGCGGACTGGCTGCTGCGGTACTACCATTTTTCGGCGCGGGAGCTGCTGACGGAGGAGGAGCCGAACTTTGACCCGTACCTTGACCCGAAATGCACCTGGGCGCTGACCTTCTTCGGCAATCCGAAGAACCACTGGAAGAGGTCGAGGTTGTGCGGGCACTGGTTGAGCAGCACACCGCCGCCCTCGCCGCGCCAGGATGCACGCCAGTCGCCGGAGTCATAGTACGCCTGGGTGCGAAACCAGTCGGTGATGATCCAGTTCACGCGGTTGATCCGGCCGAACTGGCCGCTCTCGATCAGCTCCTTGAGCCGGACAGGGAGCTTGATGGTGCGCTGGTTGAACATCGCGCTCTTGACCAGCTCCGGATGCTTCGCGCACTCCCGGATCAGCCGCTCCGCCTCGGCCTTGTGCACGCAGATCGGCTTCTCCAGGATGAAGTGCTTGCCATGATCCATGGCCATGATCGCCATGTCGGGATGCGAATAATGCGGCACCGCGATCATCACCAGATCGACATCGGCCTTGGCAAAGAAGTCCTCCGCCGACACATGGCAGGAGACGCCCTGGCGGATATCCTCCGGGACCCGCTTGAATGCCTCCGGATTGATGTCGCACAACGCCGTAAGCCGTACCGACGGGACCTGCTTGAGGCAGGACGCATGGCAAGATCCCATGTTGCCTACGCCAATTATGCCTACTTTCAATTTTTCCATGATGAAATTCCTGATGACGGGATTGAAGAATTCCTGAATCCGTGAAGTCAGGTCATTTTGCGCCAGAATGAGGAGTTTCGAAGGGGCATTCCGGGAGTGCGCGACCGAAAATGGCTCGATCATGGCGCAAAGTTACCAACTTTCACGGATTCAGGGAAATGCAAGACGGGAAACTACATCGCCTCCGCGATCCGGCGTATCTGCGACTCGCGGGACTCGATAGACTGGCAGAGCTTGATCTGCACCCGG
>OQVT01003247.1_pt1 | contig 10481 bp, 7 predicted proteins | sample 1691561 | NCBI WGS metagenome assembly OQVT01 (sample SAMN03418260, study PRJEB22391) | human gut metagenome | biome: human-gut; feature: organic feature; material: feces | host: Homo sapiens | place: Tanzania | collected 2013-01
ATATTGATGTGGATCAGATGCATCAGTGCCCCAAGCAGCTTGTCATTATCTCTCTGATGCAAGCCGATGCTTGGTTCATCCAGAATATAAGCAACACCAACCAGTCCGGAACCAATCTGTGTAGCCAGACGGATCCTCTGTGCTTCCCCGCCGGACAAAGTGCCTGTAGCACGGGCCAGTGAAAGGTATTCAAGACCTACATCTGCAAGAAATCCAACTCGCGCCCTGATTTCCTTCAGGATCTGTTTTCCGATGAGCTGCTGCTGAGGTGACAGTTCCATTTCCTGTAAATACATCTTCAGCTTATCAATCGGCATATTGGTAACTTCATAAATATTTTTATCTTTATATTTTTCATTAGCCTCTTTAGCGTATTTATTGACAACTTCATTTAATTTGTATAATCTTTGTTCTTTTTGTTTTAACGGTACATCGTCTTTCATTTTTGCGGCTGGTGTGCCTTCTCTAGGAGAAAAAATGAAGGTAAAGGCTGAATCATATTTACATTCGTTTACGACTTCTAAAGTGTCATTAAAATCTTCTTCTGTTTCTTCATTGTTTTCTTCTTGATTTTTCATAAGCATTTCTCTAAATTGAGATTCATCTTCCCGCGTGTATCGCCACACAGCGGGCAATCTGTATATTGTTCTTTTTACTGGTGCTTTTTGCTGCTGTTACAAGTTCGATTGCGCTGACGGAAAGTGCAGTGTCGACATTTCAGGATGAGCTGAAATGGTGCAGACAGAAATCCACACTGGTTGTTGGTGCGATCATGATCGTACTCGGCAGTCTGTCATCACTTGGATACGGCCCACTGGCCTGTGTGAAGATCATAGGAATGCAGTTCCTTGATTTCTTTGACTTCCTGACTAACTCCGTGATGATGCCGATCGCAGCAATTGCTACCTGTCTTCTGATCTCCAGAGTGATTGGTGCCCACTGGCCTGTGATAAAGCCTGTGAAATATCCATCCGCAACCGCATTCTTGCCGCTTCCTGTAATGAAAAGTGTAAAGTACTTTAAAACCCATCCACCTATAGTACAGTAGTAAGGCAGAATAATAGCCGGTACTATACACGCAAGCACACCGATAAACTTGCCCTTTGGATTGATAAAACCATAAGCGGTGAGCGGTCCCTGTCCGGTCTTACGGCCTATTGCAATCTCAGTGGTAAGCAATGCAAAGCCAAAGGTCAGAACAAGTATCAGATACACCAGCAGAAAAAGTCCTCCTCCGTCCTTTGCTGCCAGATACGGAAACCTCCATATATTTCCAAGTCCTACCGCACTACCGGCTGCCGCAAGGACAAACCCAATGTTGCCGGAAAAAGTGCTTCTTGATTTTTCTTTCATTTTCTACAGTCTCCTTATATATTATATAGTTTAATTTCGATTTAATATGGATATTGTTTCCATTTACAAATCTAATATACCTATTATAATCATCCGGAGTACATTTTGCAATGGTTGATATTATTTATTCGAATTTGCGTTACGTGTGGTGGCACATGGCAGCTGTCGTGAGAGCGAATAGCGGAGCTGTCTAGATACTGTTGAATTATGCCGGATGAAAATCAGAAATGTCCCGGCATGGACGCCGGGGCAAGGAGCTATCGAGCCATGGAGGGCGAGTAGCGACGGTTTTGTCAGCCAGAGAAAATCTATAAGCATAATTCGTACAGAATCTTAACAGCGCAGCGTAGCGAACAGGGCAGTGCGTGTACGCTCGCGATGGACGTGTCTTACGTGCCGTCCTCAGAACCACAATGAAGCAATGAAGCAATGCAACAACTACAATAAGACAGAAAAAGAGGGAGAAAACATGGAATTTAACGGGGTATTTCACCAGGCATACGACAACTACTGCTATCCTTTAAATGAGGATGAATTAATCATAAATATAAAGACCGGTTATGATGTGAAGGAAGTAAACATCATACTCGGTGATCCATTCGCAGCCGGTATCCTAGGCGGCGGGGAGACCTGGAATGGCGATAAGCAGCCAATTATATTTAAAAAGAAATTAAAGCACCAGATATGGTGGACCACCACGGTAAAGCCACAGTTCAAGAGACTTAAATATTACTTCGAGCTCATCACAGAGGACGAGAGATGGTTTTACTTTGAGGATGGCTTTGTGAGCGCAGAGCAGATGGCACTTGAGGGCAGAAGCCGCCAGTGCTTTGTATTCCCGTGGATGAATCCGTGTGATATTCCGGTCACACCGAAGTGGGTAAATGACACTATATGGTATCAGATATTTCCGGATAGATTCTGCAATGGAGACCACTCGATAGATCCTGATTATGTTGTTCCGTGGAGAAACAGGGGCAGGGTCAAAAATGAGGAGTGCTTCGGCGGAGACCTCGCAGGAATCATTCAAAAGCTTGATTACTTAAAGGAGCTTGGAATAAACGGAATCTACCTGACACCGATAAACGAGTCACCGAGCAATCATAAGTATGATACAACGGATTATGCAAAGATTGACCCGCGCTTTGGAGATGAAGATACCTTTAAGCAGCTTGTAGGAGAAGCCCATAAGCGTGATATGAGAATAATGCTTGACGGAGTGTTCAACCACTGTGGCTATTATTTTGCACCGTGGCAGGATGTTTTAGCAAAGGGGACCGATTCAGAGTATTATGACTGGTTTATGATCAATGAATGGCCTCTTGACTTTAAGCATGGAGCGGCTAAAAAGGGCCAGTTTTATACGTTTGGATTTTTTGACAATATGCCAAAGCTCAATACAAATAATCCGGCGGTGCGAAAATATTTTATCGATATCTGTGCCAACTGGGTAGAAAATTATCATATAGACGGACTGCGCCTTGATGTGGCAAATGAGGTGTCACACCGCTTCTGCAAGGAGCTTAGGGCAAGGCTTAAGGAAATCAATCTGGATATTTACATTTTGGGCGAAATATGGCATAATGCTCTTCCGTGGCTGCGCGGAGATGAGTTCGATGCGGTTATGAACTATCCGCTTGGAGAGAGCATCAAGGATTTCTGGATAGACAAGAGCCAGACAAATCAGGATTTTGAGTATACTATAAACAGATGTTATACCAACTACATGCAGCAGACCAATGATGTGCTTTTCAATCTGCTTGATTCACATGATACAAAGCGCCTTCGCTCTGATACAAAGAATCTCGACCAGTACTTTGCACAGCTTGCGGTGCTTTTTGCCATGCCGGGCAGCCCATGTATATATTACGGCACTGAGATTGCCATGCCGGGCAGCTATGACCCTGACTGCAGACGCTGTATGCCGTGGGATGATATTGAGGCAGGCAAGTTTAAGGAGCGCATTGAGATGGTATCAAAGCTCATTCATTTAAGAGCGAGTGAGCCGCTTTTAAAGGGCAGAAACTTCCATTTCCCTGATGATTTTGCTGACAATCCAAGGGTTATACAGTTCAGAAAGATGGGCTGGGTGGATACATATGTGGAGGTTATAGTCAACTGCTCTGATGAGGATATTGAGGTGCCAAAGGACGGCGAGGTACTCTTTGAGAGACATTGTATAGATACCACACTGCTGACCAACGGAATATTAATCAGAAAAATCGTGGGCAATGGCGATAAGTAAAAGAAACAGGAGAATTAAATTACAATATGGCTAAATATGAGTTACTAAAACAGGAGGGACGTGCCAAGAGAGGTACCTTCCACACTGTGCACGGAGACATACAGACCCCTGTATTTATGAATGTGGGAACAGTCGGCGCGATAAAGGGCGCTGTTTCTACGGACGATTTAAAGGAGATAAAGTGTCAGGTTGAGCTGTCAAATACATATCACCTGCATGTAAGAACCGGAGACAAAATTATTAAAGAGCTTGGCGGACTGCACAAATTCATGGTGTGGGACAGACCAATCCTTACAGATTCCGGCGGATTTCAGGTGTTTTCACTCGCCGGTCTTCGCAAAATAAAGGAGGAGGGCGTGTACTTCAACTCGCATATTGATGGTGCCAAGATATTTATGGGACCTGAGGAGAGCGTGCAGATACAGTCAAACCTTGGCTCCACGATAGCTATGGCATTTGACGAGTGCCCATCGAGCGTTGCAGACAGACAGTATGTGACAAACTCTGTAAACAGGACCACACGCTGGCTTGAGAGGTGCAAAAAGGAGATGGCGCGCTTAAACAGCTTACCTGATACCATCAACAAGGAGCAGCTGTTGTTCGGCATCAATCAGGGTGCTATTTATGATGATATCAGAATTGACCATGCAAAGCGCATTTCAGAGCTTGAGCTGGACGGCTACGCTGTCGGAGGACTGGCTGTAGGAGAGAGTCATGAGGAGATGTATCATATTCTTGATGAGACAGTACCGCATCTGCCGGTGAATAAGCCTACATACCTGATGGGAGTAGGAACTCCTGCCAATATACTTGAAGGTGTTGAGAGAGGAATTGATTTCTTTGACTGTGTATACCCAAGCAGAAACGGCCGTCACGGACATGTATACACGAATCACGGCAAGCTGAATCTGTTCAACCAGAAGTATCAGAAGGATATGCGCCCTATAGAGGAGGGCTGTAACTGTCCTGCCTGCCGCACATATTCGCGTGCATATATCAGGCATCTTTTAAAGGCGAAGGAGATGCTTGGAATGAGACTGTGCGTGCTCCATAACCTGTATTTCTACAACAATATGATGGAAGAGATAAGGGATTCACTTGATGCAGGCCGTTTTGCCTCATACAAGGCTGAAAAGCTTTATGGCATGACACAGGGAGAGCAGAGCTAGCAGGTAAATATAAAAAATCTCGAAAATGATAAAAAATCCTTGCCGATAGCACGTTTAACGTGTATTATGGTAATAGTGCTTAAAACACATCAATTATAGAATATTTAGGAGGAACAATTGATGACATCAATTTTAGCAAACGGTCAGGCAGCAGGAACAGTTGGAATGATTGTCTGGTTAGTAGTACTTTTCGCAGTTATGTATTTTCTTATGATCCGTCCACAGAAGAAGGAGCAGAAGAAAAAGGAGCTTATGCTCAATGAGGTTGCAACAGGAGATACAGTTCTCACAACAAGTGGATTCTACGGTACAGTTATCGATATCGAGGACGATACTGTAATCGTTGAGTTTGGTAACAACAAGAACTGCCGTATTCCAATGCAGAAGGCAGCTATCGCTGACCTTGAGAAAGCTGAGGATTCAGCTAAATAATGCAGATTTGTAAAGCCGTCACATAAGTGGCGGTTTTCTTATTATCCGCATCTCTTGCAATAATAATAAAAAACTGTTATTATAGTATGCAGTTATTATAAGCTGCAGTTATAAATTGCATGAAAAAGTAAAATATCCCGGCATATTGAAATAACTACTTTAATGCTTTAATATAAGAATATGTATTTTTATGTAAAAGAGGTAAGGAATTATGGAATATAAAGTTGGTGTAATTTCCGGAGACGGAATCGGACCGGAGATAGTCACTGAGGCAAAGAAGGTATTGGATAAGATAGCAGACAAGTATGGACACAGCTTCAACTACACAGATATCCTGATGGGTGGCTGCTCAATTGATGCAACAGGTGTTCCTCTTACAGACGAGGCTATTGCGACTGCACTTGATTCAGATGCAGTGCTGATGGGCTCGATCGGCGGCAACACAGCCACATCACCGTGGTACAAGCTGGCCCCTGAGCTTCGCCCGGAGGCAGGACTTTTAAAGCTTAGAAAGTCACTCAATCTGTTTGCGAACCTTAGACCTGCATATCTGTACAAGGAGCTTGCAGCAGCATGTCCGCTCCGCGCTGATATCATCGGAGACGGTTTTGATATGATGATTATGCGTGAGCTTACGGGAGGCCTGTACTTCGGAGCCAGAGAGACAAAAGAGGTGGACGGAGTTGTTACAGCCACAGATACACTGACATACAATGAGAATGAAATCAGAAGAATCGCAAAGCGCGGCTTTGATATAGCCATGAAGAGAAGAAAAAAGGTCACATCCGTAGATAAGGCGAATGTGCTTGATTCTTCCAGATTATGGAGAAAGATCGTCGAGGAGGTCGCAAAGGATTATCCGGAGGTTACATACGAGCATATGCTTGTTGATAACTGTGCAATGCAGCTTGTCAAGGATCCTAAGCAGTTTGATGTTATCCTCACAGAGAATATGTTTGGCGATATTTTATCAGATGAAGCAAGTATGGTGACTGGCTCAATCGGTATGCTTTCATCTGCAAGCCTTAACGATACAAAATTCGGACTTTACGAGCCAAGTGGCGGATCTGCTCCTGATATTGCAGGAAAGGGCATTGCAAACCCTATCGCAACAATTCTTTCAGCAGCCATGATGCTTCGCTATTCATTTGATCTGGACAAGGAAGCACAGGCAATCGAGGATGCTGTAAAGCAGGTGCTTAAGGAGGGCTACAGGACAATCGACATCATGCCACAGCCGGGTGAAGCTACAGAGGGTATCACACAGGTCGGCACAGCACAGATGGGTGATCTCATCGCAGAGCGTGTGTAGCTTCAAGAATTAAGAGAGACAGCTGATAGGTTATAGATGTGCAAACCACTGGATATATGGTAGTGGTGATGAAGTGCACAAAGAATAATCGGAAGATAAATAAGGAGATAAAAGATGATAAGTGATAACGCAAGAGCCGGAATGCAGCAGGCACCGGCAAGAAGTTTATTTAATGCTCTTGGTTTTACACCGGAGGAAATGAAAAAGCCTATGGTCGGAATCGTAAGCTCATTCAATGAGATTGTTCCGGGCCATATGAATATAGACAAAATCGTTGAGGCTGTAAAGCTTGGAGTTGCAGAGGCAGGCGGAGTGCCTGTAGTATTTCCTGCAATCGCAGTCTGCGATGGTATTGCAATGGGACATGTGGGCATGAAATATTCCCTTGTCACAAGAGATCTGATCGCTGATTCTACAGAGTGTATGGCAATCGCTCATCAGTTTGATGCACTTGTTATGGTTCCAAACTGTGACAAGAACGTGCCTGGACTTCTGATGGCGGCTGCACGTCTCAATCTGCCTACAGTATTTGTATCAGGCGGTCCAATGCTTGCAGGTCATGTAAAGGGCAGAAAGAGAAGCCTTTCATCAATGTTTGAGGCTGTCGGCTCATACGCAGCAGGTACTATGACCGAGGATGATGTATGTGAGTACGAGAACAAGGTATGTCCTACCTGCGGTTCATGCTCAGGAATGTACACAGCCAACTCTATGAACTGTCTTACAGAGGCTCTCGGCATGGGACTTCGCGGAAACGGAACAATCCCTGCTGTATATTCAGAGCGTATCCGTCTTGCAAAGCATGCGGGAATGGCTGTTATGGATATGTACAACAAGGGCATCAAGGCAAGAGATATCATCACAAAGGATGCAATCATGAATGCACTCACAGTTGATATGGCACTAGGATGCTCTACAAACTCTATGCTTCATCTTCCGGCTATCGCTCATGAGATTGGCTTTGATTTTGATATCAGCTTTGCAAACCCGATCAGTGAGAAGACACCAAACCTCTGCCACCTTGCTCCGGCAGGCCCTACATATATGGAGGACTTAAACGAGGCCGGCGGTGTGTGGGCTGTCATGAAAGAGCTTGCTGATATCGGACTTTTAAATACAGACTGTATGACTGTTACAGGAAAGACAGTTGGAGAGAATATAAAGAATGCAGTAAATAGAGACCCTGAGGTCATCAGACCGGTAGACAATCCATATTCAAAGACCGGCGGACTTGCAGTGCTTAAAGGAAATCTGGCTCCGGACGGCTCTGTTGTAAAGCGTTCGGCAGTTGTCGATGAGATGATGGTTCATGAGGGCCCGGCAAGAGTATTCGACTGCGAGGAGGATGCAATTGCAGCAATAAAGGGCGGCAAGATCGTAGAGGGTGATGTGGTTGTCATCAGATACGAGGGACCAAAGGGCGGCCCTGGAATGAGAGAGATGCTTAACCCTACATCCGCTATTGCTGGAATGGGACTTGGAAGCTCTGTAGCTCTTATCACAGACGGACGTTTCTCAGGAGCTTCAAGAGGAGCTTCAATAGGTCATGTTTCACCTGAGGCCGCAGTAGGCGGACCAATCGCTTTGGTTGAAGAGGGAGATATCATAAAGATTGATATTCCAAACATGAAGCTTGAGCTTGATGTGTCAGATGAGGTGCTTGCCGAGCGTAAGGCAAAGTGGCAGCCTAGAGAGCCAAAGGTTACAACAGGCTATTTGAAGAGATACGCAGCGCTTGTTACATCAGGAAACAGAGGAGCCATCCTTGCACTTCCGTGCGAGCAGAACGCGTAGTATATATTTTGATAGAAAATTCAGTACGAATAAGGCTTTTACGTATTATCATAAAGGTAAAGGATTCGTATAAGAAAAAGAGGAATACAAGATGCAGTTAACAGGATCACAGGTTATTATAGAATGCTTAAAAGAACAGGGTGTTGACACAGTATTCGGTTATCCGGGAGGAGCCATCCTTAATGTCTATGACGAGCTCTACAAGCATCCGGAAATTAAGCATGTGCTGACCTCCCATGAGCAGGGAGCGAGCCATGCGGCCGACGGCTATGCGAGAAGCACCGGAAAGGTTGGCGTCTGTCTGGCTACAAGCGGACCGGGCGCGACAAACCTTGTCACAGGAATTTCGACAGCCTACATGGATTCGATTCCGATTGTCGCAATCACATGTAATGTCGGAGTCTCGTTACTTGGAAAGGACAGCTTTCAGGAGATAGATATTGCCGGAATTACAACACCTGTAACCAAATACAGCTTTATTGTAAAGGATGTCGAGAAGCTTGCGGATACAATACGCAGAGCCTTTGACATAGCAAGAAAAGGCAGACCGGGTCCTGTGCTTGTGGATATTCCAAAGAATGTTACGGCAGATCTGGTAGAGTACACCAAGCAGGAGATAAAGCTCCCTGAGCGTGAGACAGAAACAATAACAGACAGTGACATTGACAATGCAATTGAACTCATAAAAGCATCCAAAAAGCCATATATATTTGTTGGAGGCGGAGTGGTTCTCTCCGGAGCAAGCAAAGAGCTTAAGGAGTTTGTTGACAAGGTGAATGCACCGGTTTGCGATACACTGATGGGCAAGGGCGCATATGACGGCACAAGTGATAACTACACAGGCATGCTTGGTATGCACGGCACAAAGACCTCAAACCTTGGAGTTTCGGAGTGCGACCTTCTGATTGCGATTGGTACACGTTTTTCGGACAGAGTGCTTGGCAATCCTAAAAAGTTTGCAGACCAGGCCAAGATATTACAGTTTGATGTAGACGCAGCAGAGATTAATAAAAATATCCGTGTTACATCGAGTGTTATAGGCGATGTGAAGGAAATCCTTACACGCATCAACGAAAAGCTCACACAGCTTGACCACAATTCGTGGGTTGAGCATGTGCTTGCATATGCAAAGACCTTCCCTCTTACATATCACAAGGAGGGGCTTAGCGGACCATTTGTTATTGAAAAAATCTATGAAATGACAAAAGGAAATGCTATAATGGTTACTGAGGTCGGTCAGCATCAGATGTGGGCAGCCCAGTATTACAAATACAGCAAGCCAAGAACACTTCTTACATCAGGAGGTCTTGGTACTATGGGATACGGTCTCGGTGCTGCAATCGGTGCCCAGACAGCCAATCCTGACAGGACTGTAGTCAATATTGCAGGTGACGGATGCTTCAGAATGAACATGAACGAGCTTGCAACAGCTTCAAGAGAAAAGCTTCCTCTTATAGAGGTTATAATAAACAACCATGTACTTGGAATGGTACGCCAGTGGCAGACTCTTTTTTACGAGAAGCATTACTCGGCAACCGTACTTGATGATGGTGTGGATTATGTAAAGCTTTCAGAGGCAATGGGAGCCACCGCACGACGTGTTAAGACCCAGGAAGAATTTGAAAAAGCATTTGCAGATGCCTTAAAGAGCAAGACACCGTTTGTCATCGATTGTATCATTGATTCAGATGACAAGGTATGGCCTATGGTTGCACCGGGCAAGCCTATCGACGAGTCTTTCGATGAAGAGGACTACAATGCGACACAAGGAGGAAATTAGAGTGAGTAGAGTTTACAATTTTTCAGCAGGACCTGCAGTTTTACCTGAGGAGGTATTGCAGGAAGCAGCAGCAGAGATGATGGATTATAAGGGAAGCGGAATGTCGGTTATGGAGATGAGCCACAGATCTAAATGGTTTGATGACATCATCAAGGATGCCGAGAAGGATCTCCGCGAGCTTATGAATATACCTGACAATTACAAGGTACTTTTCCTTCAGGGTGGTGCTTCACAGTTCTTCGCTGAGGTACCTATGAACCTTATGAAAAATAAAAAAGCAGGATACATTATCACAGGTCAGTGGGCTAAAAAGGCCTTTGCCGAGGCTAAGATTTACGGAGATGCCGTGAGCTTGCTGCGTGATGAGAAACAAGAGCAGATGGCAGTAGACCTTTA